>Ga0180009_10006291_pt1 | contig 12486 bp, 8 predicted proteins | sample OS_PC_MetaG_FD_123537 | JGI IMG/M metagenome (GOLD analysis project Ga0180009, IMG submission 123537) | Groundwater microbial communities from the Aspo Hard Rock Laboratory (HRL) deep subsurface site, Sweden - OS_PC_MetaG | ecosystem: Environmental > Aquatic > Deep subsurface > Groundwater...
ATCTCGGGCGAATAGACCGGCAGGGGCCCCCTGGCGCCGGTATCGGGTTCGTATTTGTAGCGGTAGGAACACTTGACCTTCATGGTGTTGAACATGTGGTCCCAGCCCCGGACATAGTATTGACACTCATCGTTGAAACAGACGTACCAGTATGCTTCACCCCATGAACTATCGCTCGGTGTTCCCCAGCGCTTCATTTTCTGCCCGCAATGAGGGCAGATCGTCTTGTCTTCGGACATGCTTTCCTCCAGAAGGGCTCCCTCGGGACCCCTCTCGTGACGTTAGGTACATACTAGGCATCCCGGGGGGCATTGTCAATAATCGGTCCCGGATCGGCATGCCCGGGATCGCATCGAGTCGGCCCCGGATCGGGTAGGAGGAAACAGTGAAAGGGGATCGGCCTGGCCTGGCCGTCAACCCGGATTTCTCACCGGGTTAGGTTAGCCAGCCCTGCATTTTCGTTGCCGTGGTCCGCTCGTTCCCAAGCGCCTGCTCGGGAACGTAATTTCGCCTTGAAGCGCTGCTTCAACTCCTTATTCCATAAGGCGTGACCCTGGCCAAAAGCACCGTCATGATGGATAAAGAGGGAAGCTGGAGCCTCCATGACCGGGTTTCGGACTGGAGCTTGGGAATCAACGGAAAATTGATCAATCCGCCCTCAAAGACGCGGGCGGGCCGGCCCCACGACAAGTCGCGATGTCGGCCCGCCCTGCACGTTCCCTGGCGGGGATCGGATCAGGCCAGCATTTCCAGGAACGCCTCGACCCGGGTCTTGAGCTGTTCGGCATCCTCGGCGCTGTAGTCGGTTTCGAGTGAAATGGCCGGAATCCCGCTCTCCTTGAGGGCTTTTTCGACCGGGATGGACTCGATCTGATACGGCTGGCAGAACTGGAGGGCGTAGTGAATCACCCCTTTGGCCCGGTAATCGCCGGCCATCTGTTTGATATGGTCCAACCGGTCCGGATTGGGGGTGAAGACCGCGCAGTCGATATCGAAGTACCGGTCGACAATGGCTTCCATCAGGTCTTCGACCGTTTCGCCTGCGCTGTCGACCAGGTTCCGGGTCCCTCGTTCTCCCACGCAGGACTCTTCGCCCACGATGATCGCCCCGGCGCTTTCAATGATCCAGGGCAGCTTCCAGTTGGGCACGGCCATGGGGCACCCGGACAGGAGGACCCGGGGGGCGCCCTTGGGCGCGACGCCCTGTCCGGCGGCGACGCGGTCCTCGAGTTCGTCGCAGATTTTATGGACCGATTCGGTGAAACGAACCGGGTCGTCGTAGAAAAAGACCTGGTTGATCAGCAAGGCGTCCAGACCGGAGATGGGGGCCGGATCGTTGCGTCGAAGCATGGCCAGCCGATGAACGGCCCGCCGCTTTTCATTGACGATCCGAATGCCTTCCTTCAGCCCCGCCGTGTCGATGGCCCGGCCGGTCAGCTCCTCCATGGCCGCCTTGAACCGGTCGTATTCCGCCCGGAGCAAAGCCCGCCCCTGGGCGGACTTCACCTGGGGCAGGTCCATGACATAGAGGTTGGAGACCAGGCGGTCCAGCGTTTCGTAGGATTTCTTCTTGCCATCGCAGGTGTTCTCGCCCACGATCATGTCCGCCGATTCGAGATACGGGCAGACCTTGCCCAGTTTGAACCCGAAAGAGGACTTGATCAGGGCGCAGGTGTTTCGGGGCAAGACCTTTTCCACCTCTTCCGGGGCAAAGTCCGCGCCGGAGCAGAGTCCGACCAGGGTGGCGCCGGCGGCCCGGACGATCTCCTCGGGCACGAAGACGCAGTATGAACCGATCACCGGCTGCCCCTGCGCCTTGCCGTCCACGAGTTCCTTGATGCGCAGTCCGTGGACTTCGGACATGACGAAGTTGAAGTATTCCATACCCGAAGGCCGGTCGGCCTGGGAGAGAAACACCTGCTGATAGCCCTGGCCCAGGACTTCGAGGAGTTGGTCGTGGGCGGTCAGGTCGAGCCCGAGTTCCCGCCACATGGATTCATAAGGGGATGACATGGCGTCCTCCTTGCGTGGATTTATTCGGGAATTGTATATTTATTTCTTCTATATTGCAAATTGATTTTTCCTATAGCGAAGACACCCGCCGCTCCCCCCCCTGAAAACGAGGTTTTCGAGCCGCGCGGGCCCTGAATGGGGGGCGGTCCGGCCGGCCGGACGTTCATCCGGGCTTAAGATTGTGATTTTTATTTCAAAGACGCCCGGAGGCGGAGCTTCCCGAATTTATGGGATTTTTTAGTTGCTTCCCCGGCGGTCCTGTGATAAACGGATGAATTGTTTTATGATTTTATTCGTAAACCGACCAGACCCACGGGTAAGACCGAACGGAGGGAAGCGACACGATCCGGTTCCGTTCGGCTTAGGTTTTCAGATGCACGAGAGTTAGCCTAAGGAGGAAGCGTATGGCAAGCTCGGAGACCCAAAGTATCCTGGTGGTTGGCGGCGGGATGTCCGGCATGACCGCGGCCATCGAAGCGGCTGAAGCGGGCTGGCAGGTCTATCTGGTGGAACGCGGGCCCTACCTGGGCGGCAGGGTGGCCCAGCTCAACAAGTATTTCCCCAAGCTCTGCCCCCCGTATTGCGGCCTGGAGATCAATTTTCGGCGCATGAGACAGAACCCGAACGTTCGATTCTTCACCATGGCCGAAGTTCAGAAAATCTCCGGGCGGTCCGGCGACTTTGATGTGACCCTGTCCCTCAATCCCCGGTACGTCAATGAAAAATGCACCTGTTGCGGCAAATGCGCCGAAGCCTGCGCCATGGAGATAGACAATCCCTTCAATTACGGCATGGACAAGATCAAGGCGGCCTATCTGCCTCACGACATGGCCTTTCCCATGCGCTACGTGCTGGACCCGGCCCTGGTCAAGAGCGGCGAAGCCCAGGCGGTCCAGGCGTCCTGCCCGTATGGGGCCATCGAGTTGGACATGGCTCCCCGGAGCATGGAACTCAAGGTCGGGTCGGTGGTCTGGGCCACGGGCTGGGAGCCTTACGACGCCAGGAAGCTGGACCTTTACGGTTTCGGCCGGCAGCCCAACGTGATCACCAACGTCATGATGGAGCGCCTGGCCTCCCAGAACGGTCCGACGGGCGGCAAGATCGTCCGGCCTTCGGACGGGGCCGAGCCCAAGACTATCGGTTTCATCCAGTGTGCCGGTTCCCGTGACGAAAATCACCTGGGATTCTGTTCGGGCATCTGCTGCCTGGCCTCGCTCAAGCAGGCCACGTATATCCGGGAGCAGTATCCGGATGCGAAAATCTACATTTTCTTCATAGACATCCGGGCCACGGACCGTTTGGAGGACTTTTTCTCCAAGGTCAAGCAGGACGAGAACATCGAGTTTTTCAAGGGCAAGGTGGCCAAGATCACCGAGGACCCGGGCACGAAGAACCCGATTCTGCGGGTCGAAAACACGGCCACCGAGCAGTTGATGGAGATTCAGGTGGACCTGGCCGTATTGGCCACGGGCATGCAGCCTTCGACCCAGACGACCAAGATTCCCTTCGAGGGGGCGGCCTACGACGATTACGGCTTCGTGACCGCCGGCTCGGCGGGTGTGGTCGGCGCCGGCTGCGCCAGGACGCCGGCCGGCGTGACCGAGGCGGTCGCGGACGGCACGGGCGCGGCGCTCAAAGCCATTCAAGCCATCGCGAGGAGGTAAGTCCATGGACAAGAAGTTAGCGGCCTATATCTGCTCCGGATGCGGCATCGGCGAGCATATCGATATGGAGAAACTGGGCCAGGTGGCCTCGAAGGAATACAAGATTCCGGTCTGCCGGACCTCCGAATGTCTGTGCGGCCCCGAAGGCGTGGCCCTGATCCGGAAGGACGTCGAGGCCGGCGAGGCCAACTGCCTGGCCATCGCGGCCTGTTCGGGCCGGGTCATGCACGACGTCTTCGATTTTCCCGGCTGCCTGGTCGATCGCGTCAACCTGCGCGAGCAGGTCGCCTGGTGCATCCGGCCCAACGAGGAACTGGACGATCCCAACGAAGACATCCAGATGATGGCGGAAGACTACCTCCGCATGGGACTGGTCAAGCTCAAGAAAATGGAGCCGCCCGAACCGTACAAGCCCGAGGAGGAGATGTCCAAGGACATCCTGGTCATCGGCGGCGGTCTGTCCGGTCTGACCGCGGCCAAGGAGGCCTCGTCCGCCGGGTACAAGGTGATCCTGGTGGAAAAGGAGGCCGAACTGGGCGGGTTCCAGAAGAAGGTCCGGCAGAAAGTCACCCTGCCCTACAAGCAGGTGCTGGACAACGACCTGCCCCAGCGGGTCCAGTCCGTCCTGAACGACGACAAGATCACCGTTTACACCAACGCCAAGGTCGAAAAGACCGCGGGCGGTCCCTGTCTTTTCAACATTTCCATCCGGCAGAACGGCGCGCCCCCCAAGGAGGGCGAAGAGGCCGAACCGGCCATCGAGCACAAGGTCGGGGCCATCGTTCTGGCTACGGGCTGGAAGCCCTATGATCCGACCAAACTGGACGCCAGGCTGGGCTACGGCCAGTCGTCCCGGATCATCACCAACGCCGTGTTCGAGGAGACCGGAAAGTCCCTGGAAAAAATGGACAACGTGGCCTTTCTCCAATGCGCCGGGTCCCGCGATCCGCAGCGTCTGCCGTACTGTTCGAGTATCTGCTGCATCACCAGCCTCAAGCACGCCATCCAGATCAAGACCCTCAATCCCGAGGCCAACGTCTTCATCGTGTACAAGGAACTGAGGACGCCGGGCCAGGCCGAGGACCTGTACCGGGCCGCCCAGGAGGCGGGCGTGGTCTTCATCCGCTGCCAGGACCCGGAAGTCAAGGTCCAGGGGGATTCGGTCACGGTCCTGGCCGAGGACGAACTGCTGGGCGAAACCGTCGAGATCGACGGTCTGGACCTGGTGGTTCTGGCCACGGGCATGGTCCCGGTGACGTCCTTTGGCGTGGACGTGAAGAAAAAGGAACTCGAGGCCGAGGCGGAGCAGCCCAAGAAGGCGTCGGACGCCCTGCCGGTTCCGGTGGACGTGATCCGGGCCTCGGACTGTCTGAACCTCGGGTATCGCCAGGGACCGGAACTCCCGGACCTGAAATACGGTTTCCCGGACTCCCACTTCGTCTGCTTCCCCTACGAGTCCCGCCGGACCGGCATCTACGCCACCGGATGCGTACGCCGGGCCATGGGTTCGGCCTCGGCCATCGAGGACGCCACCGGGGCGGCCATGAAGGCCATCCAGGCCGTGGAAGCCATCTCCGAGGGCCGGGCCCTGCATCCGCGGGCCGGGGACCTGTCCTATCCCGAAATCTATCTCAGCCGCTGCACCCAGTGCCGCCGCTGCACGGACGAGTGTCCCTTCGGGGCCTTGAACGAAGACGAAAAGAGCAATCCGGTGCCCGTGCCCACCCGCTGCCGCCGTTGCGGCATCTGCATGGGCGCCTGTCCGGAACGGATCATCTCCTTCAAAAACTACTCGGTGGACATGATCGGGGCCATGCTCAAGGAACTCGAGATGCCCGAGGAGGACGAAGAAAAACCCCGGGTCCTGATATTCGCCTGCGAAAACGACTCCTATCCAGCCCTGGACATGGTCGGACTCAAGCGGCTGAACTACAGCGCCTACGTCCGCATCATCCCCCTGCGCTGCCTCGGCTCCCTGAACCTGGTCTGGATCGCCGACGCTCTGTCCACGGGCTACGACGGCGTCATGCTCTTCGGATGCCGGCACGGCGACGACTACCAGTGCCACTTTGTTCGCGGCAGCGAACTGGCCAACATCCGCATGAGCAAGATTTCCGAAACCCTGACCCGGCTGGCCCTGGAACCGGAACGAATCCGGGTCGAGGAGATCGGCATCACGGACGTGGATCGCATCCCGGAAATCATCGCGGAATTCATGGAGACGATCGACGAGGTCGGCCCCAATCCGTTTAAGGACCTGTAAGAGGAGGCGTGTAAATGAGCGTCAAAGTCGATCCCAACCTGATGAAGGAGCTGAAGCATTTCGGGCTCAAGGATGCCAACAAATGCTTCCACTGCGGCAACTGCACCGCCGTATGCCCGCTGTCCACGCCGGAGAACCCTTTCCCGCGCAAGCTGGTCAAATACGCCCAGATGGGCCTCAAGGACAAAATACTCGCCGCGCCCGAGCCCTGGCTCTGCTATTACTGCGGCGACTGTTCCGACCGCTGCCCCCGGGGCGCCGATCCGGGCGAAACCATGATGGCCATGCGCCGTTATCTGACGGCCCAGTACGACTGGACCGGCTTTGCCCGGCGCTTTTACACGTCTGAGGCCTTTGAAGTGATCGCCGTTTCCGTGGTGGCCATGATCATCGGTTTGGCCTTCATGATCTTCCACGGCGAAGTCATCACGGACCGGGTCGCCCTCAACACCTTCGCACCCAACTGGATCATCGAGATTCTGGACTGGATCATGGCCGTGGTCCTGAGCACCGTCCTTCTGTCCAACGCCCTGCGGTGCGCCCAGTTCGTTTTCGGACAGGACCTGTTGTTCAAGATTCCGATCAAGTATTACATCGGCGAGGCCAAGGACGGCATCATCAACTTCCTGGTCCAGAAGAAGTTCTCCGAGTGCGATGACCGCATGCAGTGGTACATCCACCTGCTGCTCTTCACCGGGTACGTCTCCATGTTCACCATGGTCGTGGTCGGGCTGCGCTGGCTGCAACGGGACTACGTGATCGATCCGGCCTGGCCCACGGTCACGTTCCTGATGACCGTCGTCGGCTGGTATGCCACGCTGGCCATCATGTATGCTTCGTCGTACGCCCTGTGGGGACGGTACAAGAAAAGCAAGGCCCCGTATAAGAACTCCCACGGCACCGACTGGATGTTCCTCGTCCTGTTGTGGCTGACCTCCTTCACCGGAATCCTGGTCCACCTGGCCATATGGTTCGAGGCGCCCCTGTTCTGTTACGTCATCTACGTCATCCACCTCATGGTGGCCATCCCCATGCTGGTTCTGGAAGTGCCCTTCGCCAAATGGGCCCACCTGGCCTACCGGCCGCTGGTCCTCTATCTGATGGCGGTCAAGAACCGGTACATGGCTGAAGAGGCCAAGGCCGCCTGAACCTTTAACTGATTCTCCCGAAAAGGCGCGCCGCGCCGTAGCCTTGGCTACGGCGCGGTTTTTTGCATTATAGGCTCCCCGGTCCGGTGAGCCGGCCCAAGCCGGGGAAATTGGAGGAGATTTTGGCCGCAGGCATATCAGGGCGATATGTTGGGGACCAAAATCTTCGAAACGAGCGTTGCAACAGGGATTTCCCGGCCGCGGCAGGAAGCTGGGTAGAGTCGAGGACGGGCGCGGTTGCGCGAAGGCTCCGTTTTCAATCGTTCCCAAGCTCCTGCCTGGGAACGGTATTTTGCCTTGAAGCTCTGCTTCAACACCTTATTCCGTAACTTACGGCCATCGCGAAAAGTGACCGCCACGAAGCAAAAAGATGGAAGCGGGCGCTTCCAATATCCGGCTCCCAAGCAGGGGCTTGGGAACCAGCCGTAAAATCGACGCCCTCCGGCGGGAGAGGGTTGGGGTGAGGGGGAAACCGGCGGAATGCGGAGCAGGTCTCAGCCCGCCGAAGGCGGGCTCGTTGCGCTTCCTCCGAACTCGTGTCCCCCGAACTCCGTGCCCTCGAACCCCTAGTCGATGAACCCATCCGGTGAACCCGTGAAATCACCCCCGGTCCGATTCCGCCGCCAGGGCCGGCCGAACCCAGTAGACCATGAGAACGGTCTGCAAGGCGCTGAGGACCACGAAGTACCAGGCCCAGAGCGGCCAGCCCAGAAAGAGCGGGCCAATGCGGTCCCAGCGCCAGAAGTCCAGGGAGGCCAGGAAAATGAGGCCGAACCCGGCCAGCAGAGCGGCCTGCCTGCGGTCCATGGCCGGCCAGGTCCTGGCGCCGAGGGCGGCGTGAACGGCCAGATATGACAGGACGGCCGCGACAATGACGGGCACGGCCGGCAGAAAGCCGAAGGTGGGCAGGAGTTTGAAGGCATAGGCCCCGACCAGGACCTCCCCGACCAGGATCGAAACGATGGCCGAGGCTGGACGGGGATTTTTCAGGTAGAGCCCGAAAAACACCGTGGGAAACAGGACGGCCAGACCGGTGAAGGCCTGGGTGGCGATCTGGAGGATGGTGGCCGGAGGCTTGACGGCCAGGACCAGGCCGGCCAGGGCCAGGCCGATGACGAACAACCGGCCGACCCGGGCCGAGCGGGCCTCGCGCCCGGTCAGAATCGGATAGACGTCCCGGGTGAATATCGAGGACAGGGTCAGCAGCTGGGAGTCCATGGTGGACATCAGGGCGGCCAGGCCCGCGGCCAGGATCATGGTGCCCATGAAATCCCCGCCGATCTTCGTGGCCAGAAGGGGGACGATGTTGTCCGCGGCCTTGCCCGTGAGTCCGGGGAAGTCCAGCCGGCCCAGGAGGCCCAGGGCCACGGGCAGGAAAAAGACCAGGGTGCAGATTGCGGGATAGTAGAGCATGGTCCGGGCCAGGGCCCTTTCGTCCCGCGCGGTGTAGAAACGCTGGAATAGCTGGGGGAACATGGGATCGCAAAAGAACCAGAGCATGAGATAGGAGAACCAGAGCCCCGGCCCGTAGCGGCCCGTTCCGCCCGGACGGGAGAACAGGTCGGGATGGCTTTCCATAACCCGCTGAGCAGCCTGCCCCAGCCCCCCGTGATGGTAAGCGACCATGACCAGGGCGGCGATCATGAGGCCGACCATGAACAGCCCCTGAAAGACGTCGGTCCAGGCCACGGCCCGGAACCCGCCCCGGACCGTATAGAGGACGATAATCAGGGCGATCAGGCCGGCGCCCGCTGCCTGGGGCAGTCCGAACAGCTCTTTGAGGACGTAGCCGCCGGCCATGGGCTGGAGGGCCAGGTAGGGAACGGTAAAGACGATCATGACCAGGGCGAACAGGGCGCTCGCTCCGCGATGATTGTAAATCTGGTGGACCAGTTCGGCCGGCGTGACCAGGTCGTGGGCCTGGCCCATGGCCCAGATTTTTCTTCCGAGCAGCCAGAAGGTCAGGGCCATGAAACCGGTGCCGAAGGCCATGATGGGGAAAAAGGCCAGACCGTCCCGGTATCCGGCGCCGGAGGCCCCGAAGACGGTGAAGGCCGAAAAGTTGGTCGCGGCCATGGTCCCGACGAGCACCACCGCCGACAGGTTCCGGCCGGCCAGGAAGTAGTCGCTCGGGCTTTCCTTGATACGGGTCCGGGCCATGAAGCCCAGCCAGATGACGAACGTGAAATACGCGGCCAGAACGAGGATTTTAACCAGCATGAGCCACCTCCAAGAGAACGACGAAAAAGAAAACGGCCATCCCGAGTAGATCGGGATGGCCGTCGGCCTGAACATAATCTACATTTTCAATATATGAAAACCCTATCGGGCAGGCAAGCGAAAAATTCGGCTAAAAATTCGGCGGGCGTTCCGAGGCGGCGCGGCTCCGGTTCCGGCCGGCCCGTTTGGCCGCGTACAGGGCGTTGTCCGCGGCCGCGATCAGACCTTGGATCGAAGCGTTGGCCCCCGGCGCCACCGTGGCCAGACCGAGACTGATCGTGACACAGTCGAGAACCGGGGAGGAGGAGTGGGCGATATTCAGGTCGGAAACCCGGGTCCGCAGAATTTCAGCCACTTCCATGGCCCCGGTCGAGTCCGTCCGGGGCAGCACGCAGACGAACTCCTCGCCGCCATAACGGGCTACAAAGTCGCCGGGTCGCCTCAAGGCGTCGTTGACCACCAAGGCGACCCGCCTCAGGCATTCGTCCCCGGCCGGGTGTCCATACGTGTCGTTGTATAATTTGAAAAAGTCGATATCGAGCATGACCAGGGACAGCGGGCAGTTCTCGCGGCCGGCCCTCCGCCATTCCCCCTCCAGGCCGGCCTCGAGGTAACGCCGGTTGAAAACGCCGGTCAGGCCGTCGGTCAGGGACAGGCGCTCCAGTTCCTCCTTCGAGATTTGAAGGTCCCGGATCAGGGCCTCCCGCTCCTGCTCGGACTTTTTGGTTTCCGTAACGTCCCGGGCCACATGAACCGAGCCGATCAGACCGCCCTCGGAGTCGTAAACGGGCGAGACCGTGACCATGTAATGCCCACCCAGGCGCTCTTCAAGAACTTCGCGGGTGTGCTCGAGGCCGTCCTTCAAATAGGCAAGGTGGGGACAGTAGTCCGGCGGGCGGTCGCTGCCGTGAACCAGGTCATGGCAGAAACGCCCCACGACTTCCTGGGCCGTCATCCCGAGTCGGGCGGCCATGGCCTTGTTGGCCCGGCAGATGCGGTAGTCGTTGTCGATAATGGCCACCAGGTCCGGCACGGCGTCAAATGTGAATTCCCATTCCTCCTTGGCCCGTTGTACGGCCTGTTCGACCCGCTTGCGTTCGGTAATGTCCAGAATGGAAACCAGGACCCGGTCTTCCCGTTGATCGGGTATTTCGGACCATTGGAGCAGGATGTGCCGGGTCGAACCCTGGAGGTCCCGGTACATGGTCTCCAGGTCGCCCAAGGTCCCTCCTTGCGCGTGGGTGGCCAGGGTGTTTTTAAAAGCCTGCCAGGTCGGGCCGGCGTATACCCGTCCGACTTCATAGAGCTGGTCCTTGCTCATGGCGCCGAACATGTCCAGGGAGGCCTTGTTCATGTCCACGATTCTGGCCAGGCGGGCGCACCGGGTCACTTCCTCCCGGTGATTGTCGAAAAAGGACCTGAAGTCCTGGACACCCGATTGGCGCAGGGCCTTGAACCGCTCTTTGACCGCGGAAACGTCCACTTCCCAGAGGGATAACGGGCACTCGTCGAAAATCGCCTGGAAATGCCGGGCGGCGAGGTCGGCTTCTGACCTGGCCTGGCGGCAGACCGCCAGTTCCTCTTTCATCCGTTCAACGGCGGCGGCGAACTCGGCCCGCGGCCCGTCGATATATTCTCGTGATTCGCTCATTGATCAATAATCCGTTGATGGTGGATCGAATGGGAAGCCTTTGCGCGAATCCCTCTTATCGGGCCGACACTCCCCCTTGCAGGATCGGGCCCGGTCAATATCCGAATCACCGGCCTCGCACCATGGACGCGGACTCAAAACCGAAAATACTCAGTCCGGTTCGACAAGCGAACGCAGTCGCATTTCCAAGGTCCGCGTTTCCTGTTTAACCCGGGCCAGAATGTCGAAGGCCCCGGACATTTCGTTGATCCGCCCCATCCGCTCCAGGTCCGCCAAGGCCTGATAGGCCTCACCCGTGGAAAAATTCCCAATGGCCCCCTTGAGGGAATGGGCGGTGTGGCACAACGCCTCGGCGTCGTTTTGGTTGATGGCCTCTTCGATGGCCGCGATGCGCAGGGGGAGGTTTTCCGACAGAATGTTCGTCAGCTCCTGCAACAAGATCAAGTCTCCCCCGAGACGTTCGAGCGCGGTTTCGATGTCGGAGTGCAAATCCGCTTTCTTTTCAAGCTCCATAAGTGATGATCCGGGGTACATGATATTGGCCGCATCCGGCATTCCTGGCGGACGATCGGCCCGGGTCGAGCCTGACAAGGCTCAACCCATCGTTTATTTATGCACACCCGGTCGGGTTGTCAACAGATAACTGAAAAAGGCCGGATGGGCCGGAGACGGCCCGTCCGGCTTCGGCCGGTCAGGTGAAAAGGCAGATTTTGGCTTCCTTGGCGTACCGGAGGAAGTCCGCCGCGTTCCAGATGACGGCCCCTTCGATCAGTTCCTCTGCTTCGAGGTCCATCATGTCCACGGTCATGCGGCAGGCGATCAGTTCGATGCCTTCGAGCTGAGCCATTTCCTGGAGTTCGGCCAGGCTGGGGATATTGGCCCGGTCGATCATTCGTTTCATCATATGCGTGGCCATGGAGGACATGCCCGGAATGGAGCCCATCAGACCGGCCGGAATGAACTTGGCCCGCTCCATACCGCCCTGTTTGAGCAGATTGATGCCCATGAACGTGTAAAAGACCTTGGTTTCCATACCGTCGCGGGCCGCGTTGATGCCCAGGACCAAGGCCGGATAGGCGCCATCGATGGTGTCCCGGGAGCAGATGAAGGCCGCCCTTTCCAGCTTTTCACTCATAAACCCACCTCCTGGTCTCGATGCCGTAGTCGATCCCGGGACCGTCCCGGTCCGGGACCGTTTCAAACAAGCAGGTTGAACGCCGCGCCCGGATGGAATAAAACGGTGCGCCGCATTCGATTGGGACGGGTGGTCCCGGCCTCGGCTCCGCTCCGAACCCGGGGCACTGACGTCCCGCCATAACCACGTATTACGAATCAGTATATCCTGGCCGGGCGCTTTTTCAAGTGCCCCGCTTCCAGGGAACCCGGCTCCCCCGCCGGGATCGAGCCCCCAACGGCCCGGAGGCAGCAATAATGGGTGAAAATTTTTATTGAGTGTTGGTGGTGGTTCCCGGGGGAGTGTGAAATAATTTTTCGTAAAGTCGTTTTGAGGGGGACGGGAGCCGGGTA
>Ga0180009_10006292_pt1 | contig 12486 bp, 10 predicted proteins | sample OS_PC_MetaG_FD_123537 | JGI IMG/M metagenome (GOLD analysis project Ga0180009, IMG submission 123537) | Groundwater microbial communities from the Aspo Hard Rock Laboratory (HRL) deep subsurface site, Sweden - OS_PC_MetaG | ecosystem: Environmental > Aquatic > Deep subsurface > Groundwater...
TGGAAAACCCGGAAGTCCGAAAAAAGAAAATGAAAGATACACTAAGGCTCGGCATTCTGTATATTAATGAGGGTGACCACACTGCCGCAGTGAAGTCACTTCTCAAAGCGCAACAATATTATGGGGAGGATGAAACACTTCAAAATGCGCTGGGTTATGCATATATGAATATTGGTAAGAATGACCTTGCCATCGAGCATTTTAATAAGGCACTGAAGATAAAACCAGATTTTTCTGATGCAATGAATAATTTGGGAGCTGCTTATTCAAATAAAAAGGAGTGGCATATTGCAATTAAATACTATAAGGAAGCAACAAAAGATTTCCTCTACCCTACCCCATACAAACCTCTTACAAATATAGGTTGGGCGCACTATAAACTACAAAACTATCAAGAATCAGAAAATTTTTATCGAAAAGCGCTTAAATTAAATCCGAAGTATTCTGTAACTTATTATGGTTTGGGAAAAACGTATCTTGCAATGGAAAGAATTCCGGAAGCCGTTGAAAACTTTAAAAAGGTCATCGAATTGGTTCCGAACACACCGCTTGCTGCGGAAGCTTCAAAGGAAATAGAGAGAATAGAAAAGAAGAGATGAAACAAATCTGAGATTGCGAAATTGTGCCCTTTATCTGTTATGTCGAATGAAAAACCATGACGTTTATATTTTGCGCATTCAAAAATGAGATGAGTTCAGCGTCCAGCGGCGCTCCTGAAAGCAGTGTTTTATTGGGCGCTTCTCTTTCAATGAGATAACCGGGTATTTTTACGGTCGTATTATAATCGGATGGCCGCTTGGCCGCATAAAATATGGGATCGAGCGTGTAGGAATTCTTCAAAGCGGCCAGCAGTTTTTCTATAATTTCTGTTGCAGAATCCTTTCTTTTAACCTGTATGATATTAAAACCCGTCTTTTTAATGGATTGAATGGCATCCCCGTAAAGGTTTTCAAAATCGACAAACAGCTCCTTTCCATCCGGGGTGGAAATCAGATTCGATTGGGCGGAAACCTGTATCCCCACATACGGAAAGGTGATGGTGACATTTTCAGAATAACGGATATCCAAAGCTTTTAACATTTGTCTCACGATGATTTGAGGATCTTTGGTCGCAACGGTTACGGCTTGATCTACCGGTGTCTCTTTGGTATCGGCGGATTCACCCCGATTCTCTGCCGCTTCATTGGACAGATCGATCTCTTCAACAACGATGCCCTTTCGCTTAAGATACTGTTTTATTGATTCGGGGGTTTTTTCACCCCGGTTTTTTATTAAACTGATGCATCGGTATTTTTTGGAAAGATTTTCTGGAGACGGAATATCCAAAATCCATTGAGCCCGAACATCCAATTTAATTCCGTTATCCTCTAAACCGATCTCCCTTTTCGTAGTTCCCACTACCGTCGAAAATGTGCGGTTGATAATATCTTCAAGATTCGAATGGTTTTGTGTTGTGACGATCTTGATATCTTCCCAATATGAGCGGATCAGGCTTAAATCGGAAGGGTCGATCGCATCTGATATAAAAAGAACACGGATGTCGTCTCGGAGTTCCAGCATATTGTTTTCAGATAGATCCAGCTTGTAAATTTCCCCGTTTTTTCGTGGAAAATGGTAGGCGCCTTTTTCGTAGAGTTTCCCGTTAAGAATTGTTGCAATCCTTCCCAATGGAGAAGATGTCTTTTTGGGCTTGCCAGAACCCTGAGATATCATAGAGGCATCCGCATCTTCCAAAATACTCCCGGCAGCGTCGAACAAGGACGGGTACCATGTTTGGTTTCGAATCAGCGGATCCGGAAGCGTCAGCATTTGTCCAGGATAAATCAGGTTTAGATCGGTTACGCTCGGATTGAGCAGCTTGAAAAGTGTGATGCCCTGTTTATAGGTTGTTGTTCCGTAATTTCCAAAGGTTTTGGAGATTAACCGAGAAATGAATTCTCCCCGATCCACCCGGTGCTCTATGGCATATTGTTTGATATAATCCGTGAGATTCGAAATGGTCACAAAGGGGATGGTCACGATTCCGGTGTGTTGACCGGGCAAATCGTTTGTGCCCAAAATCTTTAGCGGAATAAAAAGATGCTGTCCGGGCCGGATCTGGTTCGGATCTGTTATATGGGAGTTGAGGCGGCTAAATATTTCGAGAAATTTCGGAAAATCCTTTGCGGCGATATCTCCCCTCTGGTTCAGGAGTTTGGTGACATAGTCGTCTTTCTGGACGACATACGGATCGCAGAGAATATCTTTGCCCTGATCCTGCCGGACAATGTAGCTTTTATATAATATGGCCGCCGGCGCCGGTTGAATGAAACTTCCGAGCAGCTGAAACATCACAATGCTGAATATTATCAGAACCATACGTGGCTTCATACGACTATGCCTTTTTTAGATTCATAAAAGATGCAATTTCTTCGGATACCCGTTTGACAAACCGGTCAAACGCCTCACCGGTTATCGGATCTCCGGGCGAGGGAACCGCTTCCAGATCCTTGGGGTGAATATATATGGGGGAGTTTATCAAATCCGGATTCGGTTCGATTTTGAATTCCGGGGGCATCCTATTTTCAAAATACATATCCTGAAAACCGATAAATTTGAGAACATGGGCCGTTGAGTCGAGAATGGCGGTCTCGTGGTTTTCAATATATCCAAGCTTAAGGGCCGTGACCATTCCAGCCAGCGATTCTCCGCCGTGCGGACAAGCGATATGTCCGTTCCGGTTGGCCAAAAGTTCCCAATCCATAATGTCCTGTTCCGTGACTTGGACAAAGAACACCCTTTCCTGCCCTGCCGCCTCGTTATATCGATCCACCAGGTGAATCACCCTCGGCATGGAGACCGGATTGCCGATCATGGCTGCCTGGGCAACGCTCGGCTTCACCGTTATTGGAGCAAAGCGACGTTTTGTTTTATCGGATTCCAGGTAGTATCGGTACACCGGGTTTGCATGAATTGATTGAACGCCGACAATCTTGGGCAGGGCATCAGTAATGCCGATTTCATGGAATTTAAGAAATCCGTTCATTACGGCAGTGATGTTGCCGGCATTGCCCACCGGCACCACCACAACCTTGTCGGCCATCTCATATTCAAAGTCCTGGGCAATTTCATAGGAGTAGGATTCCTGGCCCAAAACCCGCCACGCGTTTTTTGAGTTGAGGAGCGCGACCGTATAATTATCAGCCAGGGCTTCCACCACTTTCATGCAATCGTCAAATACCCCGGGAATTTCAAACACGGTTGCGCCACTGCCAAGGGGCTGAGAAAGCTGCTGGGGGGTGACTTTTTTGTGAGGAAGCAGCACCGCGGATTTCACCCGGGGAAACAGATAAGACGCATACAGCGCGGCAGCAGCAGAAGTATCGCCTGTGGAGGCGCAGACGGTAATCACATCGGAAATCTTTTCGGTTTGAAGCAAATAATGGATATAACTGAACGCGCTGGCCATTCCCCGATCTTTAAAGGAGGCGCTGGGATTTTGACCTTCATTCTTGAAAAAAAAACGAACGCCGGCTTTTTCCTTCAAGAAATCATTCCCTTCCACCACGGGGGTGTTGCCTTCTCCCAGGTACACAACTGCATCCATGGGAATGACCGGAGCGATAAACTCTTGATACCGGAAAATACCCTTCAGGCTCGGATGGCGAAGCATCTTGCGATAATCAAAAATCTCGTGCCAGTGAGCCGCAGAAATCTGCTTCAGCCGGTCGAAGGTTTCATCATATATCAAAAGCACTTGTCCGCATGCGGGGCAGGTGTATAAAAGCTCATGAATACCGAAGGCTTCATTGCAGCTCAAGCACCGATAGACCAGATTTCCCCCCGGCGTGGGAGTGATTTTATCCCGAATATGGTCGGGAATGTTCGTTAGCTTCATCGGTTAATTCTTTCCAATCCTTCCATATATGGTCGTAATGCCTCGGGAATGACAACAGAGCCGTCTTCCTGCTGGAAGTTTTCAAGCAAGGCGGCAAACGCCCGCCCGACGGCAACCCCTGAACCGTTCAGTGTGTGAACCAGCTGAGTGCCCTTTTTGCCCTTTCTTCGAAATCGGATGTTTGCGCGTCTGGATTGAAAATCTTCGCAATTGCTGCAGGAAGATATTTCCCGATAAGCCGACTGCGCCGGCATCCAGATTTCAAGATCGTACGTTTTTGCCGCGGCAAAACCGAGATCCCCGGTGCACAATTCGATGACCTGATAGGGCAATTCCAGGCGCTGAAGGACAGTTTCGGCATCTTTCAACAGTCCTTCCAGTTCACCATAGGACGTTTCAGGGCTGGCAAACTTTACCAGCTCGACCTTGTTGAATTGATGTTGGCGAATCAGTCCCCGGGTGTCTTTTCCGTATGAACCGGCTTCAGATCGAAAACAGGGGGTAAACGCCGTGTATCGGATGGGCAGTTGATCTTCTTCTAAGGTCTCGCCCTGGTGGATATTGGTTACGGGTACTTCTGCGGTGGGAATCATGAAATATTCCCAGCCCTCCAGTTTAAAAAGATCTTCCTCAAACTTGGGAAGCTGTCCGGTATGGGTGATGGTCTGCCGATTGACCATGAAAGGCGGGAGGGTCTCCGTATATCCATGTTCCCGTGTATGAATGTCGAGCATGAAATTGATCAATGCCCGTTCCAGCCGTGCACCGGCTCCGAAATATAATGGAAATCTGGCACCCGTAAGTTTAGCGGCTCGATTAAAATCCAAAATTCCTAAATTCTCTCCGATATCCCAGTGCGGTTTCGGTTCAAAGTTAAATTGGGGCGGATCGCCGACTTTTTTAATAAGGGAATTTTCGGTTTCGTCCTTGCCCACCGGAACCGATTGGTTTGGAATGTTTGGCAGACCCATTAAAATGGTTTGAATGGTATTTTCGTCTTCTGAGAGGATTTTTTCCAGCGATTTAATTTTTTCCGAGACCTTTCTCATCTCTGCCACCAGGGCGTCTGCGTTTTCTCCTGATTTTTTTAACCCGGCAATCTCATCGGAGACCGTATTACGACGGTGTCTTAGCTCCTCAACCTCAAGAAGCCGGGCTCTGCGGCTTTCGTCACAGGCCAACAAGGTGTCCAGATCGACTTTTTCTCCACGGTTTTTAAAGGCCTTCTTTACGGCCGATAAATTTTGTCTTACAAACTTGATTTCCAGCATAACAATTCCTATTATTTGAAGGATAATTAAACGCCTCGGAAATTCTACAACCTATTCCAATTAATTGCCAACACAGGATTAAGTTTAGAAAAATTTATCAATCAGTGACATTTTAGTCAATGATTATTGTGAGTTGACATTGTTCCAGGTTTCAGTATATAGGACCATCACTCTATGAAGTGGAGAGCCGGTATGGAAGAGATTCAAGAAAAGAAACGAGAAATCCGAAAAGACTTGATCAAAACCCTTGAGGGAATGCCCGAAGCGGTGGTGGCAGAGAGAACCAAAGCCATTGAAAACCGACTGTTCGAATTTGCCAATTTTCTTGAAGCCAACATCACCCTGCTTTATGTGAGCACGAAACATGAAGTGGGAACCCGGGAGATTCTGAAGCGGTCGTTTGAATATGGCAAGATCGTTGTCTTACCGGCCTTTGAAATGAAGCATTTTAAAATGAAACTGTTGAAGGTGGACGACCTGAAATCGAGTCTCATATCCGGCCCCAGGGGGGTAATGGAACCGGACGGTCAACAATGTAAGAAAGTACCCATCGATTGTATCGATATTGCCATCATCCCCGGAATCGTTTTTGACGAAAAGGGCGCCAGAATAGGGTCCGGAAGCGGTTTCTATGATCGCCTTATTCCAAAACTGCCCATCACCACGCGAAAGGTTGCGCTTTCCATGGAGGAGCAGATCATTTCTCAGATTCCCATGGAGTCCCACGATAAACACGTGGATATTATCGTCACGGATAAACGGATCATTTACAAGATTTAATGGTTCTCTTTTATCCACACGCCGAATATGGATGCGCGAAAGTCCTGATACTGTCGAAATCCTTGACCTTAAAAAGCCCATTTGATAGACATTTTTCATGTTGGCAGACTCCCTGAAATTTGAGCGACAGCGGCAAGAAATGGTCTTAAAACAAATCGAATCCCGTGGTGTTTCAGACCCCAAAGTTCTCTCCGCTCTCAGAAAAGTTCCCCGGCATGTATTCGTCAGCGAGGCATTGCGGGATCAGGCCTATGGTGATTTTCCGCTGCCCATCGGAGAGCAGCAGACCATCTCTCAGCCTTATATCGTGGCGGAAATGACCCAAGCATTGGAGATCAAAGCGGAAGATCGCGTTCTTGAAATCGGGACCGGATCGGGATATCAGGCGGCCATTTTGGCGGAGATTGCTTACCGTGTATATACCGTTGAGCGGATTCGAACCTTATATTTCAAAGCCAGAAAACTTTTCGATCAACTGCACTACCACAATATTATCACCAAGTATTCGGATGGATCCATGGGATGGTCTTCAGAAAGTCCATTTGATGCGATTATTGTGACCGCAGGAGCCCCGGACATTCCGGATACCCTTGTCCAGCAGCTCGGCTTGGGCGGACGAATGGTGGTTCCGGTGGGGAATCAGTATTCACAGGATCTAATCAAAATCTTCAAGGATGAGTCGGGTCGTGTACGAAAGATGAATTTGGGTGGATGCCGATTTGTGAAGCTGGTCGGCGAACAGGGGTGGGGAGAATAGCAGATGCTTCGTCGACTCTATGATTGGGTACTTCATTGGGCTGAAACTCCCTATGGAAGCTGGGCGCTTTTCCTTCTCGCTTTTTGTGAATCCTCCTTTTTCCCAATCCCCCCGGACATCCTGTTGATCGCACTGGCGGTGGCGATTCCGGGAAAAGCGCTCTTCTATTCCCTCATCTGTTCTGTCGGGTCCGTGTTAGGCGGCTGCCTGGGATATTTGATCGGTTGGCAGTTTATGGCCGGTATTGGGAACCGGATCATAGAGTTTTACGGTCTATCGGAAAAGATGGTCTATATCCAAACCCTTTACCAGGCATATGATGCGTGGGCTATCGGAATCGCCGGATTTACGCCGATTCCTTATAAAGTCTTCACCATTACCGCCGGCGCTTTTGACATCAATTTTACGGTATTTATCCTTGCCTCCGTTGTTTCAAGATCTGCCCGGTTTTTTCTGGTCGGCGGCCTGATATACATTTTTGGACCGAAGATCCAACAATTTATCGACAAGTACTTTGATATTCTGGTAGTTGCCTTTACCGTGCTTTTAGTCGCCGGTTTTGTGGTGATAAAACTTGTCCTTTAGGCGCTTAGTGACGTAAACTCGATAAAACGATGTCGATTGTTAAATGAGCTTCTGTTTTATTATAAAAGAAACTGGAAATTTGAAACTTGAAACTGGATAAGAAGGGATTGAATCTATTTCAAATTGACAGAATACCTTTCCCAAGTTTCAAGTTTCGAGTATCACTCATTAAAGAAAACGGCTGACCCGAAGGGGCCACTTCTTCCGAGCAAAGTCGCGGATGAATCGTTGATTCTATTCAACTAGCTGCACTTTGAATATCCGCAGGCATGACAGTTCAGACAACCTTCCTCATGGTACATGACACTGCCGCAATCGGGACAAACACCCATCATGGCCTCCTGATCTTCAAAATTCGTATCTGTAATATTTGTCAGCACTTGGGCGATGGCATCCGCACAAGAAAGCACCATTTTTCCATTCTGCCAGGTGGGTGACGGACACCGGATACCGATGATCTGCCGGATAATGGCTTCCGGCTTCACCCCGGATCGCAGCGCCAGTGAGATTAATCTGCCGGACGCCTCGATCTGAGAAGATGGACACCCCCCGGTCTTTCCCATCTGGGCAAACACTTCGCATATACCCTGTTCATCTGAGTTGACCGTCACATAAAGCCTCCCGCAACCGGTGCTGATGCGTTCGGTTGTTCCTTGGGTTCGAACCGGACGGGGCCTGGGGGAGATCTTCGTGGTTTGCTGTTTTTCAGATCCGATGTTGAGTACCTGTTTGTCCCGGCTTCCATATCGGTATATTGTCACCCCCTTGCACTCGATTTCGTAGGCCAGGCGGTAGGCTTTTTCCACATCTTCCACCGTTGCTTCGGTGGGAAAATTTACGGTTTTTGAAACCGCGTTGTCCGTGAATTTCTGGAAAGCGGCCTGGATTCTGATATGCCATTCTGATGAAATGTCATGGGATGTTCGAAACAGCCGTTTAATATGATCCGGGATTCCTTCTATGGCCTGAATCGACCCTTTTTCTGCGATTTCATCCACGAGAGCTTTATTATAAATGCCCTCCTTTTTCGCCGCCTTTACAAACAATGGATGAATTTCAGTTAATTGCTTGCCTTCGAGCACATTTCGAACATGGACCACGGCAAAGAGGGGTTCAATTCCGCTGGAGGTTCCTGCAATAATACTGATGGTCCCGGTTGGGGCGATGGTGGTTGTGGTGGCGTTGCGCATTTCCGGTGTTGATGGATGATCAAACCGGCTCTTCTTATAATAGGGAAAATTTCCCCGTTTTTTAGCCAAGGACGCGGAGGCCGCCTTGGATTCTTTTGAGATCAAGGCCATTGTCGTTTCGGCACAGGAGACCGCTTCCTCCGAATCATAGGGTATTCCCAGCTTGATGAGCATGTCGGCAAAGCCCATGACGCCCAGGCCTATTTTTCGTGTCCCCTTGCTCATTTTTTCTATGATTGGGAGCGGATATCGATTCACTTCAACCACGTTGTCCAGAAAGTGGACGGCATTGTGTACGGTCTTTTTCAGACGGTTCACGTTCAAGTTGTCTGTAGTGACCATTTTGGACAGATTGATGGAGCCCAAGGTACAGGATTCGTAAGGCAACAGCGGTTGCTCGCCGCATGGATTCGTTGCTTCGATCTCTCCCAGCTGAGGGACCGGATTGTTTTCATTGATACGATCGATAAATATCACACCCGGCTCGCCGCTTTGCCATGCAGAATGGACGATATCGTTAAATATCTTGCCGGCTGGAACGGTTTTTACCGACTTTCCCGTTCTGGGATTCACCAAATCGTATTCCGCGTCATTCTCCAATGCGTCCATGAAACGACGGGTGATTGCCACGGAAATATTAAAATTGTTCAATCGGCTGTGATCGGTTTTAGCGGTGATAAACGCTTCAATATCCGGGTGGTCCACCCGGAGCACCCCCATGTTTGCTCCTCTTCGGGTGCCTCCCTGTTTTACGGTTTCTGTTGCCACGTCAAAAACGGACATAAAGGATATGGGGCCGCTTGAAATTCCCGCAGTGGAGAGGACCACGTCATTTTCCGGTCTTATTCTGGAAAATGAAAAGCCGGTGCCGCCGCCGGTTTTATGAATGATTGCCGCATGCTTTAACGTATCAAAGATGCTGTCCATGGCATCATCTATGGGGAGTACGAAGCAGGCTGCAAGCTGGCCAAGTTTTCTGCCCGCATTCATCAGGGTCGGAGAGTTGGGCAGAAACCGCATCTTGCCCAAAAGCGCTAGGAATTTTTTTTCTGTCTTTTGAGTGTCAGCCTTTGGGTCAAAGCAAGCATCTGCCTCGGCAATACTCCTGGCAACCCTCGAAAACAACGCTTCAGGGGTTTCCACCGCGTTGCCGTCTTGATCCTTTTTCAGATAGCGTTTCTCTAATACGATTCGGGCATTTTTTGAGACGGATAGATTCATTAGGTCCATATCAGGGGGGCGGCGTTTTGGGATTCAATTTTTCCTTTAACCGCTCATTGACGATGGGCGGTACCATTCCATTGATATTGCCGCCAAACCCGGCGGCTTCTTTAATGATGGAGGAGCTGGTAAAAATCCAGCGCAGCCCGGTCATCAGAAAAACCGTTTGAATTTCTCGGTTTAATCGCCGGTTCATCAGGGCCAGTTGAAATTCGTATTCGAAATCCGAAACAGCCCGCATGCCCCGAAGAATGGCATCGGCTTTTTTCTCGGCCGCATAATCCACAGTGAGTCCATAAAAGATATCTATTTCGATATTCGAAAAGCTTTTGAGGGTGATTTCAAGCATTTCCCTTCGTTCTTCTACTGTAAAAAGAGACTCTTTGGCCGGATTATGCATGATGGCCACAATGATCAGGTCGAAAAGCTTGAGACCGCGTTTGATGATATCCAGATGTCCGTTGGTGACGGGGTCAAATGAACCGGGGTATATGGCGATTCTCTGCATAAAAAACCCAACCTTCCTTTCTGATGTGAAATGGTGAAAACTGCCGCTCCCAAGGTAATCGTTGTGTTACGGACTTGTTCTATATGCTTAGGACTCGACCGCTTCATTTACCGGTTTAGGGAGGGTGACTATACCATATAGCGCAAAAACGTAACAAGGGTTTTTCCATATCTCCTTTGATCGATCAGGCAGAAATCGGTTTCATCGACCGATATCGGCTCCCCGGAGCTGTGTTCGATGGCGATGGTACTTCCGGCTTTCAAGCGTCCGGTTTTATGAAGATTTTCCAAGGCAGGCCGGATATCTCCCCGATTGTAAGGCGGATCCATAAAAACCAAATCAAATTCAAGGGGAGCGGTTTTCAGGCAGGATAAGCCGGACCGGATGTTCCATCGGATTATTTTTGCTTTTTCTTCGAGTTTACACGATCTGAGATTCCGCTCAATGACGGAAACCGCCTCTTTGAATTGATCCAGAAAAACCGCGAATTTTGCCCCGCGGCTCAGAGCTTCGATTCCCAGCACGCCGGTTCCTGCGAAAAGATCCAAAACCACGGCGTCCCCGACTTCATGGGAAAGAATGTTGAACATGGATTCCCGCTGTCGGTTGCCTGTCGGGCGGATCATACGGCCGGTTACCGGATGAAGACGCTTCCCCTTGAGATGGCCGCCAATGATTCGTAATCCCATGATCGGAGTCCAATTGTGGAATTTCAGTAGGAAGAAAACCGGGACGTTCGGATGGCCCTAATTTTTCAGTTTTTTATGCAAATAACTCCGTCCTACACCGATGGCTTTGGCCGTATGGGTGATGTTATTGTTGTGCTCCTGCAGCTTTCTTTTGATGAATTCTTTTTCAAATACCTGTTTAGCTGCTTTTAATTCATCAATCAAAAAGAGATCTGCCTCTTCGCCTGAATACCCTTCCGCAGTATCCGGGTTGTATGTTCCGGGAATGTCGGCGGCATGGATAACGTCTCCAATAACCATTATCGCCAACCGTTCAATCAGGTTTTTTAATTCTCGAACGTTTCCCGGCCAAGAATGTCGCTGCAACAATTCTATGCCTTCCGGCGCCATGCTTTTTGTCTTGCCCTGATCATGAGCCGAGTTTTCGTCCAGAAAGGTTCTCACCAGAAGCAGTATGTCTTCCCTGCGGTTTCTCAAAGGTGGAATTTCGATGGGAATCACATTGAGCCGGTAGTAAAGATCTTCTCTGAAGTTGCCGTTATCTATTTCGTTTTCAAGATCCTTATTGCTTGCAGCAATGATCCTGGCATTCATATCCAATACTCTGCTCCCACCGACCCTTTGAAATTTCTGCTCCTGAAGCACTCGAAGTATTTTCGCTTGGGTCGCGAGGCTCATATCACCGATTTCATCTAAAAAGACGGTTCCTTTATTTGCAAGTTCAAATTTTCCACGTTTTTTGGTGGTGGCCCCTGTAAAAGAGCCCTTTTCATGACCGAACAATTCACTCTCGATTAGATCTTCAGGAATTGCCGCACAGTCCACGTCCACCCAGGGTTGATCCGCACGGGTACTCAGTTGATGAATGGTGCGGGCAGCCAGTTCTTTTCCGGTACCGTTTTCACCGGTAATCAGAACCCATGCGTCGGTAGGGGCGGCTATGGCAATCTGTTCTTTGACCTTTGATATGGTGGGACTGTTGCCGGTGATGGTATGTTTTTCGATGGTCTTTTTCCGCAAGTATCGGTTTTCTTCTTCAAGTCGTCTGAAATTAAGGGAATTGTTAATGGCCACGATGACCTTGTCGATGGATAGCGGCTTTTCGATGAAATCGAAGGCACCCAGTTTTGTGGCCTTTACCGCCGTTTCGATGGTTCCGTGACCCGTGATGATAATGACCTGGATAAAGGGGTTTCCTTTCTTTATTTCCTTGAGGGTTTCAATTCCGTCCATACCCGGCATCCAGATGTCCAGCAGTACCAAATCCGGTGATTCATCGTCTATGGTTTTTAACGCTTCGTAGCCGTTTGAGGCGGTAATCACCTCAAAACCTTCATCCGATAACAGACCGCTGAGCGATTGAAGAATGGAAGGTTCGTCGTCAACTATCAAAATCGAGGGAAACATCCTGTATCATTCTCCTTAAAGAGCAAATGGAATACACCACATACGGTATTTTGTCGTGTTCGTCAACCGATCCGGTGTTCCCGAAATCCACCGCCTAAAATTTGGCCTGTGCCATTTTAGGCTCAGGGGTGACCATTTTAAGAAAAATCAGAGCCGGCATAGTTCATCCTTATTATTCGCATGCAGGCAAATGGACTGACA
>Ga0180009_10006293_pt1 | contig 12485 bp, 10 predicted proteins | sample OS_PC_MetaG_FD_123537 | JGI IMG/M metagenome (GOLD analysis project Ga0180009, IMG submission 123537) | Groundwater microbial communities from the Aspo Hard Rock Laboratory (HRL) deep subsurface site, Sweden - OS_PC_MetaG | ecosystem: Environmental > Aquatic > Deep subsurface > Groundwater...
TTTTCTCATAAAGTTTTTATACCATTTTCAAAGAACAAATGCAAATACAGTTTTATCTTGATAGTTCAAGCGTTTTTAAAGAAATTGGCTCTCTTTTTACCCACTTGATAGGGAGATGAGCCAGTTTAAAAATCATTCAACAGTTTCCTTGTCCGCAATAAATTAACCAATTCCAGTTTTATCATTTTCAATTCAAATTATACGACAACTTTTTTAACCAGTCCCTATTCGCATCATACCATTCAACGGTACGCCTGATACCTTCGTCAAGATTTACTTTTGGCATCCAGCCAAGAGTCTTTTTTGCTTCGCTAATATCTGCCCATGTGGCCTTACTATCTGCGATATGAAACGGCTTATGAATAACTTTAGCCTTTTTCCCAAGGTTTTTCTCAATCAAACCAATCATATGATTAAGATTATAAGGATCATTGCCGCCTAAATTAATCACTTTAAATCCAACTTTTTTTATAGCCTTGACTGTTCCTGAAGCAATGTCATCCACATACGTGAAATCTCTACTCTGTGTTCCATCACCAAACACCTTGATGGGTATACCTTCATCGATTTGTTTCGTGAAAATAAAAACAGACATATCTGGCCTGCCCGCAGGGCCGTAAACCGTAAAATAGCGCACAACCGAGACGTCAATTCCATAAAGATGATGATACGAATAGCAAAGAGCTTCTGCGCTTTTTTTGCTGGCTGCATAAGGTGAAATTGGCGTGTTGACTGCAAGCGCCTCTTTAAAAGGCATCTTCTGCCCAGCATAAAGCGATGAGGTTGAAGCAAGAACGAACTTTGAAACCTTATACGTTTTAGCAAGTTCCAAAAGATTAAGCGTTCCTAAAACATTTGTCGTAAAATAAACATGGGGATGGCTCATGCTATAGCGAACTCCGGCGCGAGCCGCAAGATTTAAAATCGCATCAATTTGATAGGTTTTAAATATACTTTTAAGCGCGGACATGTTTTCAATATCCGCCTTTTTAAAGATAAAATTAGGAAAAATCTGGAGAGCTTTGAGCCGGTAAGTTTTAAGCCGCGGATCATAGTAATCGTTAAGATTGTCAACGCCTACAACTTTATGCCCGGCCTTGAGAAGGAATTCGGCCGTCTTACTTGCAATAAAACCAGCGACACCTGTAAGAAAATAAGTTTTTGGCATATCATTTCATGTTTTTATACCAGCAGTGCTCTGTGTCATAAGTCATTGCGAGGGACGAAGTCCCGCGGCAATCGCATCTTTAAAATGGGATTGCTTCGCTTTGCTCGTAATGACAAAAGGTGCGAGATTGTGCCCTATACCACAGGGCTCGAAATGACCAAAAAAGTCCGGTCAGGCCTTTTATTTGGTTGGCTGCGTCTTTTGTTTCTGCAAAAATTCTAGGAAGAAAACCAGCAGGACGGAAAGGAAAAACAACACTAGACCGGCCAGCATGGTATTCTGACGGATGGATGGTTTGATTTTTTTTTCCGGGACCACGGCCTGGTCCAGAATCTGCACCCGGGGAGTGTCTCGGGCTTCTTCTATCTGGGTCTTCTCGTATTCGGACCGGAGAAAGATGTAGAGCGTTTCCTGTATCTTCAAATCCCGCATCATCCGCGCCAGCTGTGTGCCCAGCGGCGGCAGGGTGCGGATTTCCTTTTCCATTTCGCGCACCTGGTTTTCCAGTTTAACGACTTCTGGATTCTGGCTGGTGGCGTATTTTTTCAGCGTCTCCAAATTTATTTTATTCGCCAGATATTCGCCCTGCAGTTTTCCGGCTGCGGCGCCGGCATCGGTTGCCTGGTTAACCAGAATCTTGTTTGTCACCTGATAGGACTTTAATGCTTCTTCGGAACCAGCCAGGTTCTTTTCGGTTTTCTGGAGCTGTTCCTCAATGAAACGCTTTTTCTGGCCGGCGGTGGTTATGTCCATCGTTTGAGATATGGTATCCAGGTTCGCCACGTAAGCATTGGCTAAATTTGCGGCGCGGCGCGGGTCCTTGTCCATCACGCTGATTTCAATTGTTTTTTCCTTGGTAACCTTGATGGTGGTATTGTTGGCCAGTTTCTTGCGGGCGGACTGCAGATATTGTTCGTGGTAAACTTCGCGAAGATTGAATTGGTCAATCAGCCGGTCATTAACGGTCCGGCTTTTTAAGATGGACACGAAAATATCTGTGCTGTTCGGCGCGGAGCCGGAAATACCGAATTGTGTGGCCAGACCGCCCAAACCGCCGGGCAGAGTTAAGTCCGTGGCTTTCGAAGGCGCCATAATCACCGCGGTCGCTTGGTATATTTTCGGTTGGAAAATGGTCCAGATGCAAACCAGCGCGCTGCCGCCCAGGACAATCAGCGCAATCAGCAGCCGATACCTGAAAATCACCCGCCAGTAGTCTAAAAGATTTATCTCTTGTTCATCCATAGTTGTTGTGTTTATCTAACGAATGCCGCGACCGGTAAGGCAAAGTTGTAGAACATCTGGAAGATATCTTTGGTCATAGCCCACCGGGTCATTTTTATTTCGTCCGGAACGATAAGCGCATCGCCCTGTTGGATTTTTTGCAGGCGGGCAAAGTACGTATTAGCCATTCCGTTGGCGTGAATAATGAAGATATTCTTCCGGTCGGCATATTTGGCGTAACCACCGGATTTTTCAATATACCATTCTAAATCCCGGCCTGGTTCAAAGAAGATAGCTCCCTGACTGTTGACCGCTCCAGCCACGGAAATGGCGACCGGTTGTTTGGGAACAAAAAGGCGGTCGCCGTCTTCCAGGACGAGGTCGTTGGGCGTCCCCTTTAACTTATCCGGCGGCGCTAAAGAAAACGCTATCCTTCCCAGGATCATTTTGGCGAGAAGAAGATTGAGCGTTTCCTGTTGTTTCGCCGCCGCATTTATATCAAAACCGCCGCCAGGTAAGGGACTGCCGCCGGCGCTGGACTGAAGCGCTGAGTTAATTAGCGTTCCCGCTTGCATGACAATAGAACGGTTCAGGTCCTCCAATTGTTTTGCCTGAATTGACTTTCGGGTAAAGACTGCTCCAGCCAAAAAGGCCTCGCTGGTAAAGCCGCCGGCTTTGGTTAAGAGCGAACTTATCTTTTCTCCGTCTTCAATTACGTATGCGCCCGGGTTTGCCACTTCGCCTTCCACTATTACCGTTTTTTGTTTTTTGGCGCTTAGAATATCAGAGGATATTGATACCGTTTCACCGCCCTGGAGTGGATAATCTTTTTCCAGGGACAGAACTTCCGGTATCCTTTCTTTTGGATATCCGCCAAGAGATTCTATCTTTATCTGGGGCGCCGCGCCCAGATAAAGCAGGCCGCCGGCCATGTCTACCAGTTCTTTTAAAGTTGTTCCCCCGGATATTTCGTAAATGCCCGGCCGTTTTACCTGGTTTCCCCATACAGCGGCAGATTTCCCGATTGTCTCCACAAAGACAACGTCTCCGGACTGCAGACGATAGTCCTGGCTTTTATCTCCGGAGAGTAAAAATCGGTATAAATCGAAATAACCGAAGGTTTTTCCATCTCTTACCAGTTTGATATTTCTCAGGGAGCCGGTCCGGGACGGACCACCGGCAAAGTAGAGGGTGTTTAAAAGGGTGGAAAAAGAACTTACGTCGTAGCCGCCCGGCTTTTTTATCTCTCCGGCTACAAAGATTTTAATTGTCCTCAATTTGCCCAGGGTGACTGAAATCTGGAAGTCTTTGTAGTACTGCCTGATGTTTTGCTTGATTATCTCGGCTGCTTCCGCAAGAGTTTTACCCGCAAGCGGAATTCTTCCGATTTTGGGAAGGAATATCTCGCCATTGTTTTCGATGACTATTCGGGAATTTCCACTGAGCATGCCCCAGATCTGAACGACTAACTCGTCGCCCGGACCCAAGAGATAATCCGAGCCGGCCGGTAAATCGGTAACTGGAGAAAAAGTGGAGGGGTCTAAAGAGAAGAAATCGTAGCCGAATTGTCTGAGGATATCTATTTGCCGGATCCGGCTAAACGATAAATTTAGCTGCAATTTTGTTTCTTCGAAAACCTCAGAGGAAACCTCAGGTTTTTTTAGTTGTTCTTGAAGGGTATAGATCTTTTGTAATTCTTCTTCAAACAGTTTGATTTTTTCGGAAGGGTTAAAAATCTTTTCAATAGCCGAAAGATGGTCTATAAACAAGAGAGTTTGGTTGGGAATGGCTGATTCTGCGGTTTTTTTACTCTCTGCAGGATTAGGAGAGAGAGTAAAGGGTGAGAGCATAAAGGGCGAAGCGGAAGTTTCCGGAAGGGATTGAATGTTAAGAAAACTATTTTCACTGGAGACATGCGGCGCCGTGCTGAACAAGAAAAAAAGGCCGATTAACAAGGAATAGAATATTCTTTTGTTCATTTTTACCCCTTTTTAAAAACGGATGTTGGTGGAAATCGAAAAGAGAAAGGCATCAGCTTTTTGACCGTAACGGTTGTTCAAATTATTTATTGTAACATAGTTTACGCCGAAGTTCCACTCCGGCGCCTTCGGTTCCAGGGGAAGGTATTTCAGATTTATTCTCAGGTTGGTCTGGATTTCCGCCGGGTTAGCCACCGGAAAGCGTTCCTGGCGGTCAAAGGACCAGTCAGCCGTCCACTGGTCCGAGAAGCGTTGGGTGATGTTAACAAAGAGGTCCCGGCCGGTTTTCATCTGGTGGCCAATCACATTTCCGTGGTAATACAAACCCGGATAATACGTTCCGTGGGTATACCAGTAATTTGGAATGTTAAAAGTATAGGTATTGGCATACTCAACCCTCAGGTCCAGACCGTCCCGGTGCAAGACGCTGGGGATGAAGACGCCGGCTACAAAGTCCGATTCGCTCTTACTTATTACTTCCCGGCCAAATTCGCCATAGACCTGCATTGTGTCTCCCAGAAAAGGCAGAAACCGTTCCACATTATCAATGCGCCAGCGAAAATCCCAGGAGAGTTGTTGGTCAGTATCCAGTCGGGGGATTTCTTCACCATACCGGTATTCGTTTTCGGAGCGGGGAAAAAAGATTGAGAAATAATTCCACGGCTCAAATTGATAGTTTCGGCCGTCACCGCCTAAAAGGATGGTTCGGGAAAGGCCCAGAGAAAGGTATGGCGTGGGATTGGCCTCAAACCGGTGTCCGGTTATGAAGGGATGGGCAATCGGACGGTCTCCCTCCAACCGGGTGGCGTAAAAGGTATAGTAAGACGGGCCTAAATTGCGCAAAATCCAGGGCCAGTAAAAGGGTTCATTGTTGGTAATCCGAACGAGGTCAAAAGGAAAGGCGTTGTTGGTTAAAAGGAGTTGTCCTTTCTGGCCGGCTCCCCACCACTGAGAAAGTCTTCCGGCAGTCAACTCCCACTTACCCAGCCGGCCGCTCAAGTAGGCCTCTTCCAGGGTTAATTCTATTTCTTTTGTCGCGGTATTTTGATAGTAAACAACCGGAGATAGGACCAGATCCAGGTGTTCGTTGATTTGAAAAGCGGCCCGGCCGGAAAGCCGCAGGTTTAAGCCGTCGTAATAGTCTCGGCCGTTTGCGTTACCCGGGGCGAAAGACGGGGTGTCCAAAGCGGCGTAGGTCATCGTGGCTGAAGATTCAAACCGCGTTTTCCTTGGCGGCTGGTCTAAAAACTCTTTCTTCAACTTTAGCAGAATCGCTTCCAGGTCGTATTTGCCGCTTTCAACACGCACCTCCCTGTTCTGTATGCGTCGTAGGGCCTCTTTGGTCCATTTAGCCACATCTTCTCTGCGGTAGGGCTTGGTGCCTAACTTCTGGAGGTCAATCAGTCCGTAAGCGCCCAATTTATCCACCGCCGTATAGGACCAATGGGAAAGCGGCAGGAATTCGGAGGCTTCCACCCGTGAGATTAATAGAAATGAAGTAACCAACCCCAGGAAAACAATCTTTTTAATCATTTAAAAATATGATCGCGTTTTTGCTATTAGACCTTTTAAACATATTTACCAAATTTTAAGTTTACAATCTGATGTCTGCTCCGAGCTGTTGTTTTTGTTGCGTTTCCGTCTTCAAGATTATACCGCCTTCTTCTTTCCAATGTCAACGCTGCGGCGGTACTTCGGCACTTCGTACGAAGAACGACTTCTCTTACAACCCGGCATTACCGGCTGGGCACAAGTACACTATCCTTACGCCGCATCCTCTCCCGAAGACAATAAGCGAAAACTTCAGTATGACCTCTATTACTACAAAAACATCTCCTTTGAGCTTGATATGTCAATCCTCCTAAAAACCATTCGTACCGTCTTAACCGCCTCCGGCCGGTAAATGCGCAGTAAAGCCTGCGGCTACCCTTAGAAACAGACAAGATTTTTTGTAGGGGCGGGGTTACACTGTGTCCGCCATAGCCTTGGCGAAGGCGGATCCCCGCCCGGCAAGACCAAGGCTTCCAGCGCGCGGGAGGGGACACAGCCCCTCCCCTACATTTAACAGAGTCAAGCAATCTTGGCAACTACATTGCTAAAGCCTGTGGTGGTTTGACACGTCAGTTACTTTATTGTATTATATGTGTGACATGTAGTGTCCGCTTTAGACAAGGAGGAGGGTAACCATGGGAAGGATTTTAAATGTTAGGCTGTCTGAGGACATTGCCAAGAGACTTGAGCATCTTTCCGTAAAAACCAAAAGGCCCAAAGGATTTTACGTCAAAGAAATTCTCTCGAACTATCTTGCAGAGTGGGAGGATAGGTACCTTGCCCTGGAAAGGCTGAACGATAAAAACGCTAAATACTTCACTACGGAAGAAGTGGAGAAATCCCTTGATTTATAGCGTCAAGTGGCAAGAGAAAGCGGTCCAGGATCTAAAAAGCGTTGACAAAAAAAGCGCCAGTGGTCTTACCGAAAGAGTAAAAATCTATCTATCCCAAGATCCTCTTTCCCTTGGGAAACCCTTGAAAGGTGTTTTTGAGGGTCTCCATCGGTATCGGTTCGGAGACTACCGGGTTATTTATTTTGTGAACAAAAAAGAACGCGCCATCCTAATTCTGAGGATTGGAAAGAGAAAAGAGGTATACAACCAAAAACTTTAAACCTTGGTATGAATATTACGGTTTTTTTTCTGGTCAAAAAAATTATCGGGCTGGTCATTTCCCCGCTGACACTTTTCGGGCTGCTGTTTCTGTGCGGATTCTTTTTCTGCCGGTCAAAGTCACGGCAGAATACCGGTCGTTCTCTGATTGCCTTCGCCGCGTTTGCCCTGCTGGCGTTAAGCTGCCAGCCGGTTGCGGACCGGCTGATAGGTCCTCTGGAGCGGAAATAATGGCTGAGGTTGCCGAAGCGCTCGGTGTATCATTCAGAAAAGCGGCCTTATTTTAATCAAGCCCCTGGGCTATCTTGATTTTATTCACCTGATTTCAAACTCCCCGCCTGGTGATTACCGATTCCGGAAGCCTGCAGACTGAAACCGCCATTCTGGGAATTCCCTGCTTTACTTTGCAAAAAAATACCGAGCGGCCCATCACCGTAACAAAAGGCGCCACCGTCCTTATTGGTAATAACTCCGCAAAATTAAAGAGCGAGGCGGCCAAAATCCTGGCCGGCAGGGGCAAAAAACCATTCCGAATACCGCTCTGGAACGGCAAGACCGCCACCCGCATCGTCTCCGTTTTACGCCACGCTACAACGCGTGGATTCCCGCCTAATACATGCGGGAACGACAGGCGGGCTTTAGGTTTCCGGTAAGGATGCTGACTTTTTGACGGCAAGACAACGAAAACGATATAATTATAGGGATTATTCGGGGGATTAGCTCAGTTGGGAGAGCGCTTGCATGGCATGCAAGAGGTCGAGGGTTCGACTCCCTTATCCTCCACTTCTGTTAGAACGGAGTCGAAAGGAGCGAAGTAAAGCATTGCGACCGATTAGGAAGCAACGCAGCGGGGGGCCGACCCGAGGCGTACCGAAAGCCGAGGGCGCCGACTCCCTTATCCTCCACGACTCGGATGTCTGGTTCGTAAAATTACAAAAGCGACCCTGAAAGGGTCGCACTACGTCCTTAAAATGTAGGGGCGGGGTTACATCCCCGCCCGCGGGCGCGATGAATCGCGCCCCTACACAAAACACCGAGCAAGCTTGGCAACTACACGACAACATGAAATTGTTTTTGGTATTTCTGGCGGCGCTGGCGCTGGCTTTCCTTCTTTTAATGCGCAGCATCCAGGGTTTGCGCACCGAAAAGGTGCTGAAAGAAGGGGCTGCCTGGCAGGAGGTACACCTCGTCTGGGACTGGAATAAGATGGCCGACTGGGGGAAAGAACACTGGCCCTTTCAAAAGAAATGAAATTCGGTCTCCACATCTCCATCGCCGGAAAGATTTACGAGGCGGTTGACCGCGCCGCCGCTCTCTCCTGCGACACCTTCCAGATATTTTCACGCAATCCCAGGGGTTGGACGGCGAAACTCCTGGAAGAACCGGATGCATCGGAATTCCGGCAAAGAAGGGAAAAATCCGGGATAGCGCCGATTGCGGTCCACATCCCCTACCTGATAAATCTCGGCTCGCCGGATGACGCCCTTTACTATAAATCTATCCAGGCGTACATTGAAGACATCCGGCGGGCAGATTTCCTGGGCGCCGAATACTTCGTCACCCACCTGGGCAGTCACCGGGGAAAAGGGGAGGAGTTCGGTCTGAAGAGAATTGCGGATGGGCTGCAGGCGGCCCTTTCCGAAGCCAGGCCGAAGTTAAAAGTTTTGCTGGAAAATACTGCGGGCAGCGGCGACAGTCTGGGCCATTCACCGGAGCAGATCGCCCGTATCCTGGAGATGGTTCCGGATGAAAAATACCTGGGACTCTGCCTGGATACCGCACACGCCTACGGAGCCGGTTACGATGTGGCAGACGAAGCAGGGCTGAACGCCTTTCTGGAAAAGATGGAACGGCTCCTGGGAAAGACGCGGCTCTGCCTCATTCACGCCAATGACTCCAAGGCGGCCTTAGGCAGCCGGGTTGACCGCCACGATGACATCGGCGCGGGAAAGATCGGGCTGAACGGTTTTCGGATAATTGTCAATCACCCCAGGTTAAAAGCGATACCTTTCATCCTGGAAACACCCAAGAAGGAACCGGATGAAGATGAAAGGAATTTGAAGACGATAAGGGCGTTGGTAAAATGAAATACGAACCCGCGGAAATTGAGAAGAAGTGGCAGAGGTTCTGGGAAGAAAAGAAATCCTTTCTCACCAAACCGGAAGGTAAGAAGAGTTACATCCTGGAGATGTTCCCCTACACCAGCGCCCAGATTCACATGGGCCACGTGCGCAACTACACCATCGGCGATGTCATTGCCCGGCAGAAGATGATGGCCGGCTATTCCCTCCTGCACCCCATCGGCTATGACTCTTTCGGGATGCCGGCGGAAAACGCGGCCATCAAGCAGAAAATTCACCCGGCCAACTGGACCTACCGGAACGCGGAAACCATCCGGCGCCAGTTAAAACTCCTGGGGCTCTCCTACGATTGGAACCGGGAGGTCATCACCTGCGCCCCGGATTACTACCGCTGGAACCAGTACTTCTTTTTGAAACTTTTTGAGCAGGGTCTCGCCTACCGCAAAAAATCCCTTGCCAACTGGTGCCATCCCTGCAAGACAATCCTGGCCAACGAACAGGTCATTGATGGAAAATGCTGGCGCTGTTCCAGCGAGGTGACCCAGAAGGAATTGGAGCAGTGGTTCTTCCGCATCACCGCCTACGCGGAGGAACTGCTGGACAATTCCGGGCTCGCCGGGTGGCCGGAACGGGTGAAGATAATGCAGGCGAACTGGATTGGCAAGAGTATTGGCGTGGAAATCTTCTTCCCGGTTCCGGCCCTGAATCAGACCCTCTCGGTCTTTACCACCCGGGCAGACACTATCTTTGGCGCCACCTACGTGGTCCTTTCGCCGGACCATCCGCTGGTACCGGAAATTACAGCGGTCTCAAAGAATAGACCGGAAATAGAATCATTCCTGGAACGGAGCCGTAAAGCCAAAGACCCGGAAGAGATGGTCAAAGAAGGGGTCTTTACCGGAATCAAGGCGCACAACCCGGTTAACAACGAGGAGATACCGCTCTTCCTGGCAAACTACGTTTTAGCCGGATACGGAACCGGCGCCATTATGGCGGTACCGGCCCACGACAGCCGCGATTTTGAATTCGCAAAGGCATACAACCTTCCCATCCGGGAAGTAATTCTCCCTCTCCCCCCTGGGGAGAGGGTTGGGGGTGAGGGGACAATGCAGGCCGCTTACGAAGAACCGGGTATCCTGGTAAACTCCGGCGACTTCAGCGGCCGCCCCAGCGAAGAAGGTAAAGAAAAGATTGCCGCCTGGATGGAGCAGACCGGCATCGGAAAGAAGACCATCCACTACCGGCTGCGGGACTGGTGCATTTCCCGGCAGCGTTACTGGGGCACGCCCATTCCAATCATCTATTGCAAAAAGTGCGGGATTGTCCCGGTTCCGGAATCAGAACTGCCGGTTATTCTGCCCCGGGATGTTTCCATTACCGGCGCCGGCGGTTCGCCATTAGACATCGCATCATTCGTTGACTGTGCCTGCCCGCATTGTCAGGGAAAAAGCCGCCGGGAAACAGACACGATGGACACCTTTGTGGACTCCTCCTGGTATTTCCTGCGGTATGCCTCCGGAGACTGGAAAGATAAACCGTTTGACCCGAAAGAAGTAAATTTCTGGATGCCGGTAGACCAATATATCGGCGGCATTGAACACGCCATTCTCCATCTTCTCTACAGCCGCTTTTTCGTAAAGACCTTGCGCGACCTGGGCCTGGTTAATTTTAACGAACCGTTCACCAATCTCCTCTGCCAGGGCATGGTCATCAAAGACGGCGCCAAGATGTCCAAGTCCAAAGGAAACGTGGTGGACCCGGAAGCAATGATTAAAAGATACGGCGCGGACACGGTCCGGCTCTTCATCCTCTTTGCCGCGCCGCCGGAAATGGACCTGGAATGGAGCGACCACGGCATGGAGGGTTGCTGGCGCTTTCTTAACCGGGTGTGGAACCTGGCGGAAAACCTCTTGCCCTCAGCCCAAAACATCACCCCCACCTCACCTCCCCCCTCAAGGGGGAGGAATAAAGAAAAAGAACCCTCCCCCCTGGCGGGGGAGGTTGGTGGGGGGGAAAAGGAGTTCCGCCGCTGCCAGCACCAGACCATCAAAAGCGTCACCGAAGACGCGGTCAACCGTTTTCAGTTCAACACCGCCATCGCGCGCCTGATGGAGTTCAGCAACTATCTTTCCGGCGCAACGGATAAGAATGACATCTCCGGCGCGGACCTCTCCGAAGGGTTGAAGACCATGGCGCTCCTGTTGGCGCCCTTCTGCCCTCACTTCTCGGAAGAACTCTGGGAAAAACTGGCCGGCAAACCCTCAGTCTTCTCTCAAAAATGGCCGGAATACAATCCGGAATTTCTCGTTGAAACGGAGCATGAAATAATAATCCAGGTCAACGGAAAGGTGCGCGGCCGCCTGAAAATAAATGCCGGCGTCTCAGAAGAAGACCTTAAATCCCAGGCGTGCTCCGACCCGAAAGTTGCAGCGCTCCTGGCCGGCAAAGAGATTAAAAAAGTAATCGTAGTCCCCGGTAAGTTAGTGAATATCGTCATTAATTAATGGACCCAACCCTTCTCTTTTTATTGGCCAGCCTGGTCATCATGCTCCTGGCCCGGCCCCGACTCTCCTGCGTTTCATCATACTCATCTCTATTGTGACCACTTTCCTGGGACCGGTTGCCAGCCGGCTGCTCCTGTTTCCCGGCTTCAAACACCGGGATGATTACCGCGGCCTGAAGGACTACCTTAACCTTGACTTCCAGCCCCTGAAGATCGACGAATCGCTCTTCTCTATCATGACACACATCCGGGGCCTGGAAATTTCCATCTATCCGGTGGTGGATCAGGAAGGAGTTTATCGGGGAGTACTGCGGCTCTCCGAGCTGCGCGACCTGATTCTCAGCGAGGAGATGGACCACCTGGTCATCGCCGCAGACCTGCTCTCCACGGACATACCGGTACTCTACCGCGACGAGCCGGTGGAAAAGGCGATTGAGGTCTTCCGGGGGTGCAGCTGCTATGCTGTCCCGGTTCTGGAGGCGACCGAGGAAGGCGATTACTACGTCGGCCTCATTCTCCTGAAGGACATCCTGCCGGACCTGCCGGTCCGGTCAAATACCTGATTGCTCAAAAATGAATACCGGGTGTCATTCCCGCATGTTTTAGGCGGGAATCCAGTAGTTGCCCAGCTTGCTGGGCGCGGTTAAATGTAGGGGAGGGGCTGTGTCCCCTCCCGGCGACCCAAAAACTTGTCCCCACGTGTAGTAGGTGGGGAGGGTCGCACTACGTCGGAACGTACTACACAAAACTCTACGTTTGACGTCAAATTAGTGTAATGACCGTGTCAAGGGTCCAAAACAAAAAGACAGAGATTTGAAGCGGCTCTTGTTTTTTGACGTTTTGTGATTTTTTTTGACCGACGGGTAAAAA
>Ga0180009_10006294_pt1 | contig 12485 bp, 9 predicted proteins | sample OS_PC_MetaG_FD_123537 | JGI IMG/M metagenome (GOLD analysis project Ga0180009, IMG submission 123537) | Groundwater microbial communities from the Aspo Hard Rock Laboratory (HRL) deep subsurface site, Sweden - OS_PC_MetaG | ecosystem: Environmental > Aquatic > Deep subsurface > Groundwater...
GGCGCCCTTACATGGGCGCCTGACAATCTTTCGTATCAGGAAAATGCTGTAATATAAATTTATCTCCTAAATGCCCATCTTCGGCGGCCACGTAGGGCCGCCCTACCGTTATTCTGTGGTTTTTCTCAAATTCTCATGTGAAAGAAAATGAAACGGTAGGGCACCCTTACATGGGTGCCTGACCATCTTCTGTATCAGGAAAACAATAAAATATAAATTTATTTCCTAAATACGTATTCCCGGCGGCTACCTGGTGCCGCCTTACCGTTTTATCTTAGTGCAATATCAGGATACGCTACCTATTTCATCTTACCAAGAATCTGGCTGGCGATGGTGTTTTTCTGTATCTCTTTGGTGCCCTCATAAATCTCGGTGATTTTTGCGTCGCGATAGATGCGCTCCACCTCATATTCGGTGATGTAGCCGTATCCTCCCAGCAACTGAATCGCTTCATCGGCCACTTCAACTGCAGTTCTGGCTGCATACATCTTTGCCATGGAGGTCAACCCCGGATCAATCCTTCCTTGATCAAAATTCCAGGCGGCCTTGTAAACCATCAACTTTGCCAGTTCTATTTTGGTATGCATATCGGCAATCTTATGTTGAGTCACCTGGAACTGGCCGATTTTCTTACCAAATTGCTCCCGTTCCTTGATATAAGCCAGCGCCCTATCATAAGCACATTCTGCTATTCCCAAAGCCTGAGCCCCTATCATGATGCGGCTTTCATCAAAGAAGTGAAGAACCTGGTAAAATCCCCTGCCCTCTTCTCCGATGAGATTGGTCGAGGGAACACGCACGTCCTTAAAAACCACTTCGCAGGTGGAAGTGGAGCGGATTCCCATTTTTTTCCCCACATCAGCTGTTGAAACCCCTTTCCGATCCGCCTCCACCAGGATCATACTGATTCCCTTGTGTGAGGGTTGACATTCCGTATCAGTCTGCACCAGCACCGTAAAAAAACCTGCCAGGGCACCATTGGTGATAAAAACCTTTGTTCCGTTAATCACCCACTCATCACCGTCTTTTACAGCCGTGGTATCCATGCAGGTGATATCCGATCCATGATCCGGTTCGGTAAAAGCACCGGCTGACAAGGTCTTTCCTTCAGCCACCCGGGGCAGAAATTTTTCCTTCAATTCATCACTGGCAAAATGCTGGAGACATTCAGACGCGAAATAGGATAGCGCCAGGGCCGTTCCGATAGTTGAATCCGCCCGGCACAATTCTTCAACGACGATGGTATTCTCCATACTTCCTAACCCCTGACCGGAATACTTTTCCGGAAAAGCGATTCCGATAAAACCCAGATCAGCCGCTTTTTTAAACAATTTCATGGGGAATTCATGTTTGTCATCCAGCTCGTAGGCCAATTCCTTGCTAAATTCCCCCTTGCAAAAGTTTTTGACTGCCTTTTGTATTTCCAACTGTTCTTTTGTGAACGCAAAATCCATTTTATTCCTCCTTGTGAAATTAAATACTCCCCTGAAAAATAACTTGATTCAAAAATCCCCTTAATACAGATAGGTTTATATTTGCAAAATGCATTATTACTTCGCAGCTCTGACGGTAGGGCGACCTTACATGGCCGTCTTTGAGTTGGTTCTGGCGGGGATGTAACCCCGCCCTACCGTAATCCTTGCTCCAATAAAAAAATCTTATGCTAACTTTTCCGGAATTGGCAGCCTCCGTTGGAGTACCAATTACATATTCCGCCGATATTGGCCGCCGACGTCATTTAAGGCGTTGGTAATCTGACCCAGACTGCAATACTTAACCGTGTCCACCAATTCAGCAAAGATGTTGCCTCCGCTCAGTGCTACATTCTGTAAGCTTTCCAGGGCTTGTGGGGCTTTATCCGCATTCCTCTGTTGAAATTCGTTCAAGCGTTGCAACTGGGATTCCTTTTCTTCCTCAGTAGCCCTGGCAAGCTCGATGGCTCCTGCAATGGATTCCAGATCGGCATCGACATCCTGGAATGTATTAACCCCGACGATCGGATATTCTCCGGTATGTTTTAAGGTCTCGTAATAGATCGATTCTTCCTGGATCTTGCCCCGCTGATAACCGGTTTCCATTGCACCCAAGACACCGCCTCTTGATGTGATTCTGTCAAATTCGAGAAGAATTGCCTCCTCAACCAATTCGGTCAACTCCTCAACAATAAAACTGCCCTGGTTCATGTTCTCGTTTTTCGCCAGTCCCCATTCGCGATTGATGATCAGCTGGATGGCCAGAGCCCGCCTGACCGATTCATTACTGGGAGTGGTGATGGCCTCATCATATGAATTGGTATGAAGGCTGTTGCAATTATCATAGACAGCACAGAGGGCCTGCAGGGTGGTTCTGATGTCATTGAATTGAATATCCTGGGCATGAAGGGATCGTCCCGATGTTTGGATATGATACTTTAGCATCTGAGAGCGTGTCGACGCACCGTATTTTTCCTTGAGAGCGATGGACCAGATTCTTCTGGCGACTCTGCCAATAACGGTATATTCGGGGTCCATCCCATTGGAGAAGAAAAATGACAGGTTAGGTGCAAAGGTATCGATGGGCATTCCCCGGGAAAGGTAATATTCCACATAGGTAAAACCATTGGCGATAGTGAACGCGGTTTGTGTAATCGGATTTGCCCCGGCTTCAGCGATGTGATAGCCGGAGATGGACACCGAATAGAAATTGCGGATATTTTGATCGATAAAATACTGCTGAATATCCCCCATCATTTTCAGGGCAAAATCAATGGAGAAAATACAGGAGTTCTGCCCCTGGTCCTCCTTAAGTATATCGGCTTGCACCGTTCCCCGGACATTGCTCAGGACTTTGGATCGGATTTCACTTTGCTCGGATTCTGTCAGTTTTCTGCTCTTCTCGTTCTCAGCCCTCTCCAGTTCCTGATCCATGGCCGTATTCAGAAACATGGCCAGAATAATGGGAGCCGGACCATTAATGGTCATGGATACGGATGTTGTGGGAAGACATAATTCGAATCCACCATAGAGCACCTTGACATCATCAAGGGTACAGATACTGACGCCGGAAGTCCCGACCTTGCCGTATATATCCGGTCGTTCCTGGGGATCAAAACCAAACAGGGTGACGGCATCAAACGCAGTCGATAACCGTTTGGCATCGTAATTGGCTGACAGTAATTTAAATCGTCGGTTGGTTCTGGCCGGATCGCCTTCGCCGGCGAACATCCGGGTGGGATCTTCACCAACCCGTTTCAGTGGAAACAAACCGGACGTATACGGGAAATACCCGGGTAGGTTTTCCTCCCTCATCCAGCGAAAGATCTCTCCGGGGTCTGTAAAACGGGGGATGGATATTTTAGGAATTTTGGTGTGTGACAGTGAAGTTGAATAAAGCGGCAGTCTGATCTCCCTTCCTCTCACCTCATAAACCAACTCATCCTGCGTATACTTCTCCTTGATCTCATCCCACAGTTTCATCACCTTTAAACTTTCACCCTCTACCTTATCCCGGGCTGCAGCAATCTCCTTTTTCAGGGTAGCAATCACCCCTTCTGCAGGGTCTTCCTGATTCCCATTCTGCAACATTTTGAGCGATTCCTCCAGATGCCAGACATTTCTGATCGCTTTGGATTGATCCTTGGTTTTTTGATGATAATTCCTAATGGTATCGGCGATCTCGGAAAGATAGCGCACCCGTTCCGGCGGAATAATGATGGTTTTGGTGTTTGATGTTTTCAAACCCGATCTGGGCAATTTTGATTGGAAGCTGATCCCGGCTTTTTCCTGAAGCTTATCCAGAATTGCATGATACAAAGCCGTAACCCCATCATCATTGAACTTGGAGGCGATCGTGCCGTAAACAGGCATATTCTCGAGTTTTTCTTCAAACAGCTTCATATTCCGCTGTACCTGTTTTCTAACGTCCGCCACCGCATCGTCACCCCCGCGTTTTTCAAATTTGTTAACAACCACCAATTCAGCAAAATCAAGCATATCTATCTTTTCCAACTGAGATGCCGCACCAAACTCGCTGGTCATAACATAAACAGGTAAGTCAACCAGATCGATGATATGGGAGTCGCCCTGGCCGATTCCCGCGGTTTCCACAATGATAACATCAAAACCGGCAACTTTGACGAGATTAACAACCTCTTTCAAATTATCAGGTATCTCAGTGTGAGATTTACGGGTAGCAAGACTTCTCATGAATACGTTGGAGTTTCCAATGGAATTCATGCGAATACGGTCGCCCAATAAGGCTCCCCCTGTTTTTCGTTTTGAAGGATCACAACTGATGATGGCGATGGTTTTATCTTTAAAATCATGCAGAAAACGAAAAATCAACTCATCGGTCAAAGAGGACTTTCCTGCACCGCCGGTACCCGTTATCCCAATGACAGGGGTCTTTTTCTGCGCCGCCAGTGTTTCTACCTCTTTTCTAATTCCTGCAATTTCCGCTGAATCCTGCCATAACCCCAGTTCAAAAGCAGAGATCATATTGGACAACAAGGGGCGGTTGGCGACAGATAATCCGGATAGATCAAACGATTTCTCCCGCACAATCGGGAAATCAAGATTCTCCATCATGTGTTGAATCATCCCCACCAAACCCATCTTCGAACCATCTTCCGGTGAGTAGATCTTTGTAACTCCGTAGGCCTCCAACTCCTTAATCTCTTCGGGAACGATGACCCCGCCACCGCCTCCAAATATCTTGATGTGACCTGCCCCGTTTTCCTTGAGCAAATCTATCATATATTTAAAGAACTCAACGTGTCCGCCCTGATAACTGGAGACGGCGATACCCTGCACATCTTCTTCTATTGCAGCATCCACAACATCCTGAACGGATCGATTGTGTCCCAGGTGGATAACTTCAGCTCCCAAATCCTGAAGAATCCTTCGCATAATATTGATTGAAGCATCATGGCCATCAAACAGTGCTGTGGCTGTGACCACACGAACATGGTTTTGCGGTTGATACTTTTCATCAGAAGCTGACATGGTGTTCCCTCGTTAAAAGTTTGATATGTAATTCTTTAAAAAATGCCGGAGAATAATACAGATTTTATAATTCCAAGCCATATTTGACCAGCGTTTTGCTGTGTCGGACTTTCAAATAAAGAAAAGTTGGGTCGTTTTCCTCTTGTTATTTCTTTAGACTCTCAAGGTAGTATTTAAGCTGTACGGTCGTCTGCTTCCAGATTGCGGCATCTCTTGATGCTGTGTAGATTGCAGAAGCCCCGTTCAAAGAGATGACGATAAAACTGGCAATATCCTTATAATTGAGACCCGGTTTAAGCATCCCCTTTTGACCGGCCTCCTTCAGCCAGTCCCTCATCAATCTGGAAAACCGGACATACCCTTTAAGAATCTGCCTGCTCATACTGGCAGATTGCCCCGACAACTCCACCATCATATTGAGGAAAAAGCACCCCCCTTCAAAAACATCTCCCCCCAGGTAATCACGCATATCGTTTTCAATCAACTTCTCAATTCTTTTGATGGGATCCTTGTTTTCCCGCATGTTTTTAAAAACCAGTTCCTTCCAGATAAAAACAGCTTCATCATAAACAGCGTACCAGATATCCTCTTTGCTTTTAAAATGACCGTACAGCCCCCCCTTGGTCAGACCGGTTGCTTCAAGGATATCATTGATCGATGTATTGTAGTACCCCTTAACCGAGAAGAGTTGAAGTGCCTTTGTAATGATATTGTGACGGGTTTGACTACCTTTAGTCATCATTTTTTCCTTGATTCAGATAGTAAAATATACCAACCGGTCTTATTATTAAAAAATTCCTTACTTAAGTCAAGGATAGAATTTAACGGTCCTGAGGGAATTCATTTCACTTATAGAGAGGTTATCAGCCTAATTGCCTAATCTAAAAAAAAATGGAAAATTTTACTTTTTGGGGATGATTAATTTTTGATGGCTTGTTACAGTAAAGAAATACACATGAACAAGTACTCATATATTAATATTTACTCCAGAAATAGATATGACTGATGAAGAAGCACTATGCCAGGTTGAAGAGATTCACCAGGAGATAGTGGAGAGCGTGAAAAACAAGATCACCGATTCCGGTGTTCTTCTGGAGCTGGCAAATCTGTTCAAGGCGTTGGGAGATTTCACCCGAATTAGAATCCTGGATGTTTTAACCAATGCCGAGCTGTGTGTTTGTGATTTGGTGGAGATCATGCAGATGAGCCAACCGGCCATTTCCCATCAATTACGGGTTTTAAGAGCCGCTAAAATCGTAAAATACAGGAAGGAGGGGAAAAACGTGTTTTACAGTCTTGATGACGAGCATGTGTCCCGATTATTGAAAGAGGGTATGAATCATGTAATTGAGGGCTGAGACAGGGGAACTGTAATATCATATGGATATTTTAAAAAAATCTTCCCCTTATTAAGTAGAAACATTTTTTCATAAAAGAAGTCACCATGGATTTGATTGTAGTTGTAAAAGAGATAGTGGAAGCCATCTGGCAGGTTTGGAGAGACTCTTCACTTTATGTTTTGTTTGGTTTTTTTGTGGCCGGGTTATTAAAGGCTTTTCTAAAAGACGACCTGGTTAAGCGGCACCTGGGAACTAATGGGGTTTCCAGCGTGATCAAAGCTTCTCTGATAGGAATCCCCATCCCCTTATGTAGTTGCGGCGTCTTGCCAGCTGCTGCCGGAATTAAACAACAGGGAGCCAGTAAGGGGGCTGTTTCATCCTTCATGATCTCCACTCCTGAAACCGGTGTGGATTCCATTGCCATCAGTTATGCTTTGCTTGATCCTGTTATAACGTTATTCAGACCTATTGCCGCTTTTTTGACAGCCGTTACGACCGGTATTTTGATCAACTTTTTTGATCCCGAAACAAAAGAGGAAACAGGCGCTGCCCCTACCTGAGGCTGCGACAGTTCCTGTGTTTCGGGAACAAAAAAATTAACAACCATCCGAGCCAGGATAGAGTCGGGCATGCGATTCGCTTTTGGCGAGTTGCTGGATGATATCGGCAGGTGGCTGGTTGTTGGGGTGATTTTAGCCGGGTTGATCAGTGTTTTTCTGTCTCCCCACTTTATTGAGGTTTACCTGGGCAATGGGTTGTTTTCAATGCTGGTGATGTTAGTCATCTCGACCCCGTTATATGTTTGCGCAACGGCATCAACCCCTATTGCTGCTGCCTTGGTACTAAAAGGATTAAACCCGGGAGCAGCACTGGTTTTTTTACTGGCGGGCCCAGCTACCAATATAGCGACGATAACGGTTGTTTTGAAAGTATTGGGAAAAAAGGCAGCCATTATCTACCTGGTTTCAATTTTAATCTGTTCCCTGTTATTGGGGTTGATCATCAATGAACTCTATCAGGTGATCGGATTTGATCTTACCTCCTGGGTTGTGATCAATGGGGATGAGCCCCAGGGAATCGTCTCCCTGCTAACCGGAATTCTGTTGGTTATATTGGTATTGAAAGGCCCGGTGATACACTGGTTCACGGCAAGATCGGCACTGGCTCACTCCATTACGAAATAAAATCCCGGAAAAACATCATTAAATTGTTTTAACACCAGGGGCATGGCTGTCTGCCCCAGGTGTATCTCATCACAATAGTAGTCTCTTCTTACGGTTCCCTCCCGGTTAATGAGCTGATCGAAAATTGAGATAAAAGGGATATTATACTCCTGGCAGAGAAGAGTAAGGGATCTGTTGAATTGGCCAGTAATATCATTCCGCTCCCGGCTGGTTCCGTGAAACAGGTATTGCGACGGCACGTGAATGCGCTCATTAATATCCGAAGGAGCGCTTGGAATTACATTCCATACCAGGGTATTAAAACCCAGCTCCTGAACCTCTTTTATTGCCAGAAAATAACGCTCCACCACTTCCGTTACAATGTCGCCTGTCGTCCGTTTCTGCTTTTGGGATTGAAGATAGATATGGGCCCTGCAATCAATCTCTCCAAAACAGAACAAAAGATAACTCCCCGGGTCAAGCTCTGCCAAAAGTTGAAACAACTTTTCTCTTCCCTGAGTTGTTGTATTCTCCTCACAAAGATTATATGCCAGAACAGGTCCCAGGCGATAGCATTTGAAAAAAGGGTATCTGTTCCTGATATTTTCCCCGGGCCATTCAGGTTGAGGGATGTCATAACCACTGAAGAAGTTGGCATGACTATCACCGACACAATTAATAAGCATTATGAGTTCAATTAAGGGATCTTAAATAAATTATTGGATTTTGGGTGTATTTGAAGTTTTGGGTATAATTGCAACCCGGACTCACCAATTCATAAGGTGCCTTGGCGTTCTTAGCTTGTCACATTTTCTGCAGAGCAAATTGGTGACCCTGTTACTGTTAAACTCTTGTCTTAGTGTTTGCATGGGGTGTCCATTCCAGATGACGGCAAGGGTGTCATTGGATAAATCTCCAAGCACATATTTCCCATCATAGTCATTACAGCAGGGAACAACCCTTCCATCCCACAAAATTGTCATTCGTTCCCAGGGTAAGGTACACTCAATTTTTTCAGATCCACAGGAAAATCCTGATTGATACCGATTAATATCCTGCGCGCTACCATCCCAAGTTGAAAAGCTCTTTAACAGAAACTGATCCACTCCGGCGACAGATTCCCAATAAGATCTGGTTTGAGAAATGCTTTCGGCATTCATTTCAAAATCGATCATGGATATGGTTATTTTTGTTGTACACTTGCTCGCTCTCTTTAACTCAAGAAACCGTAAGATCTTATCAATTGATGATTGATAGGCGTTTTTTAATCCCCTGATTTTAAAAAAACTATCTTCATCATGTCCGTCAAGGGAAAGGTAGAGTAAAAACAGACCTGATTCGACCAGGGCCTTTCCCAGCTCTTCCTTCAATACAATTGGATTGATGGACAGACAAGCCCTGATTCCCTTTTGGACGGCGTAGTCGATACACTCCATACAGTTCGGGTGGAGAAGACTCTCCCCAAAATGATGCAGCCAAACCGGCTGGTCATCTATAAAACTTTGATTGACCGCCACCAGTTCATCGATAGCCTTTTTGAATAACTCAAAGTCCATGAATCCTTGGGATCTTGTCATATTAGAAGTGCGAGGGCACATGACGCAGCGCATCGGGCATTTATTAGTCAGCTCAATGTTGAAGAGTCCAAATGGATCTTCAAGAATAATGGGGCGACGGGAAGCAGACACGTTGATATTTCAAATGGAGTTTTATTGTCACCAGCTTACTGGAGCAAAATGGCCAGCTAAGACTTTTGAAAGACCTGACTGGATTTTATAAAAGGAATCAATCAAAGGCAACGATATTGAGTAACCAGTATTTTTGGAATTTCTCATTCAGACAAGAAGAAGCAACGCATATAGCTGTCTGTCATCAAAAGCTTTTACGATAACCGATGAACAAAAAACAGGTCATCAGTAACAAACGGAAAAAATGGATGTAACCCTATGTTGCCCGGTTATTCCTGAGTTTGTCTTCGTCCATTTTCGATTGTGCGTTTATACTAAAAACCAAATTCCGTCCAATATCGACCATTTTGTCATAATAAAACAGAACTCTTGTTTTCTCTTATTGTTAACTGTCTGTAAAATCATCGTAATCAATAGATGGCATATCTCTGGCAGCATATATAGAGTAGTTGGAATGTAGAACAACAGCTTATTGCCGGTTAATGGAGGCTGTAATGCTGATGGAATCAGTCGGGACATGCTGTTTGCCGAAAGGATAAACAGGAATACTCGACCGAATCTTAACATCTGATTTTGGGGGAAACAATATGAACACTTATTTAAAAAAAGGATTTATCGGATTAATCCTGTTGCTTTTTGTAGCGTCCTTATCAAACTGTACGCAATCTTCGGATGACGACGGTGGTGGGACAACATCTACCGGAACCAGCGATCCATCCGCAGCTTCGGGATCAGATGCGCTGACATTATCTTCCCAGGTGAGTGTTGTTGAAGCGCAGGATGATACGGAATTGAGCACATCGGTTATACCGGGAGATAAATCAATTGCCTTAAACGGCACCCAGTTAACAAAAGCAATCTCCCAAGCGATTGTTGTTGGCGGGTTTGCAGCCGATTCCGATTACAACCGGGATAGGATAGATGTCTGGGTACATGAAGAGTCCGTTCAGGCATTCAGCACCGTTAATGAAATCCTCTGCTCCATTGATCAGACCAGATATGCAGATATGAAGGACTTGGGTAATTACCGAGCCCAGATCGATACTGCATTATGTTCCAGCAGCAACGATGACGCTTCTGAGAAAATAGAGGCTTCTCAAAATCAATCCTCTTCATCCAATGCTACCGATTATGAAGAGTGGGTGGTCAACTCGGCCAGAGCTGAGAACCAGCCCCATATCATTAAAGTCTGGATAGTTGAAGAAGCCCGTGACGATCATGATGTTGACAAAATGATCATGGCGAAAATGCAGATCTATCAATCGGCCTCAGATAGCAATCCCTTCGGTTATTTCAAAATGAATTTTGCCGCTTATCCAATCGACGCAGATGGTAATGCTGATACCACTCAAAATCCCTTTTTTAAAGGTTTCATGAAAACGGTGATTGATAACGGCACAGGCGATACCTTGCTCCAGTTCAGCAACAGCGGAAATTTTGGTACCGATAGCTTTTCCGAACAGGCAACCTTCAGGAGAGCAGTAAGCGGGTCCGCAGGATCAGGCACCTTATCCTCTCCCGTCTGGGACGAAAGTGGACCGTCATCCTATGCCGTTTTTAATATTGCATATGATGCTGACTTCTTTCTTCGCAAGAAAGGAAGCGATACAGCCCAATGCTACAGCCGAACTGCTTTTGATAAAACCGTATGGGATTACTCCATGTATGATAATACCGGTGCCAGGGTTCAACTTGATTCCGGATTTCCCATCAAATATACCAGCGGAACTAAAGAGTATTACGGTTGGGTAGGATACCACGGGCTCTGGATTCCGGAAGAAGCAAATGTCAGTAACGGTGATACCGTATACAAACAAACCTACAACAGCAGCGGTACCTCTGAAAGTCCCTACACCGTCTTTATCGCTGGCGGTCGTTTGATTAAACATACCAAGCAGACAATTATACTTGGAGATCTTAAGAATGTACCGTTACAATGGTGGAATAATGGAACCAACTACCGAGTGGAGTGGAATGGTTCAGCCCTCATGAAAACAGCGACATTGGATGAATCAAACTGGAATTGGCAGGAGATACCTCCGGCAACCGTATCCTTCGGTGCCAATGACTATGCTTTCTATTTCTGGTCTGAAGCCCTGGGCGGATCAGGTAGTTTCACCTTAAAAAATTCGTCCGGCGCAAGCCTTGCACCTTCCAATGCAACTGTTGTGAGTTTTCGTGTGCAGGATATGGTGTATCCAACGGATACGGTTCCTGCAAACCTGAATTGTTTTGAGAACTGTCCCGATGCAACCTCTATCTCAACTCCCACCGCTACAAGCATGACCAAAACGGATAAATCCTGGTATGCTGACGGCACTGCTCCCAGTGCCTTTACCTATCATAGTTATTCGTTTAGCACTTCCGATATGGTTCTGAAAGATAGTGGCACTGCTGTTGTGATGACTGAAGCAAACCAGGAAAACCAGTGGGGATTTCATTCGGGAATTTTGTTTGAAGGATCGGCAGGTAACTATACCGCTCTTCAGTGTGAATGGGACGCAACTGATACCTGTAATTTCAGGGGTTGGGAAAACCTATCTGTCTTCTACACCTGGGAAACAGGACCGGAACAATGGAATAAATTCACGGCTATCAAGAGTGGCAGCACCTTCGCCAAGTTTGATCCGCCGATGAAAGTGACATATCAGCATATTCAAGCCAATAGTGCTGCCTATGATTACAAGTACAATGGCGCCAAGTTTCAGCTTGAGTATTCCGGGTATGGAAATTTGCACGGTATTCCCGGACGTTGTATAGACAAGGACACTGGGGAAAATACCTCTTGTGGCCAAGATGTACGCTGGATTCCGGAATTTAACATTCTTCCCGGATCAACGGTAACCGGGGTAACGAATAGTACCGAGTATGTGATCAAACCACTCCACGTTGAGCAACGCATGAGTAATGTAGACCTCTCAAACTGCAGTGGATTATCTTTAACAAGCTACGACCTGCCAAATATTACGGCATGGGAAGACCCTGCCATCGGAGCCAAACCGGTTATCACCGACGCTCCCGCTGTAATCGCAGGAGAACTGCAATAATCAAATAATCCCATCCAAAAAAAAGGCCGTTTGAAAACGGCCTTTTTTTTGCGCTGCAGCACCGTTATCCGGAAAACCCTCATCTTCACTTTATTCTTCATAGCCATTTCCAGATTAAACATTGAGTCTACTCCGAAAAGTCGATTTTCTTGTCATTCCGGCCTCCGAGCCGGAATCCAGATTTTTGATTAAACCTTATGGATGCCGGATCAAGTCCGGCATGACAGCGGTTCAGAATTTCTATGGTTTTTAGATTATTGAGTTA
>Ga0180009_10006295_pt1 | contig 12483 bp, 13 predicted proteins | sample OS_PC_MetaG_FD_123537 | JGI IMG/M metagenome (GOLD analysis project Ga0180009, IMG submission 123537) | Groundwater microbial communities from the Aspo Hard Rock Laboratory (HRL) deep subsurface site, Sweden - OS_PC_MetaG | ecosystem: Environmental > Aquatic > Deep subsurface > Groundwater...
CACGGCGTTGAAGCCGACTGCGATTCTCAACCAGAAAACGAAATTAAAAACCATTTCATTTTCTGGCCTGCGAGTCTCGCGGCTTAACAGCCCGGCCCGTTAGAAAGCTGGAAGAATGAAAGTATACAATACAATTTTTGATTGGTATGTTTCTGCAAGGAGTTCAGATGCAGGGGTTGAAGTTGTCAAGGAATTTACAAAAAATCTTCAGCCAGGAGCAAAGGTATTAGATATTGGCTGCGGTTACGGCTTTCCCATAGCAAATACACTGCACCAACTTGGTTTCGAACTTTATGGTATTGATAGTTCAATAAAAATGGTAACAAGATTTAAAGAAGATCTTCCAGGTGTGCCAGTTCAATGTTTAGACATCTTAGAGTCAGATTTTTTCAACATTTTATTTGATGCAGTAATTGCATATGGATTCATCTTTCATCTTCCGCAAAACCAACAAACGAAAGTTATAGAAAAAGTATCTGAACATTTAAAGTGCGAAGGATATTTTTTGTTCAGTTCTGGTGATGAAGATGATGAGAGAATGACTCCTCCGGACTGTAATGGCGGCGAGAGATTTATGACGTATTCAATGTCATGCTCTAATTACAAAAGAATACTAAATAAAAATAGTATGATCTTGAAAGATCATTATATCGAAAAAGATTTTGGAGGAACTATATACATTGCCAAAAAGCTTTCTAACAATGCAAATTAACGCGGACTGGCTTACAGCGGCGTTTTTTGAAACACCTTGGTTTTACAAACTTTATTAACTTTTCAACCGTTTTCGTGAATAGCCGCCAGCCGGTTTGGGGTTATCTATAAAATCAAATGAAGCCTAAAACTATTAAATTTTTGTTCACCCAATTATCAGCTCCAATAATTGGATTTTCTGCTTTATTTTTTGGTATCTATTTGGCAAAAAAAATGTTCCCTACATTTTTTATGGATTTCAACTTTTTCAAAATCGTCTTAATTGGTACGTCCTATATAGCTTTACTTTTAGGTTCCATGATTTTATGGGGTAAAATTCTTATTTCCATTGGAATACTAACCAAAGAAGAAGGGAAGGGATACCCTTACTCAAAACCTTGGGAAGATGATAGTCATCTATAAAAACAGTATCCATAGATAACCCTGGTTGCTTTAGCGGACCATTAAACTTTATTTTTTGACAAGCTTCTTTTAAGTTACTTCCCCACAGTGTTTTTTATAAGGTACCAATATATATTCATCCAAATTCAAAAATGGTTTCCTGGACCTGAACAATAAGATTTTTGATCTCCAATATGGCTCAATGAAGTTTTGATTCATTTGGTTGTGGTTGGCTAAAAATAATTGAATATCTCTTTACACAGATTCGATACATTGATATTAATTAACAGTTCAAACTTTTATTCATTGCAGGTCAGATCACCATATCAATTTATATGATATCCAGAACTGCACAATAATTTTGTTTTACAAAAGTTACCGGAGATCCAGTATGAAAAAAATATTAATTTTCTTTGCTGCGGGGTGTTTGGGTGCATTAGCAAATAGCATAGCAGTATGGCTGTTTGGATATTTCGGTATTACTTCGTCATTTGGTGTTTCAATCGCCCCATCTTTATCACCAAATTGGCTCTATCCTAGAATCGTATGGGGCGGTATTTGGGGGCTGCTTTTTATCCTGCCACTGTTGCAATCAAAGTTGCTATTGAAAGGTACGATCCTTAGTCTATTTCCCACCGCAGTCCAATTATTTGTCGTGTTTCCAAAAGCGCACAAAGGAATGGCCGGGCTTGATTTGGGTCTGTATACCCCATTATTTGTATTGTTTTTTAACTGGGCATGGGGATTTGTTACTGCGATTACAATAAAAATTGTAAAATAAATAGCCAGAAAATATATTGAATTTATTTTAAAAAAGATCCTGATGTGAAAAAGGCCTTAATGCTTAACAAACAATCATTGTAAGCAACTATGAAAACTGTTATATATCAATAAATAAAAAAGAGTATCCTGTTTTCATCCTCAGTGCTTTATGAAGTTTGTTCTGGCTTTTTCCAAATATTATTATCCCTGAAAAAGGAGAGAAAAGTGGAAGACTATTCTGAAAAAAGGTTATATGAAAGATACGATTACCAAGAGCCTGTATCCCTTCATAGATATGAATCCCAAGATCAATTTTATGCTGCAAAGATGTATAATTACAGCAGTGGGGGGATGTATCTGCGAACCAATGAAGAAATGACCGTTGGCCAGCATGTTTACGTGAGATTAAAAAATTATTATGCAGATTCAAAAGGACCTGAAAAATATAAAAATTATTCCGGATATATCCGATGGTCCGATGAACTTGGCACGTCGGTTCCCAGCGGGCAGTATGGATATGGTGTTGAATATACTAAACCGGTGTATTATTGATTGATCGGAAATAATTTTTTCCCAGGTTTCAATCAGGGATAAATAGTTTTATTTTCTGATAAATCCAAATCACATAAGTTTATAGTGTTGCCTGAGATTTTGGGATAACTTTTTTGTCAATCGGAATGCTTTTTCAACAGTTTTATCTTTATCTTGATTAATTAAACAGCAAGTTGCAGGGGAGAGCAGGCTGCGATTGATGATTTGATCGATTGGGATTCCTTTTTTTTCCAATGCTTTCCAGACACCATTCAGTTTAAAGGCAAGCAGATCAAGATTTTCTTTCTCAAACGTCTCAATACCGGTGGGAACAATGCCCCAGACCAGGACACCGCCCTTATCCAGAAATTTTTTTATGGATTTGGTGCAGGAGGCAAATATTTCAGCATTTGTATACACATCCAAGGATAAAATATCCATGTCAAGACCTAAAAGAAAGTCCCAATCCGGATTGCCGCAAAGGTGAATCCCTTTGGGGCTGTCAATCATGGAGAAAAAGAGGTCCAGGTCCTGTTTTGCCTTTTGTTCTCCATAACCGGATAAAGCAGAAAAAACAAATTGCATGCCGGGTTCATCTATAAACATAAAGGCATTTGGATTTTTTTCTTTCAACCTTTTTAATTGAATATTGATCCGTTTGGCCATGAATTCAAACATGAACGGGCGGACCGTATCATCAAACAGAATCGGCCGATTATCCTGATCCAGGATATTAAATCCAAAACTGACCGGGCCTTCAAGCTGCCCCCGGATGGCGGGCCGATCCGATAACTCCAGGTCTAAAAAACGGTGGTAAACAGCAGAATACGTGGTGCTGACATCAAAATATCGGGGATCTTCAAAATGGGTCATGGTTTCTTCGAATTCAGCAATGAACCTGTCAATGGAAAATCGTAATGTTTTCTTTTCCATATCCAGAACAATCCCTGGGAAATGCTCTGCAGCCTGGACATACATGTCCTCATAATAACTATAATTCGGCAATTGCGGCCAAAAGGGGATATCAAGGCCAAGTGCGGTATTCAGAGCCTGGTCTACATCTGTGTGGGGCATCACAGCCATTGCAGTCGTTAATAAATTACCAGGAATGGTCATCCTTGATTTCCTTTCCTTTGAAAGAGTGATTCATGTCGGTTTTTTGTGCTTTAATCCGCTTCATTATCTCAATCATTTTTTCTATTTTTTTAAGGTCCGCCTGTCCTTTATTGCGCAATTGCAGGTTGCTTTGCATAGTATAACCAAGGTACTCTATTTTTGAAACCTTGTTCTGCCAGTTCCCTGAAATTTTTGCCATAAAAATCCCCAGTGTAAACATTAAAACCAGTATTAAAGCAAGTCCCGTCTGATTAACGCGAAGTTTACCTGAAAAAAATGAAAAGCCAATGGCATTTTCTTCAGGGCAGATTTGAATGCAGGCCATGCAGGCCGTGCACTCTGATGAATTGATGTAGCGGTCTTGTCTGATCTTTATACTGCTGGGACAGGTTTTTTCGCATCTGCCGCAGTCAGTGCAATTTGATGCATTCCGTTTGATTTTGCCCAGACTTAAAAAACTGATGATACCCAGAATCGCCCCATAAGGGCAAAGGTACCGGCACCAGAAATACCGGATGACTATCGATATAACAATCAAGGCCAGGATAACAGTCAACGCCGTACCGGAAATCCGGGTAAAGAACTTGAGCATCTTAAGATCGGCAAACCGATTGTACGGACTTTGAATGAACTGTTCAACACTGAACATCGGCATTTTATAAAAAATGCTATAAATAAAAAATCCCGCTATAACGTATTTTAAGCTCCGCAATATCAAATCCAGCTGGAAAGGAATTGAAAGTCCTTTTTTAAAAACATGGGAATGTATTTTTCCAAGAACCTCAGACAAAAGACCAAAGGGGCAAACCCAGCTGCAAAAGCCTTTTTTTGCGATCAGAGCTGTCAGACAAATAATTAAAAAAAGAACCAGCGCAGACGGATGAATTTCATTGATCGTTCCTGTAAACAGAAAGTGCTTCAGGCTGACCAGTGCGCTGATGGGAAGAAACGCTTCAACACCTGGCGGCCTTTCAAAGTTCGGCAATATTCCTGCTTCGATTTGAGAAACAAACAGATAAAATTTTATTCCAATGTTGATCACTAACATTAAAAATAAAATCTGCACAAACCTTCTTGCAAGATACTGATATTCAGCAATGTAAAGCAGGATTTTTTCTCTCATTTTTTCTGTTTATATTAATTGTTTAACACCACCCTCTGTATATCGTTTTCAGATCAAAAATAAATTGATCTATATCAAGGACTCAGCTAAATTAATTGTTTATACTCCATGATAAATGTAAAGCAGAATTTTCAAGGATGCGCTATTTCAAGTAGACGGCCTGTGAATCCGGCTTGATTGACTGAAGGAACCCGGCCTGTTATTTTTAGGAAACAACGGTTATTCATAAGGGGGCACAATGAAATTGAGTTCATTGAACGAGTGCACACTGGCCATTACAGATGAAGATATTGTTCAGGCCATGAAAAAAATACCCGGGTATCTGGACATTACTCCTTCAGACTTTATGGAAGTTTACCTTGTCGCATTCACCCATGCCATGTCCCGGTTAAAAAATGCCATTAAAGCAAATCAGATCATGACGCAAACCGTCATTGCCGTGTATGAAGATACCACGCTTCTGGATGCGGTAAAAAAAATGGCAGTTCATGAGATTTCAGGCTTGCCTGTACTGAAAGCGGATCAAACTATTTCCGGTGTGATTTCAGAAAAAGATTTTCTAAAACACATGAATGATGACAAGGCACCGTCTTTTATGCGGGTTGTTTTGCAATGCATGGAAAACAGCGGCTGCATTGCAGCAGATTTTAAAAAACTTTCTGTAGCAGATATCATGTCGTCACCTCCCATAACAGTCCGGGGGGAAATGCCTGTCCTTGAAGTGGCAAACACAATGGATCAATTCAACATCAACCGGGTTCCAGTGATAGAGAATGATTTAAAACTGGTCGGGATTATTGCCAGATCAGACCTGGTCAAGGCAATGTGCTGAACCCCTGAAACAAGGAGCCATAACCCTGTGAAGTATTTCAGCAAAATGAAGGGCGGTAAGCAAAGCCCTCCAAAAGTGAATCTTTCAGAAATCATCTGGTCCTGGATCGGTGCTTTCCTGGGCATAACGCCGGTTGCTTTTTTAAATTACAACCTTTTTTCAGGCGATGATCTTGTTTTTATCATCGGGTCTTTTGGTGCTTCTGCCGTATTGATTTACGGTGCGGTCAGAAGTCCTCTGGCGCAACCCAGAAATCTTGTCGGCGGACATGTCCTTTCCGCTGTTATCGGTGTGGTTTCCTATAAATTATTCTATCCCTATCCCTGGTTTGCCTCTTCATTTGCCGTTGCCACGGCCATAGCGCTGATGCATGCCACCAGAACACTGCATCCACCCGGAGGTGCCACTGCACTCATCGCGGTTATCGGCAGTGAAAAAATCCATGCACTTGGTTTTTTTTATGTATGGGTCCCTGTTGGGACGGGTGTAATGATAATGCTTTTAGTGGCGCTGATCGTAAATAATTTTGCCCCATCAAGAAAATATCCTGAATTCTGGTTTTAACCTAATAAAAGGGATTTATGATGATTGTAACACAGATTTTAACCACCGAACATCAGTTGATTTTAAAGGTGCTTAACCTGCTTAAAAAATCCAGAGAAGAACTGGAAAACGGCAGGATGATTTCAGGATTGTTTTATGAAAAAGCCATGAATTTTTGTTCCGAGTTTGCAGATCAATTCCATCATTTTAAGGAAGAGTTTTTATTGTTTGGTCTTCTCTCGTACAAAAAAAAAGGAGCGCTGGATTCAGTCATGGGAACACTTCGGTATCAGCATGAAAGCTGCAGGCACTGCATTGCTAAAATCAGACAGGCATTAAACAAGTATGAAGAAAACGACGAGATGGCGATCACCTTGCTTCTTGAAAGCCTTGCCGTCTATGTATCGCTTTTGCGTCGTCATATCTATCTGGAAGATCAGATATTTTTTCCCATGGCGGAAAAAGCCCTTTCAATCGATGAAAAAAAGTCCCTGGCAGAACAGTTTGCAAATGAAGAGAACCGAAATGATCTTAAGGGATCAGTCTTTGAAAGAAATCAAATCATTGCGGATGAGCTTGTCCAGATGATGAAGTTCAGGTGAGAAAAATGGCTGATAAGAAAAATTGTTGGGAGCATATGCAGTGCGGACGTGGACCCGACGGGCAGAATGTACCTGAAATGGGTATGTGCCCGGCTGCGGTTGATACTTCCCATGATGGTATTAACTCCGGCACCTGCGCAGGCAGGTTTTGCTGGGCCGTGGCCGGAACCATGTGCAACGGGAAAATTCAGGGATCATTTGCCGAAAAACGAAAAACCTGTACCCAGTGCCATTTTTATAAACAGGTGAGGGCAGAAGAAGGCAGTCTGAATATACGGACAAAATTTCTCAGATTTGTCCAGCCCTATTCAAAGGTTTCTTTTCTCCACAATCTTAAACTTGAGCGAATTCATCAAGGAGATCGATTTATTGCTCAGGGAAGGATTATGGATACCGCCTATATCATCCAGGAAGGCTCCTGCATTGAGCTGGTCGAAAAAAAGAACCAGCTTTTTCCCGTGGGTCATCGAGGTGTTGGAGATATTGTGGGAATGATTTCTCTTTTTACCGGTGAACCCATGGGGTTTCATGTTGAAGCGGAATCTGACATGGACGTCTGGTCCATTAAAAAAGCAGATTTTGAAAATATCCCGGAAAACAACCCTGATCTTTTTACCTTTTTAACGGAGCTTGTAGCAGATCGATTTGATCGCAAAGGCCCCATAGCCGATCGAACAATCGGCAAATATCTGATCACGGACATCCTCGGCAGGGGAGGATACAGTATTGTATATAAAGGGATTCATTCTGAACTTGAACGGCCGGTAGCCATAAAGATGATGCGGCATCACCTTTCCATGCAGGCTGACTTCCAACAGACTTTTCAGAATGAGGCAAAAATCATAGCCCGGTTGAACCATGAAAATATTGTCAATATTTTTGACATTGAATCCAGATATAAAACCCTATTTATTATCTATGGGTTTCTTGAAGGAGAACCCCTGAACGACCTGATTGACCGGTTGAAAAAAATTCCTCCGAGATTGGCGCTGACATATCTTCGCCAGATAGTGTCGGCAATAGCCTATGCCGGTGAAAAAGGCTTGATCCACCGCGATCTTAATCCATTTAATGTAATTGTCCTGCCCAATGATCGGATCAAATTAATTGATTTTGGCCTGGCCTGTACCATTGGTGCTGACGATTTTCAAATGGATGGTAATTTCAACTATCTGGCCCCGGAACTATTGGATGGTGAACCGGCTGATTTTAGAAGTGATATCTTTTCTCTGGGTGTAACTGCTTTTCATATGGTTACCGGACACCTTCCATTTTTATCTGATAATCAAGCACAATTGATGAAAATGATGCGTAAAGAAAAGATACCCGACCCTGGAAAGATAGTTGACAATCTGCCTGAAAACCTTCGGGAGTTCATCTTAAAGGCCTGTGAAAATAATCCGGAACAAAGATTTCAAACACCCAAAGAGGTGAGAGACTGGCTTGGCTCAAGCCGGCTGGTTAAAGAAAACCCCCTGTCCCGGGCAGACTTGAAAAACATGCGGACGGTTACCTTTGAAATTACCCGGGGCAATGAAAAAGAATTTTCATTGCTGATGAAAGAGATAAAACTAAAACTTGATAAGATGAACAGCAGTATTAAGATTATCAGCAAAGGACACCCTGTTATCGAAACAGACAAAAACACTCTTTGGAACAAAAAACAGATGACTTTCCAAACCGAAAAAATTGATATCGCAGCACAGACAGATATTGGATTTAAAAGAAAAACAAACCAGGACAGGTATGCGGCTCATTCTTTTTCAGACGGCGCGGTTCTAATGGCGCTTGCTGATGGCCTCGGCGGAGAGCCCGGCGGTGAAACCGCTTCTGGGTATGTTATGGAATGCCTGAAAGATCTGACATTTTTTCATCATAAAAATAATCAGGCGATGGTTTCTTTTTTTAAAAAAATGGATAAGGATCTGGCTGGTCTGGCAAAAAAAAATACAGCTTTGGACGGGATGGCAACCACACTGATCACTCTTACCGTCAAAGATGATATGGCTTTCTGGGTTCATTCGGGCGACAGCCGTCTTTATCATTTAAGCGGCGGCAAATTAACACAGATAACGAAAGACCAGACCCTTGCCCGCTTTTTGATACAAGAAGGAGAGCTTTCAACACACCAGGCAAAAACCCATTACTCAAGTAAGGTGCTGGATCAATGCATCGGGTGCCTGGATCTAACACCTGAAACAGGACAATTCCGGCTTGAACCGGAAGACAGGCTGATCTTGGCGTCTGACGGGTTTTACCGTTATGTAAAGGAGAAAACAATGTCTCTGATTTGTGATCAATCCGCTACCGGTGAGCAGGCGGTGGAAAACCTTATGAACCTGGCCCTTGATGCCGGCGGCTATGACAATATTACCCTGGTCATCGGAAAAATCCGTTAGGGTTTCCGGCTTTTTTACAAGATATCAATTGTTTTTGTTCCAATAACGGCTCAGGGTTGATCAAGTGTCGTTTGAACCAGTCTCTGGAAGCTTTTCCCTCTAAGGCCAGTGACAGTAATTCTGAAAAATGAAAGATGGGCAACCTGTTTTCCTTTCTGCAGCGGATCTCCAGATTTAAATGGCACATGGCACAGGCGGTTACAATGCATTCTGCCCCTGACCTTATAGCGCCTTTCATAATTCGATTCACCAGCTTTTCAGTAATTTCAGGGCGGCTGACGGATAAAAAAGTACCGCAGCAACTGGCTGGAAAAGCCCATTGAACCGGATCTCCTCCCAGGGCAGACATGGTTTTTTCAATCAGTCCGTAATGATTCTTTCCCTTGTTCATGCGCGGCGGTCTTGCCAGCATGCAACCGTAATAGGGTGCGATTTTTAATCCCTTTAAACGACCTGTCAGGTTTTTAAAAACCCCGTTCCTGCTCATTGTTACCAATAACTCGAAAAAATGAAGCAGCTGGAGATCAGGATTGTGAGGTCTGTCAAATTGTTGTTCGTATTGGCGTTGTTTTTCTCTTGACTCATTAAGTTCCATTTTTGCATGGCCCAAACGCAGGAAACAACCCGGACAGGCAATTAGCAAAGGCTTGTCCCGAGGTGCCAGGAAAAGATTACGGGCGGCAAGGGAAAGGGCCAGTTTTGAATTGACACTATGAGTAGAAGAAGATCCACAGCAATTCCAATCCTCAATTTGTGTCAGTTGGATATCAAAATGATTCAGGAATGAATTTAAAGAAGCATTGTTTTCTTTTGCCGTCGTTGCCAGAGAACAGCCGGGAAAATAACTCAATTGGTTTTCAATTTTATTCATGATAGCCTTTCTGCCATCTCAAAAAGAGATTGTATGCTTTTTTTATCCTTTACTTTTGATGGCAAAAGATCAAGTTTCCGTTTGGAGAGCATTCTCAGTCCCAGGTTAATATCTGAAAACAGGTCTTTTTCAGACAATTTATACCGCATCATGATTTCAAGCTTGTGGGTACGGCCATACCGGGAAATAGAATCCACAACCGCATTGTGGAAGGATAGAATTCCAGGCTCGGCAATCTTTATATTTTCGGCAATTGCCATCTGCCGGAGGGTGTCCATGATGGCTGCCATATCAACACAATTGGGGCATTCCATGGAACAAGTGTTACACCCCACGCACAACCAGATCGTAGAACTCTTTAATATTTTTTCTTTCATCCCGAACTGGATCATCCTGATAATTTTGTTGGGCAGATAATCCATATCCTCAGAAAAAGGACAACCACCACTACAGGCAAGACAATGCCAACAGCGACTTAAATTGGAGTGACTCATTTTTTCAACCTGATCAACAAACTCCTGGGCCATGTGGTTTGTTTGTATTATTTCCATAACACCTTCCTGTCGTTATTCTTGTCCTTGTGGACGGCATGCTTTAAACTTTTAACAGTATCCATTTACCGGAATAGTCTTAAAAAACAGTTTTTTTATAGTCTATGATTGCTCATTTTTATTAAATTTTCCTTGATCTACATCAAGAGCCCAAACTATTTTTTTGGCTTTTGCCGACCTTTGCCTTTAACCGTTTGTTCACATGGATAGCAACCCTAATTTTATTCTCAAGGACATACTGTGCAGGAACAGTGCAGGCATACAAATATGAAATCGTCATTTAAATAAAAAAAAGCTCCTGAGAATTTTTCTCAGGAGCTTTGCAATACGTCTTTTTATTCCGGCAAGTTGCCGGTCTATTCAGCAATCAAGCTGTCAGGAGAGTCTGATGCAGTGATGACGTCTATTGAATTGTCTTTAATGCTCTGCTTATTTCCAGATAGATGACGTCTGGTTTTTTCTTTGTTTTTTATAAGTTGTGATTTTATTTTATATGCCAAGCCATCAATAGACGAATACATACTTTCAGATTCTTCTTTGGCGTGAATTTTAAATTTGTCGTCTTTAAGTGTGACTTCAGCTATATGTCGTATTTTTTCAACAGATAAGACAACATGCGCTTCAGCAGGGCGGTCAAGCATTTTATCAATCTTATCCAGTTTTTTTTCTACATAAGATTTTAAGGAACTTGAGGCATCAATTTTTTTAAAAGTAACCGTTGTCTGCATAAAAACCTCCTAAAAGTTTTTGTTTTTATGAAAAAAAATGAAGTAAACGCTCCTTGTGGCATAGAATCCATGAGTTTGGCATATTCATGGATAATTTTTATTTAACCATAATAATAAATGTTTGACAAGAATAAACCGTCATGCTTGACCAAGACCTTTTCTTGTCGCCTCAAAAATCAATGCCCCAATCATCCTGTGCATATTTGTCGCGAACTGCCATATGGGATCTTCAAGAAATTTGGGAGCCTTTCGGAGCATGGAAGAAATTTGTATTCGGTGAGAAGCCTGCGCCGATCTGATCGGATAGCAGAAAACAAAATCGCAGATGGTCAATTGCAAAAGTTTGAAAACGATTATAGAATGAATTTTATGAAAACAATTATTCCCTTTATTGAATTTTTCCGGTATCGGCAAATTGGGACGGCTGTTATTTTTATGACAGTGGTTTTGCTGGTGCTCCAGCCGTCTGTATTAAATAGTGAGTTCTATGAGTATGTTGATGAAAATGGAGTAAAGACCTTTACCGATGATAAACATCTGATTCCTTCCAGGGAGAACAAAAAAACGAAAATTCACAAGGAAAGATATGATCACCTTGATGAACAGCAGAAAAAGGAACTGATTCAAAAAGAGAGAAAAGAGATTGAACTGTTGAAAATGAAAACCCGTGAAGATCTTAAAAGATATGAACTCAAAGAAGAGGCGCAAAAAAGAAAACAACAGCAAATTGAACAACAGAAACGAAAAGAAGCTTTAAAAACCCCTGTCATAATAGCCCGAAACAGAATTCTGGTTCCGGTGAATATTAAATATTCAAACAGGGAAGTTTCAATAACCCTGCTTTTGGATACCGGTGCATCGATTACGTCTGTAAATCAATTTGTAGCGCAGCAATTGAACATCACTGAGGGGAAAAACAGTGCAGTGGTTGTGGCTGGCGGTGGCGTCTTGCGAACCAGGCTTGTGGATGTTGACGCTATTAGCGTCGGCCCAAAAGTATTAAAATTTCATAAAATAATGGTGCTTGAAGAAAAGGGATGGACCAAGGAATTTCACGGACTGCTGGGCCAGGATTTCTTACAGCAGTTCAGCTATACCATTGATTATGCCAACAATATCATTCAATGGGCAGAGTGAAATCAAAATTAAGGCAGGTGTGGATATGAACCTGCTCCTGGGAAGGTTGAGTCGGATAGTTATAAAATTTTGAAAGAATTTTAATTCATGCGCGTTTGACCTTTAATCCAGCCTATGTTTAAATAGTATCGGCTATAATTCGCAACCTGTATCTGTTGAAGTTAGAAAAGAATTCAATAATTGAAGGATAGTGAGG
>Ga0180009_10006296_pt1 | contig 12482 bp, 9 predicted proteins | sample OS_PC_MetaG_FD_123537 | JGI IMG/M metagenome (GOLD analysis project Ga0180009, IMG submission 123537) | Groundwater microbial communities from the Aspo Hard Rock Laboratory (HRL) deep subsurface site, Sweden - OS_PC_MetaG | ecosystem: Environmental > Aquatic > Deep subsurface > Groundwater...
GAAGAAAGCGGTCACTTTATACATCGACGATACCAGCATCCGGCTCATGGTCACGAGCGGGCAACGGGTCAAGAAATGGGCGGACGTACCTCTTGAGCCCGGCCTGGTGAAAAACTCTGTGGTGCAGAAACCGGAAGAGGTTGCCGCCAAAATCAGGCAGCTTTTCAAGGTCCGCAAGATAAACTCAAAAAAGGTTATCCTTGGCATCAGTGGACTGCACTGTCTTACCCGCCCGATTCTTCTGCCTCAGCTTCCCAAAGATATGCTGGAGGAGGCAGTAAGGCGGGAGGCAAAGCGGATACTGCCGGTTTCTCCCGAGCAGCTTTACCTCCAATGGCAACCCATCCCCGCTCCCGAGGGGAAAGCACAGGTCTTCCTGGTGGCGATTCCCCGTACTGCCGCCGACGCTTTATTCAATACGCTGCGGCTTGCCGGCCTCAAGTCAGACCTGATGGACCTGAAACCCATGCTCCTGGCCAGAATGGTAAAGGACACGATGGCTGTTATCGTGGATGTTCAGCCAACCGAATTTGACATTGTTGTCATGGCCGGTGGTATTCCTCAGCCCGTCCGCACCGTGTCTTTTCCCGATGAAGCATCATCCTGGCAGGAAAAAACTACGCTGATCAAAGACGATGTAAGCCGGACCATTGAATTCTACAATACCAACAATCCCGAAACGCCCCTCGCAGCCACATTGCCTGTCTGGGCTTCCGGTGAACTGGCCAATGAATCCGAACAGTGCCAAGTTCTTTCTGACGGACTAAGCCGGCCGGTTTTACCTCTGCCACCACCGTTTGAAAGCCCTGATGGACTTGACCCAAGTCGCTACTCGGCAAATATGGGCCTGGTTCTCAAGAAAATCGCACCGACAAACGGTTCCGGGCTTTCGGTAAGCGAACTCAATGTAGTACCCGTAGTATACCGGCCAGAGCCAATTTCCCTGACCAGGATCCTGGCGTTGCCCAGTGCTGTCATTGCCATCAGCCTGCTTCTATTCTTGGCGCTGATGATTCAAAATACCTCTGCCGATATTACTGAAACAAGGGGCCAGTTAAATACCACCAATCAACTCCTTCAGCAAAAGATGGTCCAGAATCAAAAATATGCCGATGCCATTGCTGAACTCCAGCTGAAGATCAATAACACCGAGACCTCTGGCGGCAATTTTGCCTTGGCCTTGTCAACTCTGGAAACGCAGAGCGAGAAAGTAAACGGTAATCTTGAGGTAATTGTCAATAGTTTGCCGGAAACGGTGAGCCTGACCAGTATCAGCCATACCAGTAATACCCTGACCCTTAACGGACAGGCCCCGGGCGAAGAGGACCTCCTGTCATACCTGAGAGAACTGGAGGCCAGCGAGCGGTTCTCCAGCATTACCATTACCAGCCTCGGGAGAACGGCTGTGTCTGGCACGAATTTCAATGTCATTCTCGGCGTGGGAGAGTGAGCGCATGGATATATTTGCTTTAGTTCGCCTTGCGGCAGAAAAGGACGCCTCTGATTTGCACCTGGTGGTAGACAATGCTCCCATTCTCCGCATCAATGGTCTGCTTCAGCCAGAGGCTGATATGCCACCCATGACACCCGATGACATTGCCGAGGCCTTCCAGCAGATTACCTCTGAAAAAGAAAGGGCTGATTTTCACCACTGCCTGGAGCTTGACTTCGGCTACACACTGCCTGATGTTGGGCGACTGCGCTGTAATGCGGCCAAGCAGCGTGGCACCCTCACCCTTACCATCAGGCTTATCCCCCTGGTCGTTCCCACGCTTGAGGAATTGGGATTGCCCGATATTTGCAAGGAGCTTATCATGAAGCACAGGGGACTGGCGGTGGTCAGCGGACCAAGCGGCAGCGGTAAATCAACCACGCTGGCCGCAATGATCAATCATCTGAACTCAACGGAAAACAAACGCGTGATCACCCTTGAGGACCCGATCGAATACGTGTATTCAAACAATAAGTGCACCATCACGCAGCGTGAACTGGGCAATGATACTCTGTCGTTTGCTGATGCGCTGAAACATATACTGCGGCAGGACCCTGATGTCATTCTGGTGGGCGAGATGAGGGACCTGGAAACAGCGGCAGCGGTACTTACCGTCGCCGAGACCGGCCACCTGGTCCTGACCACCGGCCATGCCACCAGTGCCTCACAGGCTGTGGAGCGAATCATCGACCTTTTCCCCACCCATGAACGACACCTTGCCCAGACCCGGCTGGCGTCCCTGCTCCTCGGCATTCTGTGCCAGTCGCTGGTCCCCAGAGTTGACGGCGCGGGGAGAACAGCCGCAGTTGAGGTTATGATAGCCAACCCGGCGGTCAAGAACATCATCCGTGAGGGCAAAATCCACCAGCTGCCCAATGCCATCATGACGCAGACCCGCTCGGGGATGTTGCTTCTCGACCACGCTCTGATAAATCTCTACCGGAGCGGCATCATCAGCGGCGATAGTCTGTTTTCCTGCTGCAACGACCGCGAAGAGGTGGCCAAGATTATGGGAACAGTTAAAGTGGAATGACTGAAAAGGTATCCTGATATGCTAAAAAGCAACGCTAGCATAAGGTCTTGCTTACAGGCACTCACCTCCTCCTCACTTTGTCCCCTCCTGCTCTCCCGGAGGGGGCAATTCTTTTACCGACCTTGACGAACGGAGGAAAAACGCTCAAAATACGGCGAAATGGATATCTTGCTTTTTATCGTCTTTGCTGCATTCGGCACCGCTGTTGGCAGCTTCTTGAATGTGTGCATCGACCGCCTGCCCGTCGGCAAGTCGATACTGCACCCGCCCTCACACTGTGATTCCTGCCAGCACCGGCTATCGCCCGAAGACCTGGTACCCCTTTTCAGCTACTTATGGCTGCGTCGTCGCTGCCGCTACTGCGGAGCGTCCATTCCTCCGAGACCCTTCTGGGTGGAACTGGGCACGGGGTTGCTCTTTGCCCTGAGCTACGGGTATTTCGGATTGAGCGTTCAATTCGTCGTTATTGCTTTTTACGGCAGTCTGTTTATTGTTATCTTATTCATAGATTGGGAGCATCAGCTTATACTGAATAAAGTCTCCTATCCCGCGATGGCGGTGGCACTGGTCATCGCTGTCTTTCAACCCCCGCCTGCACTGATTGACCTGAACCTGGCCTGGCCCTGGCCGGGCGTTATCAGCGCTTTGATGGGGGGAGCGCTTGGCTTTCTCTTCCTTTTACTCGCCTATTTCATAACCTTCGCTATCTATAAGCGTGAGGCAATCGGGCTTGGCGATGTCAAACTGGTGGGGTTGATCGGGCTGGCAACCGGCCCCAGACTGGTGCTTCTTTCGGTGACCCTGGGGGCAATTCTCGGTGGTGTGGTGGGCATAGTCCTGCTATCATTTAAGCTGAAAAAGAGACAGGAGCCTCTCCCTTTTGGCTCTTTCCTGGCCATAGCCACCATACTCACCCTGTTCTGGGGAAGCGATATCCTCAACTGGTACCTGGGCTTGCTCTCTTTTTAATCTTTTTGGGTTGTACTGGCAACAATACATCCGCATTTTATATTTAATTCCGTTTTATTCGTTGAGCGTGACATGAGTTGCAGATACCCTCATTTTTTCCATGCTATTGACAAATGGCGAAATGATTAGTACAATAGTCCTACCTAATAAAGTAGGGGAGGATAATGGTGAGGGTAAATCGGCGGCGCTCTGATATTGAAATCATTGCCGATATGCTAAAAATAGGCGAGAATGGCGCGGGCAAAACGGAAATCATGTACAGCGCCAATATGAGCTATAGTCAGATACAGAAGTATCTCGGCTACCTTGTGGCTAACGGCTATATCGACAAGATGAAGATGGGCAACCCCTCCGTGACCTACCAGGTATCGGACAGCGGCCTGAGACTGCTTCAGCTGATAAACAACATCAAGGAAATGCTCGGGCTTGATGAGGATTACAGCTTGTGACCTTCGTGCGACATTTGGAACAGTGACCTGAGGACATATGGGTCTTCAGGTCTCTTTTTAAATACAGATGTAAGGAGATGAGCGTGGCAGACAAAAGAATGCTGATTGTTGATGCCGACATCGTCAGAAAGATTGACGAGAACCGCGGCGACATGAGCTACTCAGAGTTTCTGGATTTCCTGATTGACGGCCAGTTGAAAGAACCTGCTCACAACAATGCTTACGTTGATAAAGAGGAATTCAACCAGTTTGCCGCGGGCATGAAGGAACTGCTGCGCAATTTCCTGGAATTTTTCCTCAGTTACGGACTCGAACTGGGCAAACAGCCTCAGGACAAAACCTTTCAGGAGCTGAGCCAGAAACTGCAGACGCTTGGCAGCTCCGGCAACAAGGGTAAAAACCTCTAACTATCCCTCCTCTCTGCTGTCTGACCTATAATCCTCAAACCAATTCTTTCCACGACAAAATAGAACTATGTTCTAGAACACAATCACTTCCCAACCTAACTTATACGTGGCATAGTCAACTTTAGCCAAGTTGGCTTGGGAGGTGACTCGTGCTGAAAGCGATCGAGCTTTTACAGCAGGGAAGGAATGAAGAGCTTTGGCAGATGTGTTGCGGCTACCTCAGGCTTTCTCTGGAGCAGTTTATGGCCATACAGAAGAGGCTGCTCCTGGAACAGATAAGGCTGCTCAGCGGGTGCACACTGGGCAGAAAGATTATGAACGGCGCCAGACCGGAAACGGTAGAGGAATTCCGCGAGCAGGTGCCCCTGACAACCTATGCTGACTACTGCCCCGAACTCAGCGATAAAAGAGAGGCGCCGCTACCTGCCGAACCCGCCTTCTGGGTGCATACTTCAGGGCGTTCCGGCGATTACCCGTGCAAGTGGGTACCAATCACGCGGGCCTTTGCCGAGGAATTGAGCACAATCATGTATGGCGTGGGAATGCTCTCCAGCTGCAAGGACTGGGGGGACACCTCCCAGCTCAACGGCCGCCCCAAAATCGTTTATACCGTGGCACCTCGACCGTACATGTCCGGAACCATGGCGGATATGCTCGGTATGCAGACACCGACCCAGTACCTGCCCCCACTGGAAGAAGCCGAGGAACTTTCTTTTGAAGATAGAATAAAGCTCGGTTTCAAACAGGCCCTGTCCGAGGGGCTCGATTACTTTTTCGGACTATCTATGGTTCTGGTGGTGGTGGGCAACAAGTTCAGCCAGTCAACCGACAAAGTGGATATCCGCCCCCTGCTTGCCCAGCCCAGAGCACTGTTTCGTCTGGCCAAAGGCATGGCCAAGAGCAAACTGGCACGACGGCCGATGCTGCCCAGGGATATCTGGTCGGTGAAGGGCATCATGAGCGGCGGTCTTGATAGCGGTATTTACCGCGAAAAAATCAAGGCACTCTGGGGAAGGTATCCTCTGGACGTATACGCCGGCACCGAAGGCGGCATCATCGCCACGCAGGCCTGGGACTTCGAGGGCATGACCTTCGTTCCCAGCCTCAATTTCCTGGAGTTTATTCCGGAAAAGGAACATTTCAAGTGGCGCCTCGACCCTGAATATCAGCCGAAGACGGTTCTGCTTGATGAAGTGGAGGCCGGTGAGAATTACGAAATGGTGCTCTCTAACTTCCACGGCGGGCCGCTGGTCAGGTACCGTCCCGGGGATATGATTCGCATCACCTCACTGCACAATGAGCGGCTGGGCATTGAGATTCCGCAGATGGCATTTGAGCGGCGCGCCGATGACCTGCTTGATTTCGTCTTTGTCCGGCTGACCGAGAAAACAATCTGGCAGGCAATTGAGAACACGGGCTTTGCTTATGAGGACTGGAGCGCCTTCAAAAAGGAAGGACAGCCGGTGCTCAGTCTCTATATCGAGTTGAAAAACGGCTATCAGGGCAGCGAGGCGGAAATTGCCGCCGCCGTACGGGAACAGATACTGAGGTCGGACAGCCAGAATAAAGATACCGCAGCACTGTATCGTGATGACTTTGCCGCAATGATCGACTTCAAGGTTGAAGTAAATGTGCTGTCGCCCGGAGCCTTCGCCCATTTCACCGAGCAACGGCGGGCCGAAGGTGCCGACCTGGCACACCTCAAGCCGCCACATATAAATCCGTCCCAGCGAGTGCTTGAGCTCCTGGCAGAGAAACCGGCAGAGGTGGTCAGGGTTGGCGCTGATACCACGAGCGAGACGGCAGCTGTCCGCTAGTACTTTAGTCCACCTCACTTTGGTCAAACGACTTTAGTTTCGCTTGACAGTCCTATTGATTGACGTAATAATTACCTCATAATGAATATTTACGCCCTATTCCCGGTAATCGCAGTAATTGCATATATCCCGCTGTTAATAACCACGTTGAGCAGCCGTCCCTGGCATAAGAATCATAGGCTTTTCGTCTTATTCCTAATCGCTGCCATGATATGGAGCCTCACCAGTGTCTTCTTACGCAGCAATATCTTCCCGCAATATAACCTTCCTTTTCTTGAGCTTATTCTCATTACTTATATTTGGACGGCCGTTCAATTCCACGTCTTTATTTCTTCTTTCTATGCCCCCGGCCAGGGGCGATGGTTACCACTCGCCTACACTTCGCTGATAGCAGTTAGCGTACTGGTAGTAATGGGTTATGTCGCCGAGGGGGTTACTGTTCTCAACGGTGACAAGCTTTATCTTAATTATGGAGAGGGAATCATCTTTCCAGCTCTTCCCCTCTTGGCCCTGGCAGCCAGAACGACCTATGTTTTCGGTAGAATGCTGAGGGTTCTAGATAATCCCGTGCTCCGAAATCAAATCTTTTCTTTAATGCTTGGGCTATTCGTTTTTATACTCTTCACTTTACTTGCCCTCCTCCCCTGGGGAAGAGAATATGCCGTAACTCATTTTGGCAGTATTATAGTGGCCGTCGTCCTCAGCTACGCGGTTGTCAGACATCAGTTAATTGACATCAAAATCGTTTTGCGACGTGGTTTGGGATGGGTAAGCCTGGCAATCATCGGTGTTGTCTGCTACGGGCTTTTGTTCGTCATTCTTAATAGCGTGCTCGGCTTCAAGTTTGACCCGACTGCTACCACCCTGGCTACAGCACTTGCTGTATTTGTCGCCATATTGATTTATAAATTGCGCAACTACCTGTTTATCACTATCGGTAAGGCCTTGCAGGGACAAAGCTATGATTACCGCAAGCGGCTCTCTGAATTTGCCAGCAAAATACACAACGTCTTCAGTCTGAAAGAGCAGGGCGGTGAAATTCTCTCGCTGGTCACCAAAGCGGTCGGTTGCAAGCGAGCCCGCCTCCTCTTCTTGGAGGTCGGTGGACAGGATTTTACCACCCAGCTTGTTGAGTCAAAAGGTAAAGACGATTCTATGTATAAATTCAGACTGAGCGGAGATAGCCTGATCGCGGAGTACCTGATGCGGGAGCGCAAGTTACTGACCAGAGAGACTCTGGCCATTCTGCCCGAATTCCGGGGCCTGTGGGAGGAAGAGAAGGAAGAGATTAGTTCTCACGGGATAGAACTCTTTGTGCCATTGATAAGCCGCGAACGACTTATCGGTATCCTGGTACTGGATAAAAAAGAGTCCGGCTGGTACTCCCTGGAAGACCTCCGTCTGCTGGAGGAGGTAACCAACCAGGTTGCGGTAAGCCTGGAGAAAGAATACCTCCGTGAGCGGCTCCGGGAACGCGAAGAAGAGCTATCGGTGATAAACCACTGCAGTGCCATTATCACCTCGAGTCGGGATGTCCAGGAGATATATGCCAGCTTCATCACCGAACTGAAAAAAGTAGTTGATATTAACTGGGCATCAATTAATCTCATTGAGGACAGCCGAATCAATATCCGGGCGCTGTACTCCGAGATAGGTTCGGCCTGGAAAGCCGGGGAGCAAATTCCAATGAGGGGCACGGGTACGGAATGGGTTGCCCTGAATAATAAGGCGTTTCTAGAGTCTGACCTGGCCCAGAGGGGTGAGTTTGTCACCGCCAAATTTCACCATAAGCAAGGAGTACGCACCATCGCATACCTCCCACTTATCGCCAAAGGGGTAGTCATCGGCAGTTTCGTTGTTGGCACCCGCAATCCGAATGCCTACTCACAGAGACATATGACGATTCTCGAACAGCTTGCTTCCCAGATTGCCATGTCCATTGAAAACTCGCGCCTGTATGCTGAAGCTGAAGAGAAGGCGCGGGTTGATAAACTCACTGACTTGCTGAATCGCCGCTCTCTGGATGAGCTGATGGCCACGGAAATTAACCGACAGCAGCGTTACGGGGGTGTCTTCTCGCTTATCATTCTTGACCTCGACGGTTTCAAAGCCTTTAATGATAACTACGGACACCTGGCCGGAGATAAACTGCTCAAGGAAATCGGCAGCGTCCTGAAGAGTACCATACGGAGCGCTGACCAGGCCTTTCGTTACGGTGGCGACGAGTTTGCTGTTCTCTTACCGAATACTCCCATTGATGCCGCCACACAGGTGGCGGACCGTATCCGCCGTAAGGTTGCTGCCAAGGCAAAGACCGGACACATCGCGGTATCCGCCAGCATTGGCCTGGCAAACTGGCCTGCAGACGGTGTCGCTGCGGATGAAATAGTGGACGCTGCCGATACTGCTCTTTACCGCGCCAAGCGTGAAGGTGGTAACCGCAGCTACTGTGCTTCGGGAACTTTACTGGAACTGAAAGATGCTCCGCTCAGTTTAATGGACGGCACGGATGGCGACACGCTGAGCGCCATATTTGCCATGGCGGAAGCCGTTGACGCCAAGGAACACTACGCCAACAGCCACTGGAAAAAAGTGAAGGAGTATGCCACCTTTCTGGCCACAGCCGTCGAGCTGGACCCGGAGGAGATTAGCAAACTTGAGACCAGCGCTTTACTGCATGACATCGGCAAGATAAGCATCAGCGAAAAGATATTGAATAAACGAACCCCGCTGACGTCTGACGAGTGGGCAATAATTAAAACACATCCTCAGGTGGGAGTGAATATCGCCAGTCGTGCCCCGGAACTGGCCCTGTGCCTGCCTGGCATTCTGCACCACCATGAGAGATACGACGGTACCGGCTATCCTATCGGTTTGAAAGGTGAGGAGATACCCCTGGAAGCCCGCATTCTGGCGATAGCCGATGCTTTTACCGCCATGACCACGGTACGGAGTTATTCCGATGCCCTGACCATTGCGGAGGCGCTTGAGGAATTGAAACGAGGTGCCGGTACTCAATTTGACCCGAATCTGGTTGAAATCTTCAATAGTGCCATCCAGAGCACCTCGGCAGCTCCGGCGGGTACGAAGGGTGGGGAGGTAGCCTCACCCGGGACTGGTTCAACAGATAAATAATTGCTAAAAGAAGGTGGCATACAATGAACAAGATACAGGTTATTATCATCAGCCAGCAGGTATTTTTCCGCCAGGGAATGGAACATTCCCTATCCAGAGTACGGGATATTACCATATCCGCCACGGCTGAGGTTTCTGATGAAGTGCTCTCCATAATCGATAATCTGCCGCCCGATGTTGCTCTGCTGGATATCGATACTCCTGCGGATGCCGGCCTCAAGCTGGCGCGCAGATTAAAACAGCGCCTGCCGACAATCGGCGTAGTGGTGCTTACGTCCAGTCAGGATGATGCCCAGCTCTTCCAGTCGCTTAAAGCTCAGGCAGTTGCCTATTTGAGCAAGGAAGTTACCGCCAGTGAGCTGGTAAATACCATAAGGCGCGTTTACCGCGGTGAACACCCAATAAATGAAAGCCTTACCGCCCGTCCCAAGCTGGCCGAACAGGTGCTGCATCAGTTCCAAGAACTGTCGCTGCGCAGCGAAGCGGAATCGTTCATTTCACCGCTAACGCCGAGAGAGATGGAAATCCTGAATCACATAGCTAAGGGCTATCTGAACAAGCAGATTGCTGCCCAACTGGATATCAGCGAACAGACGATAAAAAACCATGTTACCTCCATTTTACGCAAGCTGAATGCTAATGCCCGCACGGAAGCAGTCGTCGTCGCTATCAAGCAGGGATTGATTTCTCTCGGCTGATTCGTATCTCAGCTCTTTTGGGACGGCAACATTCGTCAGCTTTTTATAATATAATTCATTATGTCTAGTCTTGACATTGAGTACCCAGCGAATTAACATTTAAACGACAATAGTAGAGGAATAAGACCTTAAAATGCAATACCGGTACGAAAAAGAGGCATACCAGTTTCTTGCCGTTTACCGCTTTCTGGGGTACGCGCTGGCGGTGCTTTTCTCACAGGTATCCCCGACTATGGCCGCCATGCCCGCGTATCAGCTTTATATCATCCTGGGCATGCTGGGCGTCTATACTGCTCTGAAGGTTTTCTCCCCGCTCCGCTGGCAGGCCAGAGGCGCCATGACCTACCTGATACTGAGCGGTGATTTTATCCTCTGTATTTTGCTGGTTATCTACACCAACGGTCTTAACAGTATCTTCCTGCTTTATTCTCTCACGCCAATAATGACTGCTGCCCTGCTCTTCGAGGAAAGGATTGCTCTTGCTCTGGCCGCCACCGCTTCCCTGTCTCTTTCGCTCACGCACCTGTTCCTGAGCCAGTTTACGGAACGGTTCACCTGGATAATGCAGGGATATAATCTGACCCTGCTCATCGTTTATACGCTCTTTTCTTTTGTCGTTGCCACCGTGCCGTATCGCATCAACCTGAACATACGGCGTCGTATTGAAAGGGAAGCCATTATCGAAGAGCGCCGCCGCATTGCCCGCGAAATCCACGACGGCGTCGCTCAGTCATTAAGCTACCTCAATATGAAGACCAAGTCGGTAAGTGACCTGCTCACGTCAAAGAATTCCGTACAGGCGCTCACCGAACTTAATGAGATCCGTGAAGTGGTACAGGATACCTACGAGGACATCCGGGAATCAATCGACCAGCTGAGTACCGAAATAAAAAGCGTTTCCATTCTCGCCGCTCTTGGCAACTATGTCAGGGAATTCAGCAGTAATAATGGCATCCCGGTGCAGTTTGAGATATCCAAGCCCTTTACCCGCCTCTCACCGGTTGCGGAACTGCAGCTGCTGCGCATCGCCCAGGAAGCCCTGACCAACGTCAGGCGCCACGCGATGGCCAGCAGCGTTGAAGTAACGCTGAGAAACACCGCAGCCGAGGTGGAAATGGTGGTTAAAGACGATGGCAGAGGTTTCAAACTTGAAGAACTGGAGGAATACCCGCCCGGCTACCACGGTTTAGCCATCATTAAAGAGCGAGCCGAGGGGCTTGGCGGCAATGTGTTCATCACCACTGCCCCTGATAAGGGTACAGAAATGAAGGTCACCCTTCCGGTGGAGAAAGTGAGGTTGTGAAATGGAAGTAGTCAGGGTTCTTGTTGTGGATGACCATTCTCTCTTTCGACGCGGCATCACCGCCGTACTGACAAACCAGGAAAACATAAGCGTTGTGGGAGAGGCAGTCAATGGTCTGGAGGCAATAGAAAAAGCGGAAGAACTGAAACCTGATGTCATCCTGATGGACCTTAACATGCCACAATGCAGTGGGCTGGAAGCCACACAGGCGCTGCAAACTAAGATGCCAGAGGTAAATATCCTTGTTTTGACCGTTTCCGATAATGAAGCTGACCTTTTCGCTGCCATCAAGTTCGGGGCTACCGGTTATATTTTGAAGAATACGGAGCCGGAGGAACTTGTTCAGGCGATTTATCACATTGCTCAGGGCGGTGTTATTCTTTCCCCCATTATGGCAACCAAACTGCTTATCGAATTCAGGGATTCAGGTACAGATACCCAGGCCAACAAGTCAGCCGACGAAGAGGCCAAGCTGAGTCCCCGTGAAGACGAGGTGCTCCGACTGGTGTCTCAGGGTGCTACCAATAAAGAAATCGCTGACTCCCTGTTCATCTCAGAGAACACGGTGAAGACACACCTGCGCAATATAATGGACAAACTCCACCTGGCAAACCGCAGCCAGGCTGCCGCTTACGCCGTGAAACGAGGTCTTGTTCCCCACAGCCAGAGATAATCAGGTACTAGGTGATAAGTCCGATACCCGCTCACCCAAAAGGATTAGCCTCGAGTAACCGAAAAATCATTACTTTGCAGGATTGTCTGTATCTCACCAATAACTTATGATGTAACTATTGCGAGAATAGTCTTATTTTCGAACTTGGCAATAAAATAATGAGAAAAAGGAGGTGAAAAATGAGATTGCCAAAGAGAGGCGAGAAGGGTTTCACACTGATCGAGCTGCTCATCGTGGTGGCCATCCTCGGCGTGCTGGCCGCGGTGGTCATCCCCAACGTGGGTCGGTTCATCGGACGAGGTGAAACCGAGGCTGCAGAAACCGAGTTCTCTAACCTTCAGTCAGCTGTGGTGGCTATGATGACCGACAACGGGTTGGAGGAGCTGCCGACTGGCTTTGTAGCAGATGCTGGTAGCGCCACCGACAACATGAGCCTGTTCCCACATCCTACGGCAGCTACCGTAACCGTCAAGGTAAATGACCCGGATGGGACTGCCTACACCGCC
>Ga0180009_10006297_pt1 | contig 12479 bp, 19 predicted proteins | sample OS_PC_MetaG_FD_123537 | JGI IMG/M metagenome (GOLD analysis project Ga0180009, IMG submission 123537) | Groundwater microbial communities from the Aspo Hard Rock Laboratory (HRL) deep subsurface site, Sweden - OS_PC_MetaG | ecosystem: Environmental > Aquatic > Deep subsurface > Groundwater...
AATTCGATCTGACAGGAGAGTAACAATGTCTGAAGAGTTTAATGGAGTAACTGTGAAAGGCGTCCAGCCTTGGGTGCACGGGGTGTATGCCCTTGGTGAGAGCGTAGACGTTGTTGATGGGTATTTGCCAGATTTATCGAAAATTGCAATGAGTGGATGTCCCGGTTCTGGCTGTGGTGGATGGTCGCCAAGCCAAAAGAATCCAAAGTGCAAAAGTAAATGCGAAGAGCTGGACGATGACGAGTATTGTAAAAAGGTTAGTAGTGAGGCGCAGGAACGTGCTTGCATAAAGCGTAAACGTGCCTCCGATGGTTTGTGTCCGGTTTGTGGTGAGAAGGGCCGGTTCGTAAATTTCGAAATGACGTGCTCCAAGCACGGCCCGTACACATGCAAAGAACCGGAAGAGGGTAACACCACTTTCGACGGCGGGGACCCGCCAGATGAGGATGTTGGCGACTTGAGCCCAAAAAACTACATACCCCCAGGATCATATGTATGATTCCAATCGGCTCCTATGAGGTACGACTATGAAAGCGATCATGTCAAATTGTAGAGATCCAGAAAATAGATCTCGTAAGCTTTGCGTTTGTGGTGGACATTCAGCGGACGCCAAAAGCAACAAAAACCACAACGCTACGCGTGTGCGACTTTCAGTGCGCAAATCTCGTAAAAATAACATGAAGGCTACGCTAGACGGATACCCGCTACTTACTCAGGAGGATTGGGATCAAGCCGCGAAGGCTTTGGACGACGCCCCAATGGTTTCTGAGGAGGAAGAAATTCCATTGGATATCGATGGCATGGTCAGCGACTTTCCCGAACTGATAGTGCTAGTCCGTCAACGTGGGAAGGACGATGCGTTGGATGGCCATCCGCCTAGCGAAGTGACTGGTCCATACCATGAGGGATATGAGGAAGGTATGCACATGCGCAGAGATTGGGATTCTATTGACGGGTGACCTGGCGCGTTAGCTTCCCGTACAACCCATCTGACAGAAAGAAAGTATAGTGGATATCAAAAGAGACACCAGTTCGGAAGAAAACGAACGATTTTGGGAAAGCGTATCTGAAGCATCGAAGGTCGTCGAGGGGTGGCCGCTGTGGAAGAGGGCGGACGCTGGGGTGCTAGACAGGTATCAGTTTGCAACACTTAGGTATACCCATGATCTGTCCTGTGGTGAGTTTGTCATCATAGGTTTAGTAATGTTGGCAGAGAACGCACTAGTGTACAGGATAAACGACAACTTTGATCGGCTATCAAATTTCTTCAGTGGTTTCGATGTGAGTAGTTATCAACGCTTAGTCGAAGATTTAGACAACTCTCTCGCGCGTTACGCAGGAGCACTCCGTACTGATGTCACCTTGCATGATGTCAAAAATGCTCTCCTACCAGAGGGGTCGTGTTTTAGCTGGTCCGGCGTGATGTTCGGCGTAGCAAAACAACCTGCGCGTAGATTCAATGATCTATACCAGGAATTAGTTCTCAGATACGAAAGATGAACAAAATGCAAGAAAACCCGAAGCTGGCTGGTCACCGCGCCACATCTTGTAAGCTGTGCCAGGCGCGCCTTACAGAGCCCCATATTCTGCCGTCGACAGGCACGTGGTTCCTCATAGAGGATAAATATCCGGTAACCCCTGGGCACTTACTTATTGTGCCGTGTCGGCATGTAAACGACATAACAGAAATAAGTATGCGGGAATGGGCGTCGTTGGGAGATTTCATATACACGATAGTATCAAGTGATCCAAACATTACCAATGGTTGCTGCAATATTGGCTTCAACCTAGGCAGAGACGCAGGACAAACGATCGATCACCTCCACTGCCACGTTATTCCGCGAACAGCCGGAGACGTCGAGAACCCCATAGGTGGAATACGCAACATAATCCCAGGAAAAGGCACATATTAGCCTTGATTCTATTTTGTTACCAACTGTCAACAAGGACGCACAATGGACACACTATTCGTATGCAACACTGGCATTTCGCCCCTCGCCCTAGGCTCTATTATCCTCCGTCCAGATGATACTGCAGAGTTACTGGGCGACCTTGACTCGGAGATCATTGGCCTACTGCAAGATTATCTTGCTGAGGATTTGATCAGTATCACCGACTCAGATGATAACCCCATCACTCTGGCAGAGTTAGAACGGTATACCGCTCTCGACACGATCCTGAACACCCGACACCGAGAAGCACCGGGAATCCGAACTGTGACCTGGGTAGACGGTGGGTCCCCTGCCAGCCTTCCGGAGAACGGCTCCCAGGATCGCCCGTTTCGCTTGATCCAGGATGCACTAGACCGTATAGGTCCGGCCACTGCGGAAACTGTAGGCGAAGAGCACATTGTTTTCATCGCTTCCCCTGGAGGGGAAATCGGCGTCTATGACGAGAATCTCGTCGTTCCAAATGGCCGCAAGATCACACTCTGCGCTCTTGGCGGCTTGTCGCTTGGTAATGGAACAACAACGGGTGACATACTGTGGGAACCGGCAACAACAGGTTCTTATGGTATCCGCCCCACCCTCAATATCGTGTCCATTAGCAAGTTTTACACACGTCTGAGCACATCTGTCGAATCATCGGGTTGGTGCATCAAAGGCAAGCTCGAAATCAATAACGAGATTGCGTGCGATCTAAACCTAATAGGTCCTGGGAGCATTGCAGGACCCATTGACACACCTACATCGTCCGCTGAAATTTGGATGTCGAGTACGGGAGTCCTCTTCGAGAGCACCATAGCCGCGCATGAGAGCTTCACGGCCACCATTCATTTATTGGCGGCTCAGTATTGCCGGTTCGCATCAGACATGCTGCTATTGAAGCTCGGCCGTCTCGACGTGTGCGACATCGTGGGTGACGTCGAGTTTGGCAGCATGAGTATCGCGGTCAAGCCAGTCGGACTCTACAGCTGTAGTTTTGGTTCATCTCTGATCATCAAAAGCACTGCCACGCTTCCGATGGACGACGTCACGATTTACAACTATAAAAAAAGTGGAGGTGTATATCTCGACGGGACAAAGGTTGAGTTGTCGAGTAGCGCACTCAATGCCACTTTCCTGGGGGAAGTCGTTGTCCCCAGCGTCTCCGGAGGTGAGCCTGCGTCCGAGTGTCAAGTCGACATCGTAGACTTCCTCGGCCAAGACATAGCCCAATCAGTTATCGGTAGGGTGCTCGCTCAAACCGCTCAGTACGGTGGGGAGCTTGCCGTAAACACCAACGTCACCTTCAGCGACGCTACGAGTGGTAGCATTTTGGCTTCCGGATCTGGCTGGGTAACCTTCAGCACCGATGCTAGCGGAGTGTTTGTGTGCGAGGTTTCGAACTCTGCGGATGAGGTGGTGTATTTCACCGTCACATCTGCGGTAGGCGCGGCGACTGCCGGAGTAGCTACTCCCAACATTCGGCCTCAGCTAGATGCTGCAGCTGAATGGTCGTGATATTAACGCTCCCACTCTTAGTTTAACAAAACGAGAGTGGGAGCTTGACCAATGATTACTGGTGTGTACTCTTATAACTGAAGCAAACTTAACGCACAAAGAGGTGCTAGCTCTTAGTTTCAATTTCAAAAAAAGTATTCAGCGGGATGGATCAGGAGAGGCGCCTGAGCTGGGGCAGCTACCCGGAGACACTGGTTCGAATCCAGTTCCCGCTACTATCAAAAGCTCATCGGAGGGCGTATGAAAACAGGTAACGACCCGCTAGTTAGTACAGAGACTCCTGTATATCCTGATGCACATTGGGTTTCAGTATATTTCGTACCGGGTATGCTTCATGTGACCATCAACTATGATGCTGCTGCCGAGCGCCAAATGCGTATACGCAGAGAAATACAACGACTACTGGAGGACTAGATGATAAAACACTACTGCGTAGTTCGCGAGGACCTGCCGTTAGGCATTCAAGCAGCTATGCTTGTCCATGCTGCTGGTGAGAGCGGTCCAGCCGTTACAGGTACCACAGCGGTCGTTCTAGGGGTACCCAACGAGACGGCCCTGCGTCGTTTGATTATCGCACTAAATTACAGCAACGCGTCATACACAGTTATCAAGGAACCAGATCCGCCATGGAATGGTCAGACAATGGCAATAGGTATCGCGCCTACAGACAGCCGCATACCAATACTAAACCGTTACCAATTACTCAGGAGGTCCCTATGAGGTACAACGTACAACAACTACGCGAAGACATCAGAGAGCAGCAGCAGAAACTAGTGAAACTTAAGGCGGAGCGTCCAGGGTCGGAAGCAGATGAGGGCGTGGCATATAACAGATTGCAGATTACGCGGCTTCACATCGCACTTGCGCATTTGCGTGGTAAGATTCACACTACTGTGTGTAACAAGCATGGATACATGCTATCAGACAGAAGAACAGGAGTGCTGAAAGCTGATGGGACAGTTAGTGATGTTTATCCCATCAGCGCAAAACGACATGCTTCGATCGCTGAAACTGCCCTGCGTAATTATCGCGTAACGGAAGTTGAGTTACCTGTGGGGTTTGTACAAGAAGCCGCACTAGCGTGCTAGTTACTTGCCAATTTTGGCGGACCAGTCGCCTGGTTGCCACACCGAAAATCCCAGGAACTTCGGCCCACCTTCTCTGTATGCGGCGCTGTTTTGGTACACATCAAAAGCCAGGTTACGCAAGCTAGTGTAGCCAACTTCGCCTCGTGGAAACATACCCCAATTTCCGATATGGCGGAGCTGCTGTTTTTCGTCCACGACTGCACACACATGATGTCCGCCAAACTTTCGAAAGATCCACCAACTTGGAGACGTCCAGTGTACTGTGATAATCGATTGCATAATGTGGAGCCCTGGAGTACGAATCCCAGCGGCGTAAGCGTACACAGCGAACTCATCACAGTCGCGCCCCGCCTTGGGTATGCGGTTACTGTCTAGTGTGTATTGAAAGTGCTCCGCGCTCCCGATGGAGTCCCAAAGTTCTTTCCACCCGTCCTTAACCCATTCGGTATTACCTAGCAGGACCACCAGGTCCTCTAAGCTGTTTGATCCGCGCACCTGGTGCTTTGTGCCTTCGATAAACGGCTGGTAGATCAATTTCGCCCACGCCAGTTTTAAAATCATGACTAGAAAGATAAGTACTTGCATGTGGGCTCCGTCTGTGGTATGAAATAGGGGTACACATAGTAATGTACAGTAGAAAGAGGATAAAATGAACAGGTTACTGATTATCGACGACGAGCCGGAGTATCTTCGGCACATAGAATACACGGCTAAGAGGTATGCGTATGCATACTTGCTACATGACGCGGAACTGGCCCACACTACCGCCATGTTGTACGAGCATAGCGAAGCCTCGGACGATTACTACAATCTAAATGGTGTTTGTTTTTTCGCAGATCGTAGCGGGCTGTTGGCGGCCGATAGCGGCAGCGTCTTTGCTAGCAAACTGCGCTTTGATGTAAAGTCCAATGACAGGTAAACTAAATTGAAAGGAAAGGAGAGGTTCGGTGGAAGAACGCTTTGAGAATGAGCAGCGGTGGGTAGAGGTAGTTGAGCAATGGATATTTTTTGGACTGAAATGGTCGAATCTACCATTTGCGCCGCTGCCGGATGATGATGACGACACTTCGTCCCGCAAAGTTGACGAAGTACGCGAGGTAATCCGCAGTGACATGGAGCACGAAAGTAAAGTGCGGAAGGCGGCTAAGATGATGTATCAACGATTTCAATTGAGGGGAACAAATGAGTAGAATCAAGATTAAGAAAACAACTAACGGCGCACAGAGCGCGTGGCGGGAACAAGTGCGCGCTACGCTGCGGAGATGCACCGAGGACCCGTGGAAGGTGGCGCGTGATTCAACAATTACGCACTCCAAGTGGTATGGTGGAGCGTATACCCTCTGCGCAGACAGGGTAGGTGCCGCATCTACATGGACATTGTACAGAGGCGGATACCTAGCGGTTGTTGTAGACGACGTTGTAACGATCAACAACGGCTGCGTGGTTATGTGTAATTGTTTGACTACAATCAAGCGCCTCCAGGCGGACGGTAACAAGCCTACGCTAGAAGACTTCCAAGCTTCGTCTGATGCAACGGAGGGCTCCCTTGGGTCCGGAATGTTGCGAGGGTATCGACCACCCAAAAACGTCACCTGGTACGCGGGGTGTTGTGATGCCTAATTTTGACTTCTTTTGGGAAGTGTCCAGTAGCGCGGATCGATCGTCAGTAGATGCTCTGTTGAGTAGGTACGTCATACACGTGGGTGAATTTAGCGACGGAGCACGTAAGCGCTGTCCAACATTGGATCAACAAGAGGCTATACGTGATCACGAGGGGCGCTATCGTGCGTACAGGGGATGGTGGCGTAGCTGGTAGTTATGCTTCAATTACAAAGGTCACCCGGAACTCACCCTTTTTACCTTTGTAGGGCGCGGATACTAGTCTGAACTCTATGTTGGGACTATTTATCGGCGGCGTCATACTCGGTCAGGTAGGATGCCGTAGCCACCTCTATCACCTCCATGGCAGATTCTAGCTCCGGTGTGATAGGGACCAGGACCATGATTGTTCCGTCGAACACTCCAAACGCTTTTGTGCGTGCTTTCTCTGAATTTGCCATACGAATTTCCTTATGGTGTGTAGACTTCAATTTGTGCGAATTCGACCCAGGCCCCCGCTCCGCCTCCAATGGACGCCAGCAGCACATTGGTGCCCACTCCAGGAAATAGCGCATCAACCCGTTGCCATACCAGCGAGCTTGTTCCGTCAAACAAAATATCCGCTGCAGTATACTTGACTCTGGGGCGGAGGGTGCCGTTACCCCTAACCCAACATCGTAGCCGCGTGCCAGCAGGAAATGTATCGAGCTGGCGAATGTATCGCGCTACGGCACTATCACATGTGATCCTAGCTACTACACCCATCGCGTCGTCGTTTCGGAACGTCACGTGCCCTGTATCACCAGTCCAAGCCGCCGTGCTCCGAGTCAGAAAGAACCCGTCGGCTAGCAGGTTCGGTCGGGTCTGTATCAGGTAGGCGTCCACGATCATCTCAACGCCCACAAATTCGCACCAGTTGCCGATACCCCCGCCAACGGTGTTGAAAAATACCGTCCCGTTGCAGGTCGCCTCACTGGTGAATTCTGCTCGTTGCCACGCAGTTGAACTTGTCCCTATGAATTCCGTGGTTCCTGAGCCCGCGAGTGTGACCACAGGATTACTCGTCCCGTCTCCGCGTACCCACGCTCGATAGCGCCTATGTGCTACACCGGCCGCTATCGCTTGCGTTGCAGCGTTATAGGGCTTAATGGCTTCTGTCCGCGTGACGCGGATGCCAGTACCAAGACCAGGGACGGAAATCTGGGTGATTGTGGAAGGGTACGTCCCGCTTGAAATCCAGCCCTCTACAGCAAGAGAATTTCCTCGCTCCGCCGCAGGGTAACCGGGCGCAATGACCTCGATCTGGGCAAATTCGACCCAACGTCCAGCGGCTTCTGCACCGCCTGTCTGTAGCGAAAATCCGGTACCAGCGCCAGTAGACACAACGTCGATCCGCTGCCACGTTGTGGACGTGGAGCCGGTAAACTCAAGTTCGCCAGACCCAACGAACTGAGCGTTAGGGTAAATAGTCCCATCACCACGAGCCCAACCACGTATCCGTGTGCCGATCGGGAACGTATCGGACTGCCGAATAGCCCGTAGAGTTGCATCAGTGCAAGTGATCCGCGCCACGACACCCATAACGCTGTCGTTTCGAAACGTTACGTGTCCAACATCATTGGTCCAGTTGGCCATGCTCCGATTCAGGAAGAAGCCATCCTTGATGAGCGATTTTCCAGCTATGATGTCAGGCATTGTCTAACTCCGTCCTGTTTCCCACCAGAGGTCATCATCTGGGTCACGCTCGAAGTCAATCGAATTTCCCAACGCTAACACTATCGCTGCAGCTCCTGTGAGCTTGAGCTTGGTACCCGCTGTAACCGAGTCATCTCGGAGTTCTATGGTAGCAGCTGCGTCTCGTCCCATGAGTCGCACGCGCTGTCGATAAGTCCCATTGGTCTCGTCGAAAAACGGGGTGGCCGTGGATACGACTGCGCCACCTGTACTCAGAATCCTCATCGTCGGTGCCAGTGGGTCGAGGCTATCTCCGGCCGCAAGAGCGGTATCTGCGGACGCCGCAACGACGTCTCTACCGCTGCGCAGCAAACCTGAGCAGCGCACACTTCCCGCGCCGTCGGATTGAGAAATGGCCCTGAGCACATCGACACCCGCTATCTGGACACCCCACGACTGGCTTGCGCCTGCGGCGCCACCTGTAACTGGAACCAGGACTCCAACGACGTCACCAGGGGTATCGTCCGTCTCAAGCCCCGCTACCCGGAAATCAGCGCCCGGCTGAACCTCATCGTCAGTGTTTAGCGTGATACCGTTTATGTACACGCCACCAGCCGCTGCCCGCTCCCACTGGTGCCACGTGTTGTTTGGTTGTCGAATAGGGCCAGCTGATAGGTCTAGTGCTACTAACGCCGGACTAGCGGTTGTGAGCACGCTTTGTGCGTTAACTCCGCTAACGTACCCGTGCTCAGTAGCAGTTAGGTGGTATGTTTCAGTAGCACTGCCCCCTTGTAGATTTGCTAGATCTATGTGATCCATTACCTCTGGAGTCTTTACCCACGCCGCTCCGGTAAACGTGTAATAGGTGTTCTCGTCTAAAACGTACGTAGTCCACCCCTCTAATGGGATGGCTTCTACCCAGGCGCCGTCGTAGTATTCATAGATGTACGTGTCCGTCCACCCATTCGCTGTGGCTGTGGAAATGTACCGATCTCCTGCAACAGGACCTACTGGAAGCGCGCCCGTTGGATCAAACCTGTCGTCTACTGGCTCTTGCCACGACCTCGATGTCATGCCCCAACTCAGCAGATACCACAACGACACGGCGTGATCAGGAAGAGTTGGGCTGTCTACTAAGTGGACCTGGGTCAAATACGGCGTTGAGTGCTCCACTACCCCACCCATAGTTCCACCGCCCATAGTATTAACCATTGCTCACTCCTATTTTATCGCACGCAGAGTTTTAGTTAGTACGGGACCCCCAACAAAGTTACTCAATTGTACAAACATGCGTTCGTATGCGTGATCCAACATAAATATTTCGGATAGTCCAGCAGTTTGTGCCGGTATAGTTCCGGCGCGTACGATATTCCACGTGCCCCCTAGTAATCCCCAAATTACCAAATCGTATGCATCTCCACCTACCAATGTGATGGTCTCCACATTGACTCCCAGCCTACTTCTGCCCGCAGTGTCTATGCCAGCGGTCATCGCCACTGGTGCACCTTCGCTAGCAGCTATCGCCCTGGTATAGGTCTCTAGGTAGTCTTCTGTGAGTTTTCCTATACTGAGGTCAACGCTGGCAGCCGCTGCTGCAACTATGTACAGGTATAGTCGTGTAACCGTGGCTGTAGTAGGCATGTACACACCGATTACGTCGCCAGTTTGTGTTGCGCCTGCGTGCCCAGCTACAATCGCCCATCCAGTGACTGTGTCGTACTCATACAGCTGGTAATCGTAGGATCCAGAAACGAAGTCTATTTTGTACCCTGTACTGTCGACTTCAGTGTCGCGATCTCCTATCCATATACCTTCGTCAGCTGCGGCCGGAACGCCGTTGTTACCCGGACCAGCGAGCACTAAGGCTTCCTGCGGCACCCAAGCCACGTCAAACTGTCCGTTCGCCGCTTTACTAGGCGTGATAGGGATACCCTCGGCTTTTGCGGATATGGTGCCTTTGCTGATTAGATCCGCCAACCGCGATTTGTAGTAATTGCTAAGATTTTCCCACAAAAACGATTGGATTACGGTACCGCCGTTCATAGGCACGAGTATAGCTGTGCTGTGGCCAGACTGTAAGAAACTAGTTTTTTCAATCTCCCCACCGATAGCGATAGTAACTTCGGGTATAGTGCCCAGGTTGGTTAGGCCGCTAGTTATAGACGTGATAGCGGAAGCATTTATAGTGAGGGATACATCATACATATTCGCCTCCAAGGCGCATAAGGTAGAACCTGCGGACCTGAACCCGCAGGTATCTGCAAGGACTAGTCCTTAGCAGGGGGCTTTTTAGCGCAACGCCTATTGAGACGTGTGTTTAAACGTCCTCACCATACACGTATTTGCGCGCGTAGTCTTCGCCAAACACATTCTTGTAGTAGTTGAATGCCGCGTCTTTATCTTCGCCGAAGGCTTCCCGCGTTTTTGACGATGTTACCGAGTCAAGTGGAATTTCAATCAGCTTGTTGTTACTGGCCACTATTACTCTGTGCTCGCCATTAACTGATCGGATGACCTTTTCCACGAAGCCAGTACACATTTTGTTCTTGTGCACGAATTCAACGACGTCCCCATGGTCCAGATGTGCCACAGTAGCTGCGCGGGCGCTTCTGAACGTGGGGGAGTTGGCCGTATTAGCGGTAGTTGAGTTAATACGCTTCTTCAGAATGGCTTCGATGTCATCCTTCTCCTGCTTTACCAGGACACGCACTCCGTTGTTATCCTCGACATTCCACACTTCGGCCGTGCGCGCGTCCAGATACTGGGTATCTCGGACCATCTCGCACATCTGATCTGCGTCGCACACCCTTCGTGTGTCAGCCTCTTTAGCTATGATAAACGATACAGCATTCACGTCCGGATAGTGTTTGGCGGTGTCAGGTAGCATCGACGTTCCAATAGCAACCTTCCTGGCAAACACTTCCAAATCGTCTCTGGTAGGCATATCGCGGGTAACGTTGTATTCCACCAATACTTCCGCAGTGCGTTTTGTTAACGGTCGATAGTCGGATATGAACAGATCTGACCGGTTACCAAGTTGGTCTTTGCGATCCTGCTCGAAACCGGCTCGAATCCTCTTCAAAAATCTATCGTACATTACTGCCTCCACATGGGATCGAAAATTGCATCAATTGCGTTAGCAATGCGCTCACTTACGGCATATCCTTGTTGACTACACCAAGTAGCCATTCCGGCTCGTCGAGTTTTGTAAGCCGCGTTACGATGAGTTCTACGGCCAAACTCTGCATCTAAATATACACTCGACTTCGTAGGTAAAAGCTCAGGAAGTAGATCCCTAGCATTTTTGAATGTTGCGAATATTTGATATGGTGACATTACCAAATTTTCTGAATCGTTTCTAGCGTCCATAGTAGCTAGGTACATACGCGCAATAGCGGCTCTGGCGGTTATTGATAACTGCTTTAGTTCTTTTTGCGGAACTTGAAGTGCGTAGGCCATCAATTTGCCGGTAACTTTTTCGGTAGCATGTCTGCTTAGCACTCTGTAGCAGTTTCCGCAGTTATAGGAGTCTATCCATGCGTAGCACTCATTAGCGTGGCACAGCCCCACGGGTGTAAGGTTTGTGTGTGCACATATGGCTCCCTCCCACACAGTGATGTTATCTCCGTCAAGCACGTTGGCAGCATCGCATAGCCCGGCATCGCGCAGCATAGTACTATTTTGTGAACCACCGGCAGTGACAAGCGCTAACACCGCGTCCCCGCATGTACGGCAACTAACGGCAGATTCATGTTGTAACGAATCACAATTCAGTTTGTATTGGCACACCATTGTCGACTCCTTTAATACACCTCGTAAAGTATTTATGTTGTACACGCATACTGCTGTCATATCCGCTGTTTTGTTGGAGATACTTGCATGAGAGTTTTGGCTTTTGATCCTGGTAATCCAAATTTTGCATGGGGGGTAATAGACTCCTCCAATTTATATTTCGCGTCGGGTGTGCTGCAAGTATCAGGTAAAAACCCCGTAGAATTGGTGCGTCAAATATCGCAGGAAGTAAGTAATGTGATCGTTGCGTATATCCCGGACATGATCGTCATAGAGAGGTATATGACTAGGCGGCATGCCAATATCAACAACGAGTTGATAAATCTACTAATTGGTAGTACGCTGTGTACGTCGCAGTTTGCAGAAATACCGGTAGAGGCGCTCACCCCAGCCGTGTGGAAGACGCACTTTCATCGTCGGTTTGGGCTAGAGACTAATGTTGTAAAGATCCAGAGTAAGGTTGATCACGAAGTAGACGCCTTACTAATGGCTGCCTACGTGCTGTCAAAACATAATTACGAAGCGGCAATTGAGGTTATGTACGGATTCGGGTTTGCAGCGAGGTTAGCAGCAGTCACAAAGGGGCGAAAAGGTAAGTTGCGCGCGTTACCAAAAACCATTCAAGAGGTGAAACAGACATGGAAAACTTTCCACACGAAATCTTCAAAGGGGCGAAGGTCGCTAACATTGGCGCATTCAATTGTAAAGGGGGAGGAAAACTAGTAAATGGTGCTAGAATGGCAGAAGTATCGATATCCAAAGTATCTGTTATTCTGACAGACATGGATGTTGATTTAGTTCCTCTGCCAGAGGCAGCACGAGTTTCCAGGGATGAAGTAGTTGAGCAGAATACATCAGAATCAGGAAAAAAGATTCAATCAAA
>Ga0180009_10006298_pt1 | contig 12476 bp, 9 predicted proteins | sample OS_PC_MetaG_FD_123537 | JGI IMG/M metagenome (GOLD analysis project Ga0180009, IMG submission 123537) | Groundwater microbial communities from the Aspo Hard Rock Laboratory (HRL) deep subsurface site, Sweden - OS_PC_MetaG | ecosystem: Environmental > Aquatic > Deep subsurface > Groundwater...
AACGGAACGCGAGGTCGCCCCGCCGCCATCGGGGGGGACAGCCGACCTTTATTCGAAACCGGGGCGTAATGGGTCGGCATGGTCGACTGCGACGGTTGCCGAACAAGGGCGGATCGATCCGCGGGATGAGGCGCGGCTGTTCAAGTCGCTGAGTGGGGCACCGAAATCAAGGACGCTGCGCGACCTGCTCGGACCGGTTATGGCGGGTGGCGCATCCGGGGACGGTCGCGACGCGGAGGCTGCGGCGGCCGCCAAGATAGACGCGCAACTGCGGCTTGGCTTTGTCGAACAGGCCGCAGCCTTTCCAGTTCCTCAGGGATTAAATCGCGAAAGCTCCGACTGGGCGGGGTTTGCGCTGCGCAAGGCCGTCGCGAACGCAGCGTTGGATCGCGGCGAGGATGCATGCCGGGATGCGCGCGACATCGTTGCGGTGGCCGACGGACTGCCGGCAAAGGACAAGGATCTGGCGATTGCGCTTTCCGGGTATTGCGGGGCGCTTGCCAACACCTCGGCGGCGGTCACACTGGCGGCGGACGTGGCGCGCGACCGGTCGGGCTTCGATCCGGCAGGGCTTGCCGGGCTTGAGGCGCTGGCACGCGGTTCGCGCCCCCGCATTCCAGCTTCGTTGCAGCTGTCCCCGCTGGCCTACCGGATGTTGCATAAGGCAGGCGCGGACCCCTCGGAGCTGGTTGCGGCGGTGCCCGACGCCGCGTTGCTGGCGGCGATGCCGCACGATGCGACGTTGAGTGCGGAAGCACGGATCGAAGCAGCGGAGAAGTCGGCGGCGGCGTTCATCGCTCCTGCTGATCTGCTTGCAAAGTCCTATGGAGCAGCCCCGCCCGGGGCTGACATTGAAGCCATGCCGTCCGGGCGGGAGGCTGATACGGGCAATCGGGTGCTGCAACGCGCCAACTTGTTCACTTCGGCGACACGCCAGCCGACACCGCTGAGGAAAGTCCGGCTGGTGCGCAGCTATCTCGATCAGAGCGCCAAGGTCGGGCTCAGTATTGCGGCGCTTGAAATCATGAGCGAAACGGTGGCGCAGATCAGGCCGGTGCATGAGATCGGCTGGTTTGCCGAAACCGCCATCGAAGCCCTCTTGATCGGGGGACGCATCGATGCGGCGCGCCAATGGCTGAGGCTGGCCGAGGATGCCGATCCGCGCGGGCCGGGTGCCCTTACCCACTGGGCGGCGCTTGTCGACATTGCCGATCCCAGCCGTAGCGCGCGCCGGGGCGACAGCCTGGCGTCGCTCGAAAGGATGGCGTTGCGCGGCGATTTCAGGCCGGCCGACCTGCACCGGCTGGCGACGGTGCTTGATGCGCTCGATTATCAGGTGCCGATTCCGTTGTGGGAGGCGGCAAGCCGTACTCCGCAGCCAACCGACGGGCATCTTCCGCCAACCGGTGTTCTTTCGGAGTTGCAGCAGGCGGCCAAATCGGGCGAGCATGCCAAGACGGTTCTTCTTGTCGCCAGCGCCATCGGTCCGGATGGGCCGGCAGGTGCGCACATGATTGCGCTGGGCGACGCGATCCGCGCCTTGAAGCGGATCGGCATGGACCGGGAAGCGCGGCGCCTGGGGGTTGAAGCGTTGTTTCTTTCCTGGCCGCGCTCGGCGCAAGGCTGAGCAGGTCGAGGGGATGCTGCCGATTGCATCTTCCAGGTCCACAGATCGAACCGGTCTTTGGTTGCGTCGTTCCGCGTGATCATTTTACGAAAACCCGGGGCCGAAATGAGCGCAACTGCCGCGATATCCGACAAGCGACTGATCGAGATGTTTCTCGACATGCTTGCAGCCGAGCGTGGTGCTGCAGCCAACACGCTTGCCGCCTACCGGCGCGATCTGGAGCATGCCGGGGAGTTTTTCCGGCGTGCCGGATCCAGTCTCCAAACGGCAGCTCCAGCCGAGGTTTCGCGGTTGCTCAACGAACTGGGCGAAGACGGGTTGGCAGCGGCGACGCGGGCGCGGAAGCTGTCGGCTCTACGCCAATTCTATCGGTTCCTGGTGGCCGAGGGGACGATCGAGGAGGATCCGTGCCACGGCTTCGCGGGGCCAAGAAAAGCGCGTTCGCTGCCCAAAACGCTATCGATCGGCGAAGTCGACCGGCTGATCGAAACAGCGCGGGAGCGGTGCGCGCGCTGCCGCGGCGGGGAACGGTATCGAGCGGTGCGGCTCTACTGTCTGCTTGAGGTGCTTTATGCGACAGGACTGCGCGTGTCGGAGCTGGTGTCGCTGCCGCGCGACGTGCTGCGGGGCGACGCGAGGGTTCTGACCGTCAAGGGCAAGGGCGGGCGCGAACGCATGGTGCCGCTGTCGGGTTCAGCGGTCAAAGCGCTCCACGACTTCCTGTCACTTGGGCAATCGGTGGACGACGACGTCAGCGAGACGGTGGCGACCAGATGGCTGTTTCCCTCGAAAAGCGCGCAGGGGCATCTGACCCGGCAGAGGTTCGGGCAGGATCTGAAAGAAGTGGCCGAAGAGGCGGGGCTCGACCCGCAGCGGGTCAGTCCGCACGTGATGCGGCACGCATTCGCGAGCCATCTGCTGGACCGGGGGGCGGATCTCAGGGCGGTGCAGCAGCTGCTCGGGCATGCCGACATCTCGACAACGGAAATCTATACCCACGTTCTGCAGGAACGCCTCAAGGCGCTCGTCGAAAAACATCACCCGCTGGCGGTCAAGGGGCAGGTTCGGGAATAAAAAAAGCGCCGGGTTGCCCCAGCGCGCATTTTTCAGATCGTTTCTTATTGTTGGCTTTCTTTCGACGTCAGGCGGCGACTTCCTCGCCCTCGGTCTTGCGGGCCTTCTTGACGTCGCGCTTGATTTTCAGGACGCGGCCGGAAAGCTCGGCGTCCTTGGCCTTCATCAGGAAGGCATCGAGGCCGCCGCGGTGCTCAACCGTCTTCAGCGCATGGGCGGAAACCCGGAGGCGATACTTCTGGCCGAGCGTGTCGCTCATCAGCGTGACGTTGCACAGGTTCGTGTTGAACTTGCGCTTCGACTTGTTTTCGGCGTGGCTGCGGTTCTGGCCCGAAAGCGGGAGCTTGCCCGTCAGCTCGCATTGCCTGGTCATTTCTTGTCTCTCCTGGCGCAGCAGGCCCCCGATTGCAAGGGCGCGCGCCGGTTCTGGTGTGTCGATTATCAAAACGAATAGCCCGCCGGCGCGGCCAGCGGGCATGTGAGGCGGGTTCTACCGGACAGAGGCCCGTGGCGTCGAGGGGGGAGCAGCAAGCAGGGCGACATCAGGCGGCAAATCGAAGTTGCTTCGGAACCGGACAGGAGTAAGCGGATTATTAACCAAGGCGGGGTAGCCTTTGGGCAGTCTCTCAGTTGTCTCAATCCCCTGACAGCCTCACCGGCAGTCATGGGTCCGCGTTTGGGTCCGCGTTTGGGTCCGCGTTTGGGCCCGCGTTTGGGGCCCGCGTTTACGGGAAGTTGCGTAATGTCTAAAAGCGTCGGTCGTTCATTCTCGAAAGCTATGGTTTTATCCGCCCTGCGGCGGGCTGCGGCGGTTGGTCTGTTGCCAGCGGTGCTGGCGCTCGCGGCTCTGGCGTTTTTCACCCACAAGGCTTCCAGCGAGACGGCGCGCACGCCTGACAGGGTCGATGCGGTCTATTCGATCTCGTTCAACGGGTTCAACATCGGCAGCTTCACCTTCGAAGCAACCGTCGATGGAAACTCCTACACGCTCAACGGGGATGCGGAACTTTCAGCGCTACTCGGCGCGTTCAAATGGCGCGGTATCTCGCGCGCTACAGGCCGGGTGGCCGAGAGCGGTCCGAAGCCGGAAGACTATACACTGGCTTTCGATGGCACCGGCCGTAGCGGTTCGATCAAGGTCGGTTTCGACCGCAAGGGCGTCAATTCGGCGTCGATTGTGCCGCCGTTTCCCGTGGCATCCGATGAAATCCCGCTTCAGCGCAAGCACCTCAGCGGCGCGCTCGATCCATTGCCGGCGGTCATGGCCCTGACGTTTGGATCGGCCAGCGATCCTTGCGGTCAGAAGCTGGCGATCTTTGACGGCAAGCAGCGCTTCGATCTGCAACTCAAGAAGCGCGGCGTTCGCGCGGCAAAGACGTTTCCCGGCGAAACGCGTTCGCGGGGAACGAGTGTGGTGTGCGCCGTCGATTACCGGCCACTCGGAGGGTTTCGGATGACGGCCCAGACCGAGCAGCTTGCAAAGTCGACGGATATCGAAATCTCCATGCTGCCGGTCGAAAGTGCGAATGTCGCTGTGCCGCAGGAAGTGCGAATTCCAACAGGAATGGGCAGCGTGATCCTGACTGCGGAAAAAATAAGCATCACGAACGGTTCGAAACGCCGGGTTGCGCTGCTGGACGCGCGCTGAACCGGCCGGGCTTGTAAGTTGCGAACTATCGCCAGATGGCGGGCTTCCATCGAGGTCCGCCATTTGCCGTTTGCGGGAAGTGTGTGATTGAGTGGTGCCTTCCCATCTGCTCTTTGAAGCCAAAGTGTGGACGGGACTTGATCTTGGCGACGCTCTGGGGCAATCGAGCACGGGCGTGTCTGGCTTAGTCGCCGCTGAGGCCGCTCGATCGACGATGTTGTCAGGTCAATCAAGGGATGTGCCGCCCTTGGCCCGCCATGTGGTGCTTTTCTACGTAAGCACTTTAACTTTGCGCATGCCGGGGGCTGCGCAATTCAAAGGTTCTACCAACCTTATGCCAAGTTCGAAGGCGATTCTTTCGGCTCCGGAAAACTGGAGGGGCTCCTCTCATGGGCAGTAATCTCGATACCCGCATCCGTCATGTCACGGCTGTGCTGGGGCCGACCAATACCGGCAAGACGCACCTGGCGATCGAGCGCATGCTCGACCATGAGACAGGTATGATCGGGCTGCCGCTGCGGCTGCTTGCGCGCGAGGTCTACGACAAGATCGGCAACCGGATCGGATTCGACAAAGTCGCGCTGATTACCGGGGAAGAAAAAATCAAGCCGGAGAATGCCCGCTTCTGGATTTCTACCGTCGAAGCGATGCCGCGCGACATCGACGTCGATTTCCTGGCGATCGATGAAGTGCAGCTTGCCGCCGATCCGGAACGCGGTCACGTCTTCACCGACCGGCTGCTGCATGCGCGTGGGCGCCAGGAAACGTTTCTTCTGGGTGCGCAGACGATCCGGGACGTGGTCCAGGACATCATTCCCGGCGCCAACTTCATCTCGAGACCGAGGCTTTCGCGGTTGACGTACTCGGGCCAGAAAAAGATCACGCGGCTGCCGACGCGTTCAGCCGTGGTGGCGTTTTCGGCGAACGAAGTCTACGCCATCGCCGAGCTTATCCGGCGCCAGCGCGGCGGGGCGGCGGTCGTTCTCGGCGCACTCAGCCCAAGAACCAGAAACGCCCAGGTCGCACTTTATCAATCTGGCGACGTCGATTTTCTGGTCGCGACAGATGCGATCGGCATGGGTCTCAACCTCGATGTCGATCATGTGGCCTTTTCCGCCGTGCGCAAGTTCGACGGACTCAATCATCGCAACCTGACGCCGGGGGAGCTCGGCCAGATCGCCGGCCGAGCCGGACGCCATATGAACGATGGAACGTTCGGAGTCACCGGCTCGGCAGATCCATTCGATTCCGATCTCATCGAGCGGCTCGAAACGCATAATTTCGAGCCAATCCGCGTGTTGCAATGGCGTAACCGGAATCTCAGCTTCGCCTCACTCGATGCGCTGCATGAAAGCCTGCGCAAGCTTCCCAACGAACCGCGCCTTACCCGCGCGCGGACCGCCGACGACGTCGAAACGCTGGAGGCGCTGTGCCGCGATCAAGAGATCGTCGACATGGCGGGCAGCCCTGCGGCGGTCGAAAGGCTGTGGGAAATCTGCCAGGTGCCAGACTACCGCAAGATTTCGAGCGCCAGCCACGCCGAGATGATCGGTACGCTTTACAAATTCCTGATGAAGGACGGCTTCATCCCCGAAGACTGGTTCGCCAAGCAGGTGGCCTTCGCCGACCGTACCGATGGCGACATCGATACATTGGCGAACCGTATCGCGCATATCCGTACATGGACGTTCGTTTCGAACCGGCGCGACTGGTTGAAGGACCCCGAGCATTGGCAGATGAGGACGCGCGAAATCGAGGATGCGCTTTCAGATGCGATGCATGAAAGGTTGACGCAGCGATTTGTCGATAAAAGAACGAGCGCCCTGATGAAGGGCATGCGGGACAAGGAAGAGCTTAGTGCTGAAATTGGCGAGGACGGTTCGGTGAGCGTCGAGGATCATTATGTCGGGCGGCTCAAGGGGTTCAGGTTTGCGCCCGAGACCCATTCGGAAAGTCTCGACGGGAAGGCGACCCGTCATGCCGCCGCGCAGGTCTTGTCGCGTGAACTCTCGATGCGGGCCCGGCGCGTGGCCGCTGCCAAGCCGGAAGCCTTCAAGCTGACACGCAACGGAATGGTGCTGTGGAAGGATGAAGAGATCGGCCGGGTGGAAGCCGGCGAGGACCCGCTTCGCCCCAGCGTGACACTGCTTTGCGACGAGCACCTTTCGCAACCCGACAAGGAAAAGGTGCAGGCGCGGCTTGACCGGTGGATCGAGGAAATCATTGCCGAGCGTCTGAAGCCGCTGAAGGATCTCTCGGCCGCCGAAGACGTCTCGGGACTTTCGCGCGGTATCGCTTTCCAGCTCAAGGAGAACTTCGGCATCCTCAGTCGCGAGGCGGTTGCCGATGAAGTGAAGTCACTCGACCAGCCGTCACGCGCGCAGCTGCGCAAATACGGCGTGCGCTTCGGCGCATTCAATATCTATCTGCCGCTGCTGCTGAAGCCTGCGCCCGCCGAACTTGCCGCAACCTTGTGGGTGCTGAAGCATGGCGCTGCGCACGGCCTCGATCTCAGTCAACTGCCGGAGCCGCCGCGTGCCGGTTTGACCTCGGTAGCCACCGATCCGGCGACCCCCGAAGCCTATTACCGTGCCTTCGGTTTCCACCTGTGCGGACCACGCGCCGTTCGCCTCGACATACTGGAGCGGCTCGCCGACCTCATCCGGCCGCTTGTTGCGTGGCGGGCCAGGGAGGCGGGCGGCAAGGAGCCGCCAAAGGGCTCAACGGGCGATGGCGGGTTCACGGTCGTTCCGGATATGATGTCGATCCTGGGTTGCTCGCCGGCCGAGCTTGGCAATGTCCTGCAGGCGCTGGGCTTCCGGGTGGAACGCAAGCCCGCGCCGAAGCCGGAGGAGGTGGCGGTTGCCGAAACCGAAGCCGAAGCCGAAGCCGAAGCCGAAACCGGTGTTGGCGAGATAAGCGAGGCGGTCGACGCGACAGTGGCGCAAGACAGCTCGGGCGAAGCCGTAGTGGCTGCTTTTGAAGCGGCGGCAGAGACAATCACCGCACAGTCGGCGCCGGCGGTCGACGAGCCGGCGGCGGCGGGCACGGTCGACGCACCCGGCGAAGTGGAGCCGGCGGCAGCGGGTAATGTTGGCGTAGGCGCTGAGACTACAGCGGCGGACCGGGAAGCGCCGCCACCGGAGGCGGGCAAAACAATCGCCACGGAGGCGGAAATCTCGACTGCGGCGGAGCAATCCGACGGCAGTGAAGCAGTCCAAGCCGGGGCTGCCGAAGATGCCGAAGAGGTGTTCATCGAAATCTGGAGGCCGCGCAAGCATCGTGGCGACGGGGAGCGGTCACAGCGCCGCGGCAGGAATCAAGGTCGGGGTCGCCGGGGGGGCGCGCAAGGGTCAACCGTGCCGGCCCAGGCAGTTCCGATTGCCGGCAGCGAGGCTGCAGCGGCTCCGACTTCAAGCGATGGTACAGACATTGCCAATCGTCCGGATGATGGCCGGGGGAGGAGGCATTCGGGACGGGATCGATCGAAGGGGGATCGAGGAAAGTTTGGCGGCGCGGGTGGCAAGGATCAGTCCTCCAGGCCGAACCGGCAGGGCAAAGGCGGCGGTAAACCCGGTGGTCCGGGGCGTTCCCGCAAGCCGGAAGTGCACTCGTCGGGCCCGCGCAAATCCGGTGGCATGGATCCAGATTCACCTTTTGCCGCTCTAAGTGCCTTGAAAGCGGCGATGGAACGTGGCGAGAATGACGGCTGAGCCGATCTGACCAGGGGGCAGGATTGCCCGATCCAGATGATGATGCGACGCCAATGGGCGAGGATGTTGCGCAACGTCCACCGGGCGGCGGTGCGCAGCGACTTGATAAATGGCTTTGGTATGCGCGGGTGGTAAAGACCCGCTCGCTGGCCGCCGCGCTGGTTACGCGGGGACGGGTGCGGGTTAACCGGGAGCGGATACAGAAGCCAAGTCAGACGGTCAAGCCAGGCGACGTCATCACAGCGTCAGTTAGTCGCGATATGCGTGTTTTGAAGGTTCTCCTACCCGGCACGCGCAGGGGCCCTGCCAGCGAGGCGCAGACACTTTATGAGGATCTTTCGCCGGTCAAAATCGCCGGGCCTTCTGCGGGGGGGGCTGTATCGGGGGATCAATCGAATACCAGCGGGCCGCCGGTGGGCGGTGTTTTCGACACCGGGAGCGGCCGACCGAGCAAGAAAGAGCGCCGCCAAATCGTCCGGCTCAAGGGGCAGGATCGCTGATACGGCTGGGATTGTCGTTTCGCCTTCCGCGATCAGGCGTATCGCGTCGAGATACCGATGGGGGCTATCGGCGTCAGCCTCTTGCGCGTGCGGCCGGTTCTAGGCACATATGCTGCGAGCGCGATGAACAAAAACTTTTTGCTTGTGGCGCATGCTTGCGGATGTGGTTGCAAGCGAGAAATATCCGTGTCCGAGAGCCACGGGATAATCGAGAGCTGAAGAGCGAATGACCTACATCGTCAATGACAATTGCATCAAGTGCAAGTTCACCGACTGCGTCGAAGTCTGCCCCGTGGACTGCTTCTACGAAGGTGAGAACATGCTCGTCATTCACCCTGACGAGTGCATCGATTGCGGTGTGTGCGAACCAGAATGCCCTGTCGATGCAATCAAACCGGACACAGAACCTGGTCTGGAGAAGTGGTTGGAGATCAACCGCGATTTTGCAGATAAATGGCCAAATATTACTCAGAAAAAACCGGCTCCCGAAGACGCTGACAAGTACCGGGAGGAAGAAGGAAAGTTTGAAAAGTACTTCTCCGAAAATCCCGGGGAGGGCGACTAGGGTTCGATTCGTGGCAGTCGTATTTTTTCTATCCGACCCGGTGACTCAATTTGTGTTACCGGGCAACGCCGCTGGATAACCATGTAAATACAGCAATTGAAACACCTCTTCAATTTCCGTGAAGATTGTGTTATGTTAGCAACGAGTGGCGTAGCTGAACACTTGCAGAACTTCGGCGAACATATGGGGGTCCGACCGTCTCGTGAAGGCTGGAGCGGAACTTGAACCGGCGCTTGAGAGCGTACTCGCCCGAGGATTTGACTTCGGACAGCATAGCCATAGCTGAATAGGGTGCGACCTTTGCGGCTCCTCATTGGGAGGTGCATTGGAGCGCTTTTCGATTCCGTCGGGCGGTTCTTGCTGCCTGGCGGTTGTTTATGCGGCCAGTCACTCAAGCTGGCCGGTCTGACCCCGTCACTGTGATGGCGGTCAGTATTGTATGCGTGGGAAGAGGTGAGACTTCAGATGGCTGCAAAGACCAAAAGCCCGGCTAAGGCCGGGTCCGCAAAAACCAAGGCCAGTACAACCAGAGCAAAGACCGCCATATCGGCTTCCACCAAGCGCAGCGCTCCGGTGAAGAAATCCGGTGCCGCTGGCAGGTCGACCGCCGGTGCATCCGAGGCCAAAGCTTCTTCCAAATCATCCGTTGCATCGAGGGGCAAGGCTGTCGAGGCGAAACCGGCCCCGGCGACCGCGAAATCTACTGCGAAATCCACGGCAAAATCCACGGCAAAATCGGCCGCTTCCACGAAGTCGAAAAAGGCAGCTACCAACTTGAAAAAGTCTGTATCGAAGTCCGCTACCAAGGTTGTTGCTTCCAAGAAGTCCGCTGCTCCGGCCAAGGCTGCGAGTTCAGGCGCGACGAAACGCAAAACGGCAGCCGCCAAACCGGCGGCTAATTCTGCAAAGGGCAAGGCTGCTGCTGCGAAGGCGGCCAATAAGCCCGCTGCAGCCAAGGCGACGGCTGCCAAGACAGCGGCACCGAAGGCGGCAAAGGCCGCAGCCAAGCGGGCCGAGAAGCCAATTGCCGCAGCGAATTCCACGATGGCTCCGGCTACCAGCGCCAAGGCGACGCGCGGGACGGCGCGGAAGGCGAAGTCAACCAAGGCAGCAGCGGTGCCACTGGCTCCGTCGGCCCCGGCTGTCGTTGCGACCGGTGCGCAGGCACGGGCCGTTGCAGCCTCTATTGCCGAAGCGGCACAGCGCAAGATCAGTTCGCCAATCACGCCGGTGAAGTCGCAGAAGGCGGTCGCCGACAAGGCATCGATCAGCTTCGACGGGGCGGCCGACAAGAAGTCGGTCAGTCAACGTCACGGCTTCAAGACGAACGAGCATGTCGTCTATCCTGCGCATGGGGTCGGCCGTATTATCAGTATCGAGGAGCAGGAAATCGCCGGCATGGCGCTTGAGCTGTTCGTGATCAACTTCGAGAAGGAAAAGCTCACTTTGCGCGTGCCGACGGGCAAGCTCGAGTCGGTCGGCTTGCGCAAGCTTTCCGAAGACAAGACTGTCGCGAAAGCCCTCGACGTGCTGAAGGGACGCGCCCGCGTCAAGCGCACCATGTGGAGCCGCAGGGCGCAGGAGTATGATGCCAAAATCAACTCCGGTGACATCATCGCGCTCGCCGAAGTTGTGCGCGATCTCTACCGCTCGGAAGCCCAGCCGGAACAGTCATATTCTGAACGGCAACTCTATGAAGCCGCGCTCGACCGGATGGCCCGCGAGGTTGCTGTTGTCTACAAGCTCGACGAGCGTGGCGCGATCCAGACGATCACCGACGTGCTGTCGAAGAGCGCTCGCACGCGCCGGGCCGCGGAAGATGCGGCCGAGAGCGACGGAGCGCCTTCCAAGGCGGCCTGATCGGAACGAGCCGAGATCAAGCCATGCGGTTCAAGGTTGGCTGAACATTCCAGGCGCCGGGAGCGAGAGTTCCCGGCGCTTTGTTTGGTGTGGTGCAGCATGTTCGAAATGGCTCGCGAGTTTGAGGCTGCACTGGGTCAATCCGCCCATTCAATCTGATCCAGGTTTTGGACCTCGATCATTGGGCCGGCGCGTTCTTCGATCCAACCCCTGGCTCGAATCCGTGTGCCGGCCGGCAAGCGACTTTTCAGATCGAAGGCTGCCGCGATCGACGGGGCCTTTGCGCCTTGGCGTTGCTGGTTTTTTGGTCCCTTGGATTGTTCGGCCGTTCCGCGTTGCTGTTTGAGAAGCCGTCCGGGAACGAAGATGGTGACGTCATCGCGCCAGTTCGTGCCGAAGTTGAAATAGATCCCCTTGCGGGATTTCGATCTGCGACGCAGACGGCCTTCAACGATTGCAAAGTGCCCGGTCAGTGCCGCCACTTCGCTGGCATTGGTTGCGTCAAGGACGGTGAAGACGCCTGTTGCCCAATGGCCGACTCCTCGGCGGCGGGCCTCGTTCTCGAGCCGCAGCAATTCCTTGTGGCCGCAAGCGCCGGCTGCGTCGAGGCTGACGCGGGCGTGTCCCCCGGATACGAGTGCGCCTTGCAGCCAAACGAGTTCATCACCTATCCGGACGGCGGCAGTACCGCGGAGCCGGCCGTATCGATCGGCAGTCTTGGCGGCGGTCTCGCCGGGAGCGGCAAGCGTGACGGCGCGACCGACGACCAGATCGTGCAATGCGCGGCGGCCGGCGGCGTCATCGAGGCTTGCTGAAATAAGGCCGAGATTGATTTCGCGACCATCGGCCAGCATTAGATTTTCTGCGTCGCTGACGGCGCTGACGGGGCTGGTGGGACTGCCCTTCAATCCGCATTGGCCTGGCGGCGATGGGTAGCTCCCGGGTCTGTCGGCGGCGGCAGCCGATGCGGCAGTGGCTGCCTGCGCGAATAGGAATAGCACGGCAATGGTACTGGCGGTGCAGATAGGAGGAACAAGGGCAGCGGTCGAGCCGTCGCCCGGTTGGCGGGTCAATGGCCGCCTAGCTCCACTGCGCCGAAGCATAAATACCTGCCTGCAGGGTTTGAACGCGGATGACGCACCGCCGCTGGTCATCCGCGTTCATACGCCTGAGCTGCCTCAGCGGTCAGGCGTATACAAAATCATTCGCGTGCAGATCGGCAAGTGCCACTCCGAGTAAGTGAACACTGTTGTCGATATCGAATGTGATCAGTGTACTTCCATCTTCTTCTATTGCAAGTGCCGTTACTTCGGCCAGGCTCGTCAGCCCCAGCGCGGATACGTCAAGCTTGTCGTAGCCCGACACGCCCCATTCGAAATCGAATATCGTGTCGTGGCCGCCGCCGGTGGCGAGGATGAAGGTGTCTGAACCCTGGTCGCCAATGAGGATGTCGTCACCGGCACCGCCGTCGATGAGGTCGGTTCCCGTG
>Ga0180009_10006299_pt1 | contig 12475 bp, 9 predicted proteins | sample OS_PC_MetaG_FD_123537 | JGI IMG/M metagenome (GOLD analysis project Ga0180009, IMG submission 123537) | Groundwater microbial communities from the Aspo Hard Rock Laboratory (HRL) deep subsurface site, Sweden - OS_PC_MetaG | ecosystem: Environmental > Aquatic > Deep subsurface > Groundwater...
AATCATGGGCGATACCCCCTGCAAGCACCCCCACGGATTCAAGTTTTTGAGCCCTTAAAAGCTCTTCTTCCAATCTCTTGCGCTTGGTGATGTCCTGGGTAAGTATCAGGATACCTTCCACCTTTCCGGCCGTATTCAGCATAGGGGCCACGCTGGTATCCCAATAAGTTATTAGATCTTGCCCTTCCCCCTTTAGCACCAGCTCGAACCCGTATCTCGTATCAACCTGGCCAGAGTCCCTGACCTTCTTGAACCATTCCTCTACCTGCGGGCGGCTGCCAGGTGCATAATCATAGTAACACATCCCCAGTGCCTGCTCTGGGGTGTAAGGCGTGTAAGTCCGTATAAGGTCGGCATATGCCTTATTATACTTGCGCAAGATAAAATCATTGTCCAGAAAGGCTATCCCCGCCGGTGTATTCTCTATAATGGAATCACTAAGCCGCCTTTCTTTCCTTATCGTTTCCTCCGCCTGCTTGTGCTCGGTGATGTCATCAAAAACCGCAACAATCTCTCCGCGAGGTAAACGGTACACAAAATTCTCATACCACTTTTGTAACCGCCCGTCCTTGTATTCCTTGGCGGGAAAGTGCTCTGGTACCCCTGTTTTCCAGACCCGTCGAAAGACATCCAGGAGTCCGAATTCCTCGATTCCCGGACGGGCCTCATAAATCGATTTGCCGATAAGGCTTTCCCTGTGGTCGCCGTCCAAGCGCTCGCCCGCTTTATTGAAGTCCTTGAAAATGAAATCGTTTCCATTGTCACGGACTTCATATATCGCTACGCCGCTGCTGATATTGTCAAATAACTCACGGTAGCAAGCCTCGCTCTCCCGCAGCGCCTCCTCTGCCTGCTTGCGCTCTTTTATTTCCAGTTTCAGTTGCTCATTTGTTTTGAGAAGCTCAGCTGTCCGATCCTTTACGAGTTCTTCTAAATGATCCATGTGATATCGCAAACTGATCGACATTTTATTAAAGGCTGCAGTCAGTTCCCTTAATTCTCTGCCTGAAGGTAAAGGGATTTCTTCACCCAAGAGTTTTTCCGAACTTGAAATCTCAAGTGCTTTTTCGTGGATCATGGAGAGAGGCTTAAACACCAAGCGATTGTTAAGCCAATAAAGAACTCCAAAAAACACCAAAAGGGTCGTTAATAAAAACCCGGAAAATTTCAATGAGAAGCGGTTGGCATTTGTGTATGTTGATGATAGCGGCACTCTAATAGAGACCGCATGCCCCCAATCCCCAATTTTGCGATGAAAACTTCGCTCCGCCCCATAGTAACGAATCAAATCTTTGGGTGCCTGCTCAGGAGAACTATGGCAACGAAGACAGGACGCTTCTATCACTTCGCCTCGACGTAGAAGAACAAGATATGGCTTACCATCGATAATCTCTACGCTACTTCTGATTTTCAACTTTGGATCTGCGTTTAATGCTGAAATAAAATCCTTCTCAAAAGGACTCGCTTCGTTTTCGGGGCTGCGCGCGTTGATGGCAGCGTCCCGGAGATAGTATTCATAATCTTCGTCAAGCTTTATGTATTTAATAATCTCCCGTATGGCATAGGTTGATGACATCCATGTTGGATCAAAATATTTATCGGAACGAATAGGCTTTGTGAATTCAAATAGTGATGGCTTTAACTTTTGCGAGAAATAGGTGTGAATGGCAAAGTATTGGTCGGCCATAACTTTTATTTTCGCTTCTGCCTCAACCAAAGCCTGTTGTTTCATGCTGTAGTTTACAAGTGCAACAACAACGGCACACGTTAGGACAAGAAAAATTCCACTTACAATAAAGAGATGCGTCTTGATTCTCATGGTTTTTTGTCCATTATCCATAGATAGTTTCCCCAACGCAAACAGGAATCAATTTACAGGTCTATTATTCAGCGCTTTTATATTGTGAGCTACGCTGGTGACAGCTTGTCTAAATCACCTGAATTTTAAAAGATAAAGCCTATATCACCAGTGGATATTCGGGGTACCTTTCCACGAGATGGATGTTGGAGAGGAGAAGTAACTTCGCAACAGCATTCGTGTTCCAAAACTTCAGCATGTATAAGAAAAGGTACTCTATCCGGCAGTGCCAAGGATTCCAGTATTCTTGCATTAAGTAACACCCGCCATGCTCAACCATTCTCGCTGTATCATTGAGTTTCGGGCGTGTTGAAAAAGCGCCATTTAAGCCGGGCCGGTGTCAGATCAGATCAATATATGGATAATATATCGCGATCAAGATATAAAAAACAACTATAATATCAGGCGGGGGTATCTTGGGTTAATTTTCCACTCGTTTTTGATGTGGAAACTATATCTTGAAAGTGGCTGGATGCACGATTGCTGCCTTAGCCCTTGCAAAATCAGGCCTTTAAAATTCTGTGATTCTGAATCCATATCTTTAAAATGGCCATGATACAAGGTGGGGTTTAATAGGCCCCCACCTTGTATTCCATCAAGCTATCCATACAAATTCTCAATCCACCGGATGGCCTCATTATCGCTGATTTTTCCAAGGTATCTTTGAGTGGTTGACAGGTTCGCATGCCGGAGGATCACCTTTGAAACGATCTCAATCGGGGTGCCGGAGCGGGATGCATAAGAGGCCGAATGCCGGCGCAGGTCATGAGGCCGCATTTGAATACCCACCATTTTACCCGCATTTACAATTACCGACCGAGCTGCCGAATAGGTGATAGGAAAGATCCGTTTATCGGGCTCGATCCCCTTGTCCCGAATATACTGGTTGAGGCGGTTGGCCAGTTTCTGGGGAATAAATACAACCTCAGCCTCTCGGCCGCTTTTCGGCTCCCTAAGATACAGCTTACGATCCTGGACATCTCTGGGGGTTAATTTGAGCACCTCGCCGATCCTCATTCCGCCCCTGGCCATCAGTTCAATGATCAGCCGGTTTCGCGGTTTGGTAATCCGGAAAACAATCTCATCCACCACATCTGTGTTGATGATAAAATTAAAAAAGGATCTGAGGTTGGAATAACGATTGCTTTTGGTGGTCTGTTTGTTTCCAGAGGTTAATTGGTTCAGAAATGCCAGGATTTCATCGGTGGTGATAGATTGGAGCTCCCTGGCGCCAAAGCGTTCACTGAATTTTTCAAGAACGTATAAATGGCTCAGGGTGGTATTTTTTTTTGGAATTGGCCTTGTGGTAGTCGAAAAAATAATTGGTTGCTTGGGATACTTTCATGTTGCACCTCCTTTTGGGGTTAACGGTAGGCTTGGGTGCCTATCCGCTATACAGGCAATTATATGATTTGATAAGGTAATCTGCAACATAAATGTCAGGTTGGGGGCTTCACTTAGGCAAGCAAATTTGAATTTATGAGACTTTAGAAAGTTATTGATAGGTTTTTGGAATCTTTCTTCTATAATGCGTGATGCATCTGCATTATTTATGATTGCATCTGAAGTTCGATCGTATTATTATTCAACTAACAATCACCATAAAAATATAATAAAATTCTGGAGGTTAAAAATGAAATACAAAATTGTTCTTAATAAAATTGATGAAGGCTACAGTGTTTCATGCCCGGGGCTTCCGGGATGTTGGTCACAGGGAAAAAATGAAATGGAGGCAATTGAAAATATTAAAGATGCTATAGAAGAATATTTAGCTGCAGTATATGAGTCAGTTAAAGATTCCGAAGTTAGAGAGGTAGAGATAGCCGTATAATCATGCCAAAGATTCCTGGAGTCAATCATATTCGTGCTGTTAAGGCCTTAGAAAAAGCAGGCTTTCGTATAGTCAGGCAGGGCAAAAAACACATCGTGATGTCAGACGGTACAAGATTTCTTACCATTCCTCGCAGTAACCCCGTTAATGCCTACACCATGGGCGGTATTGTTCGTGATGCCGGGCTTTCATTAGAGCAATTTCAAAAGCTATTATAGCTTCAAATTCCAACGCTGATTTTCTCCACCTTTCATTTTATAAATTTTCGATTGGGAATCCAAATCTTCAAATCAGTAAAATTCACGATAGCTGCCTTGAATTTTGAAAAATAAAATCCTAAAATTTCATGATTTAAAAACGGTTTCTACCATTTTGCCTCGGCCGGCATGATCGACTCAGGGATGATGAAATCACCTATCGGGTTGAGATGCTGCGACCGGTTTGCAGGAACCAATACTTCCAATTGAACAAAGCATAGCCTCTACTTAGCCGGCCGAAATAACAAAGCTGTCAGCTTAAGGTTTAGTAGGAAAATCTTTCAGATTTAATGTAAGGACCGTCTTGGGTATCCAGTACCTGAACGATGTCCTGATACATCCGTGATTTCATTTCGCTGACGATGCCGCGTTTCTTGTCCAGGCTTTTGGCAAACGTTAGGGTTTCGTCCATCAGGGTGTTGATATGGCAGGCTTTGGTGACGATGTGGTGCCGTTCGCATTCGGTTGCGGTCAGACGCTTGCCGGTGTATTGCAGTTCCTCCAGTTGGTACATGGGGATCGCTTTTTTTAACAGGGCGAGCATGCCGGGCAAAAACGGTATGCCCAGGTCGATTTCCGGGAGACAAAAATAACCGCGGTCCGATCGCATAAACCGAAAATCAAAGGCGCAGGTCAGGATTGCCCCGGCGGCAAAGGCATGCCCGTTGATGGCGGCAATGGTTATCATGGGATATAGCAGCATTCTTTTGTATAAACGGTTCAACAGGCAAAAGAAGTCGGAAATCACGCCGAACTCCCGGTTCTGGAAAATCGGGCCCAGCCATTCCAGATCAAGTCCGTTTGAAAAGATCTTTTCATGGGACGAGTGAACGACCAGCGCGTTCACGGAGGTTTCCTTTTCAACCTCATCCAGCACGTTCAGATAAGCATTTATGAAGGTGGGATTGAAGCGGTTTTCATTGCTGTTCATGGTAACGACGGCTATTGTTTCATCTATCGAATACTCAACCAGTGCCATAATCGCCTCCGTAAAGATTTTTTTAATACGTTCAGTAAAAACAGTTCAACATTATCGCAAGGTTTTTCAACAGCGTGCGATTGAGGGCCTAAAAAAATATAACCTGCTGTATTAAAATGGAAATATCATGTAAGCCGACAGGCGTCAACAGCTAATCAATGCAGGATTTTGACGCTGGGAAATAAATCTGGTAAGTGCAATATAATGACGGCAGGTTTCACCATACAAGTAAAACTCCGGGTCCAGAGGGCCCGGCTTTGGTCTAAGCCAAGAGGGCATGATTTACGCAAAAGTCATTGGCAAAATTAGAAATCCGAATATCGAAGTTCGAAACAAATTCAAATATCAAATTCCCTAATGACAAAAACAAAATCATATTCACGATGTCAGATACGGCTATTGTTTAGATCATTTGAATTTTGATCATTAAATATTGTTTCGGATTTCGTGCTTCGGATTTAGAGCCTTTGCACTTCATACAGTAGAGCCACTGAACTCTGACTTGGCCCTGAGGGTCAGGTTTCTTATACTGGAATGAACTGAAGGGGCATCTTTACCAAAACACATTTCAGTTCAACACCACCATTAAATTAAGGGGGTTATGTCATGCTTGCAAAGGGTCTTACCTATGATGAGCTGTATGCTTCCTTCCGCTGGCAGATTCCGGAGTATTTCAATATAGGCGTGGATGTGTGCGACAAGTGGGCGCACCAGCGGTATCGTCTGGCACTTATTTATGAGGATGAAAAAGGGCGGGTTGAGAAGTACACCTTTTGGGACCTCATGAAGCTTTCCGCAAGGTTTGGAAACGCGCTGAAAGCCCAAGGAATTGAATCCGGCGACCGGGTCGGCATTCTGCTGCCGCAGTCTCCCGAAGCAGGGATTTCCCACATCGGCATCTACAAAATAGGAGCCGTTGTGCTTCCCCTGTTTACGCTTTTCGGAGCGGATGCGCTGGAGTATCGGCTCAGCAACAGCGAGGCCAAAGCAATTGTTACGGACCCGGCCAACCTGCCAAAGATACTTGAGATCCGTGAAAAGCTGCCGCACCTGAAGCTGGTGATGGTGACGCGGGGGGAGAGACCGGATGACGTCGCCGGTTTTTGGGACCTTATCGAGAAGGGATCGTCGCGCCTTGAGCCGGTAAACACGAGGGCCGACGATCCGGCCTTTATCAGCTACACCTCAGGTACCACCGGCCCGCCCAAGGGCGCGCTGCACGCGCACCGAACGCTCCTCGGCCACCTGCCCGGGATCGAATTTCCGCACAACTTTTTCCCCAGGGAAGATGATCTGTTCTGGACACCTGCGGACTGGGCCTGGATGGGGGGATTTATGGACGTTCTGCTACCCAGCTGGCACCACGGTACTCCGGTGGTGGCCTATCGTGCCCGCAAATTTGATCCGGAGCAGGCCTTTGCGCTGCTGGCCAAATACGGCATTCGCAATGCCTTCATGCCGCCGACGGCTTTAAAAATGATGCGACAGGTAAAAGACCCCCGCAAGCGTTACGACTACCAGATGCGAACCATCGGCAGCGGCGGCGAGGCTCTCGGTGAGGAACTGCTCGACTGGGGCAAAGAGGTCATGGGGCTGGCCATTAACGAGTTTTATGGCCAGACCGAAGTCAACCTGGTGGTGGGTAATTGCAGCGAAGTGATGAAAATGAAGCCGGGCGCCATGGGGCGGGCCATTCCCGGCCACATCGTCGAAGTGGTTGACGAAGCGGGAAATCCGGTCTCTACCGGCAGCGTGGGAGAGGTTGCCATCAAACGGCCGGACCCGGTCATGCTGCTGGGGTACTGGCGCAATCCGGCGGCAACCGCAGAAAAGTATGTCGGGGACTGGTGGGTTACCGGCGATCTGGCCAAGAAGGACGATGAAGGGTATTTCTGGTTTGTCGGCAGAAAAGACGACGTTATCACCAGTTCCGGATATCGCATCGGTCCCGCTGAGATCGAAGATTGCCTGATCAAGCATCCGGCTGTTGCCATGGCCGCGGTGGTGGGGATCCCCGACAAGGTGCGAACTGAGATCGTCAAGGCCTTTATCGTACTTTCCCCGGAGGCGGTCCCCGGCCCGGAAGTGGCGGAGGACATCCGGAAATTTGTTAAAACTCGGCTGGCTGCGCATGAATATCCCCGGGAAATCGAATTCTTATCCGAACTCCCCATGACGGCAACAGGTAAAATTATCCGAAGGGAACTCAAACGCAGGGAAATGGAAAAGAATAAGGAAATCAAACTGTCGTAAACAAACTACAGTATGAAGTTACTATTTTTTTTCAAGCGGCAGATCATATTTTTTCATCTTCTTGTATAGCAGGGTGCGGTGGATGCCCAGCTTTTTAGCGGCGCCGGTTTTATTATAATTGCAGGACTCCAGGGTGAACCGAATCACTTCTCTTTCAGCCCGGGCCTGCACATGCCGCAACGAGGGATTCCGGGCGCCGGCCTGTTTGCTTTTGCTGCGGCACAGATAAAACGGCAAATCGCACAGATGAACGGTATCCCCCGCCAGGGAAAACAGCAGCCGCTCCAGGACATTGGAAAGTTCCCGGACGTTTCCGGGCCAGTCATAAGCTAAAAACGCTTTTTCGGCGCGCGGCCCCATTTTTATTTCTGAAAGAGAGGCCTCCCGGGCAATCTGGTCCAGCATATGGCGTATCAGCGGTAAAATATCTTCCCGGCGCTCGCGCAGCGGCGGAATGTGCAGCGGGATGACATTGAGCCGGTAGAAAAGATCCTTGCGAAAACTGCCGGTTCTTAATTTGTCTTCCAGGTTTTGATTGGTGGCGGTGATGAGCCGAAAATCCGCCCGGATGACGGTATTGCCGCCCACCCGCTCAAATTCTTTTTCTTCCAGCGCCCGCAACAGTTTCGGCTGCATTTCCAGGGGTAAATCACCGATTTCGTCCAGGAACATTGACCCGCGGTGGGCCAGCTCAAATTTTCCCGGCTTGCCTTCCGACCGTGCACCGGTAAATGCCCCTTTTTCATAACCAAAAAGCTCGGACTCCAGTAAATCCTTGGGAATGGCGGCACAATTGATTCTTACAAAGGGATACAGCTTTCTGGCGCTGGCATGGTGAATCCCCTGGGCAAAGAGTTCCTTGCCGGTGCCGGATTCACCCGATATCAAAACAGTCAGGTTGTTGGCGGCGGCATTCAGCGCTTCCTTTTTCAGGGACGCAATCGCCGGGCTTTTTCCTACTATACTGTCAATGGTATAGCGCGTGGAGCGAAGCGCGATCAATTCCTGCTCATAAAGCTGAATCTTGGATTCCAGCAGGGAGAGTTTTTTGGCAAGCCGGCCGACATCGCGCACATCTTTAAACATCACCTGGCCGAACACCGCGATCACTTCGCCGTTTTTTTTGATGGGGATCCGCTGAACCACCATATCCTGCCCCATAATCCGCTGGGTGTGGTTGATTTCCGGCTCACCGGTTTGGGCCACTACATGCATGCGGGTATTTTCAATCACATCGGTGCAGTGTTTTCCGATCTGGGCGGCGGGATCGATTCCCAAGAACAGGCCGTAAGGTTTGTTGAAGTAGATAACGTAACCATCTTTGTTGGTGACAATGCAGCCGTTGTATATGCTGTCGAAGATGAGTTGGAACATATCGGGCTGAAGCTGGAGATCTTCAACGGCCGATAAGTGAGGTCGTTTCCGGTTTGCCTGACGCGGCTTGATTTCCGGCGCTTGTTTCTTTTTCATTTTAAACAGCACCTCCGTATCATATTGGCTATATGTACCTGTTTTGATACGTTTCAATACATATACGCACTTTGGCATTAAAAGGCAATAGCTATTTCCAGAGATACACATAACTATCTGAAATATAATTTATAAAAGCTATAATATACGGCCGCGGCCAACCCGAGAACTGATGATGAAACGGTTCGGCATAAAATTCGCATAACCTTTGTGAATGGAGCTGCAGATTTCAAAATTGTGAGGAGGGTGAAGATGAACATAGCAGAGCCGGAAATCATTAAAGACGATATTTTATTCCTGAACGACAATGATTTCAATCCTGGCAATGTCTGTATTGTCACCGGGGCTGCCAGCGGCATCGGCCGGGCGGTGGCAATTGCCGCAGCGGCAAACAACCTCGTGAGCGTCGGGCTGGATGTTGATGAAGCGGAGGGCAAAAAGACACAGCAGCTGGCCCGGGATTTCGGAGGGCAGATGATCTTTATCAAAACCAACCTGTCCGATGATGATGATATCCAGCATGCCGTTTCCGAGGCGGCAAAGGTCGGCGCTATTCGGTATCTGGCGAACATTGCTGGGATTCAGCACATTGACGCCATTGAAAATTTTCCCATGGAAAAATACGATTACATGCTGAAAGTCATGCTGCGGGCGCCGTTTTATCTTTCCCAATTGTGCATCCCTCACATCAAAAAAGGAAAGGACGGCAAGGGGGCCATCGGCAACATGGCTTCCGCGCATGCCCACATCTGTACCCTCAACAAGCCGGCATATAACATCACCAAGTTCGGACTGCGCGCATTGTCCCAATCCATCGCCGCCGAAGGCAACGGACAGATCCGTTCCTTTTCCGTCAGCACCGGATTTGTTAAAACCGCGCTGACCTTAAAGCAGATTCCCTCCCAGGCAAAACAGCGGGGGATTACCCCGGATGAGGTTGTGCGGGATGTCATGATGGGCAACTCCCGGGTCAAAGAGATGATGTCGTCCATTGAAGTGGCGAATCTCTTTATTTTCGGGTTTTCACGCTTTGCCAGGTACCTCGTCGGCGGGGATCTGTTATTTGACGGCGGCATGGTGCTGACCTATGCGGAAAAGAAAAATTAATTTCGGTCTTAGTCGCCAATACTAAATCCTACCGTTACAGCAACAGGGTAAACTTGCTGAATGGGATTGAAACAGTGAACAAAGGAGGTGATCGGCGCAATTTGGGTTCAGGCGAAGGTCATCGAACGTGCTTTGCATAAACAGTTAAAGGACAAGGAGGCATGATTATGAAGTTTAAATCAACCATGACAGTTGCATGTGTATTTGCCCTGCTGTTCAGCTTAGGCCCACCGAGCAGCGGACTGGCAGCCGAACCGTATCATCTGGGAGTTAACCTGGCCATTACCGGAACCGGCGCCCTTTATTGCAAGGATGGCGTTGATGCCATCGATATGGCCGTAAAAGAGATCAACGCCAAGGGCGGATTTCTAGGGAAACATGAGATCAAGGTGTTTACAAGGGACACGCATACCAAACCGGATGTTGCGGTCCGCGAGGCCAAAGACCTGATTCTGCGAGAAAAGGTCAGAACCATCCTGGGAACCTACTCCAGCGCATGTGCCGTCGCCATAAAGCCGATTGCGCAGGAATACAAGGTCCTGCATATCGCCGCCATCAGCAACTCTGAAAACATTACCAAGGTCAACTTCAGCCCCTATACCTATCAGGTCGTCCCCAACAGCTATATGCAGGCCAAGGCCGTGGTCCTGGGGGTCGCCGAACTGGCCAAAAAGAAAGGCTGGAAAAATTATGTGACGATAGCCTCTGACTACGAATGGGGTCGGTCCACCCAGCAGAACACGGTTGAACTGCTGAAGCAGATGGCGCCGGAGTTGAAGCTGAAAAAAGAATTCTGGCCGGCACTCGGGGAGACCCAATTTACCTCTTACATCACCGCCATTATGGCGCAAAAACCCGATTTTGTTATCGGTTCGGTCGCTTCCAAGGACAATGTCGCCTGGATGAATCAGGCCAAGGCCTATGGATTTTTTGATAAAATACCCTATCCGGGATCGTTGATCAGTGTTTCGGAATTGATCCTGCAGGCCAAAACACTGACCCGGGGTCTCATCGGCCTTAGCCGGGCGCCGTTTTTTGCCCACCTGGATGTCCCCATGATGGCGGAGTTTGTAAAGAACTTTCAAGCTGCCTATGGCCGCTACCCCAGCGATTGGGCCGTGATGGAATATGACGCCGTATATGCCTTAAAACAGGGGATTGAAAAAGCGAATAGCATCGATTCCGATAAGGTCAAAGATGCCATGAAGGGTCTGAGCATCGACACCTGCCGTGGAAAACTTTACTTCCGAGAGATTGACAACCAGTTGAGCTGCTCCTCCTACATCGGCGTGGTTGCGGACGATCCCAAGTACCCCTTTCCGATCTACCATGACCTGGTTGAGGTCAAAGGACCGGACTCCTGGCGGCCCGAGGCCGAAATCCTTGCTGACCGGCAGGCCGAAAAAAAATAATCGAGGATAACCATGGACCCAGCTTTGATTTTTTCACAATTCCTGAGCGGATTATCGATGGGGATGATGCTGTTTCTGATCGCATCGGGGCTGTCACTAATTTTTGGGGTAATGAACATTCTGAATTTTGCCCATGCGACGCTGTGGCTGATCGGGGCCTATTTCTGCTATATGTTCTGGTATGTGCTGCAGGATTTCGGTTTCGGGTTGTGGCTTAGCATTTTACTGGCCGCCCTAACCCTTGCTGCGCTCGGCTGGCTGATCGAGGTCGTCCTGATACGACGGGTGTATAGTCGCGAGCTGCCGGAACAGCTGCTGCTCACCTACGCCCTGGTTCTGATCCTGGGCGATTTGATCAAGTTGACCTGGGGGGTTGACGATAAAGTGATCGCCCGGCCACCGCTGGTGGCCGGGCCGGTTTTTTTCTTCGGCGTTCCGTTTGACTCCTATTTCATCTTCGTCATCGGGATCGGCGTCCTGGTAGCGATCGGTCTGTGGTGGTTTCTTCAGAAAACAAAATACGGCCATATCGTCCGGGCTGCCGTATACAGCCGGGAAATGGTAGGTGCCCTGGGGATTCCCGTTCCGAGGATCTACACCGGCGTATTTGTCCTCGGTATTTTTATCGCCGGACTGGCCGGGGCGGTCCAGGCCCCGGTGGGTTCGATTACCTTGGGGATGGATATGGCCGTTATCATCCAGGCTTTCTGCGTGGTGGTGATCGGCGGCTTTGGCAGTCTGCTGGGAACATTTGTGGGCGCCATCATCGTGGGCGAGGTATATGCGTTTTCGATTTTATTCTGGCCGCAGGGGGCGCTGGTTCTCATATTTGTCGTAACCGCTTTCATTTTAATCGTTCGCCCGTGGGGATTGTTCGGGACGCCCATGAGAACATAATGTTCATTCCTTATGTTTAGCCGCCGGATAATTCCGTTTCAATCGGCAAAAACTCGCAAATAAAAGCGCGTAACAATTAAACTCGGCGTGGGTGTTAAGACCATTTAAAGCGAATCAGTTTTTATGTCAATTTAGAAAGACAGATAATGTTCAATTGAACGCGCTTTAATTTACTCAGACAGTTTGCCGACCGAAACAGAACCATCCGGCGGCTGGCGAAAAGTCAAATGAACATTATTCAAGTTGAACATATTTTAGACAATTACTCTAAAAGACAGGTGTGACACAATGCGAAAATACGGGTGGCTCGGGGTGGTCTTTTTGGGGGCAGCGCTCATTCCCCTGTTTGTGGGGGAGTTCTGGGTTCATGTTGCCGTGGAGATTCTTATTTTAGGTCTCTTTGCCATGAGC
>Ga0180009_10006300_pt1 | contig 12474 bp, 9 predicted proteins | sample OS_PC_MetaG_FD_123537 | JGI IMG/M metagenome (GOLD analysis project Ga0180009, IMG submission 123537) | Groundwater microbial communities from the Aspo Hard Rock Laboratory (HRL) deep subsurface site, Sweden - OS_PC_MetaG | ecosystem: Environmental > Aquatic > Deep subsurface > Groundwater...
GAATGATGGCTTATAGGGTCTGCCAATAATTGTAAATCTCTTTGTATTGTTTGACCTTTTACCCCTTACCTTGGCAACAAGGGCCACTGTTGGCAGGGGCTAAGCTCAGGAGTTCTGAAGTTAGCATATTGCTGCATATTCCAGGGAACGGATCTCAGTCTGATGGGAGAAAGTCTGATTGGGAACCATCAGAAGGTATGGGCTATCCATAACTTCCGGGCCTGACCGCCCATCTCGTCTTTTCATATTAGGTGGATTCAGATGGGGAGGCAAGTCGTTCATTCATGTCCTTTTTTTGCAGCAGTGCTGCGAAAAGGCCCATGGTGAACTCCCCGGGCAGACACTGATAGAATCCATCCCTGGTTAACATTCTCTCATCGGCCTGGGCAGGTGAGAAGGGAACCTGCCGGAACGTGCGGGACTCATTTTCCAGAAATTTCTGAATAACATCCTGGTTTTCCTCTTTTTCCAGGGAACAGGTCACATACAGGATATATCCGTTTTCTTTGACTACGTTTTTCATGGCGGTCAGAATTGACAGCTGCTTCTGTTGATTCTGGAGCACATCGTTTCTGGTACGCTGCCATTTTACTTCCGGGTGTTTTTGAATGGTCCCGGTGGCGCTGCATGGGGCATCGATCACGATCAGGTCAAAACATGATTTCAGCGCCGGACAGGTGGCATCCATTCGGACCAGTATTGAACGGCTCCGGTATCTTTTTTGATTGGCTTTCAGCCTTAACAGACGCTGCTCCGATAGCTCAATGGCAACAAGTTGTTTGATCTGAATGCCAAATCGCCATTCCATATGAAACAGTTTACCACCAGGCGCGGCACATGCGTCCAGGACGCATGTTTTCGGGAGTGGCTCGATCAGATGATTTATCTGTTGAGATGAGGAATCCTGGACAAGAAAGGCCCCTTCATCAACCCACCGGGTATCGAACAGACCGGCCGGATTGGCCACAGTGAATCCTTCTGCATGACGTTCTATGATTTCATACCGGCTTTCCAGATCGGCTTCGATTTTTTCCCGGTCAAATGCTGGATTCAAAACGATCCTGACTTTCGGTTGCCGGTTGTTGGCGATGCATGTCTCTTCTGTGACTGCCTGCCCATATTGACTCACCCAGCTGTTGACCATCCAGTCCGGGTGACTTGACTGCACCGACAGGGGTTGTTTTGCGAGCTGGATGTTGAGGTCAGCCTTTTTGCGTAAAAATGAGCGCAGGTTTCCGTTGATAAAGCCCTTGAGATGGGGTTTCCTGAGAAACGAGATCAGGTTGACGGTTTCATTGACCGCGGCATGGTCATGAATTCCCGATAACTCATCCATCTGGGCCAATCCAAGCATCAGGCAGACTACCACCTCCGGGTCCAGTTTCTCAATGGATCGGCCTGTCAGTGTCCGGATAAAAAAATAATAGATGTCCCGGTATCGGATGACGCTGCTGACCAGATTCCTGTAGAGTGCATAATTTTGAGGACTATTCAGATCCGAACGGTGGCGGTAATCGATCTTTCCGTTCAGATGCCACGCCAGGAGATCGAGAGCGGCAGATTCTCTGGGACTCAGGCTTTTTTTAGGTCTGGTTTTTTCCATAGGTTTGTCGGTCGTCATTCAGTCCGATCAGTCTGAGTTGGCCTGGATATGATTCCATCGTATTTCCGCAAGGGTTTGAAATGTTTCTGGATCCATGGATTACAGAACATTCGATGCCAATTCGGCCAATTTGGATCGCACCCCGTGAATCAGGTTGACATGACCGGAGAGGCTGTAGTTCTGAAATTTCTCGATCACATGGGACAGTCCGTTGGTTGCGGTATCCACATAGGGATTATCAATCTGATAGGGATCCCCTGTCAGAACCAGCTTGGTTCCCGCCCCGACTCGGGTGACGATCGTTTTCAGCTCATGGGGGGTTAAATTCTGGGCCTCGTCGACAATCATAAACCGATGGGGAATGGATCGACCACGGATGTAGGTCAACGGCTCCAATTCAACCAGGCCCATATCCAGCAGTCTTTGGTATCCACCGGTCTTACTTCCCGGGGAGCTGTGATTGGTTGAAAGAAATTCAAGATTGTCGAAAATGGGTTGCATCCAGGGCTCCATTTTTTTTTCAATATCTCCCGGAAGGTATCCCATATCTCTTCCCATGGGGAAAATGGGTCGTGAAACAAGGATTTTCTGATATTGATTGGTTGAAAGCATTAGTTCCAGCGCCACGGCCAATGCAAGCAGCGTCTTTCCTGTGCCTGCCTTACCAGCCAGAATGACGATATGAATCGAATCGTCCATCAGCAGATCCAGAGCAATTTCCTGCTCCATGTTTCTGGCTTTGATACCCCAGACACCGTCTGGAAAATGGTCAATGAGAATGAGTTTCCCGCTTTCCATTCGATAGCGGCTGATCCTTTTGCGCTGGGATGTCGAGCCTTGAAGCAGGACGCTCTGGTTGGCGTGATAGGTGCCGGACGCTACTTTCAACGCTTCACTTTCCAGAAGCGTGTCAAACTCCTTTTCGCTGATTTTGCGGGTTACAATTCCCGCATAGAATTTTTCAAAATTCGGGAGCTGTTCTTCATAAGCGACAACCTTGATTCCCAGCGCGGAAACCCGGACACGGAGGTTGATATCATTGGTAACAAGAATGGTCTGCTGCGGGTATTTCTGGTGAATCAGCAGCGTTGCGGCCAGGACCTTGTTTGAACTTTTATTCAGATTAATGAATGCTGGCAGTTGGACTGTTCTTTCTTCAACAATAAAAACACTCAGGAGGCCTCCATTTTCCAGCTTAATCCCCTCTGTCAGAGATCCCCGCATGCGAATTTTATCCAGAATCTGGGCCATCAGGCGCGCGTTTCTCCCGATCTCATTGAACTCTCTCTTAAAATGATCAATCTCCTCGATAACTGAAATCGGAATGATAACATGGGCATCCGGGTAGGCAAAGATACAGTCCGGTTCATATAACAGCACATTTGCATCTAGAATGTATCGATTCAGCGACTCTCCTGCTGCCGGGGGCTGTTTTTCGACGACTTCAATTGACACCTTAATCCATCTCCTTTATCAGATCAGATCGTTTTTGCGGTTGTTGCAATTTCTACCATTTTGCGGATTTGTCTCCAGAGCAGGAAATCTATGGGGAAGCACAGCTGATCAATCCCCGATGATCCCACAACTGGCCTTGATATATATATCCATCTGAAATGCAAATAGCAACATGGTCATGGCGTTTCAAAAAACTCCAGACAGACGCCACCACCGACAAAAGTCAATGAATGGCAGATATTTTCCATCATTTCTATCCCGCGACCATGGATCCGCAAGTCACCCTCTTCGATCAACCGCTTTTTTTCGCTCATCAGGTCGAAACCACCGCCGCTGTCTGAGATTCGCACCTGCATGGTGGTCTCAAACATCTCAAGGTCAATGTCTATCGGTTTATCAGCGATGTTGCCGTTACCGTGATCCTGGGCGTTGGTTAAGGCTTCCCGAACTGCCATGGAAATCTTTACCCCGTCGTACTTATTGGGGTAGTGTTTGTTCAGATACCGATCGATGTCATTCAAGGCAGATTCAACACCAGTTGCAGTGGAATTGATAGTCCGGCGGAAACCATTTTTGGGTTCCTCGAAATCACGACCCTCAAAAACGGCAATCGTCAAATCATCGGTGACTTCAATCGATCGTTTGACAAAATCAACGATGGATTCAAGGGCTTTCTGGGGGGGTTGATTGCTTTTTGTTTCCCCTATCCCCGAGATTATTTCACTGGGGATTGCTTCCAGAACGCCGTCTGTCGCTATATACAATCGGTCACCCGGCATAAAATCGATTTCGGCATGATCGAACATATCCATTTCGGGAAATAACCCGATGGGAATGCCTTTCCATTTCAGCAATTTTGCATTTCCGGTTTTTTTCTCAACCAGAATGCCACCGGGAATACCGGCATTTGCATAGCAGAGTTTGTGACGAAGTGGATCCCATAGCAACACCAGCGCACATACAAATCGTTTGTCCTCCTCATCGCCATGGTGATCTAAAAAGCTGTTCAGATATCGCAGCAGATCATACGGATTGCTGTATTGTCCCCAGACTCCCTTGACCAGGCCGGCAAACCATGAAGCAGTATAACCACTCTGGATATCATGCCCGGAAACATCTCCCAGGATAAATCCGTACTTGCCATGAAAATTGAACTGGTGACTGAGCACCAGATCTCCGCCTATTTGTCGGAAGGCTTTTTGCCAGACAGCCAATTGCTGGTTTGACTTTTGAACGGCCTCTTTAATGCTGGCCTGACCCTTGATTTTGCTTAACGAATCAGCATCAGCGATGTTTTCGGCCATTTTTCTGGCCAGATACTGCATATGTGAGCAGTGATTGAGAACCGTGGTCACCTCTTCCCTGGTGAAAGGGTAACGAATGCTGTTTTCTGCTTTTGCGGACAGAATGCTGTTATCATGTTTGTTGGTTGTGATAAGGATCACATACTTGTCAGGAAAATGGTTTTTGATATAATAGGCCAATGCAAGGTCCGTCTCTGCTTCCAGGAAGATAAAATCATACTGATCCTCCATCAGGCTTTTTTGAATATCGGCCAGATTATCCATCCGGTCAAAAACGATATTCAGCGAATCCAAAACAGTTTTCAGGATATACTCATAAACTTGGTTCTCCGTTTTCAGCAGGACCTTCTGTATATCAAATGTTTTCTGTATAGCTGGGGTTTTTGGCTGGCTTTCAGCCCCGCTTAAAAGTTGTTCGCAGATACCAATCAATTTATTTGTTTCTACCGGTTTTGTTATGTATTCATCGCAACCCGCATCCAGACATTTTTCCCGATCCCCTCTCATCGCCAGGGCTGTCAGAGCAATAATGGGGGTCCTTTTCATTGCGTTTTCGGCCTCATACTGGCGCATGCTGCGGGTTGCGGTAAATCCGTCCATCACTGGCATGTTCATATCCATGATCACAAGATCAAACTTTGGATTGAGACGCCATTGATCGACAGCATCTTTGCCATTTACCGCTTCAACAGTAATGCAATTATAACGCTGCAGGATTTTTTTCAGCAAAATCCGGTTATAGGCCATATCCTCGACAATTAGTACGTTTCTGCCCTCCAACCGGTTCAAGCCCCCTTTATTTTTTTTATCTTCAAAAAAGTTGTATGTGTCGAGGTTGTGGATCGTTTCGTCTAGTTCTGTCAGGAGGCCCTTTAATGTCAGCTCCAACTGTTTAATATCGATGAACTCCAGATATTTTGGCTGGTTTTTTAGAAAAATGATTCCCTGGACGAAAAAGGTCACTTCTTCCAGGCCCAGCCTGATGGAATCATCATGGATGCCCTGCCATTCGAAGGTCATAATGGAACGACGATCCACTCCCAAATTTTCCAGTCTTCCCAGTATCTGAATTAATTTGTTTCTCAGCTCCTGTCGATCTTGATTCAGATAAACCAAAGCCTTACCGAGATGAATCGTTTGTCGGCGATTCACCGGAGGGGTCCCATCTTCTGAGTCTGGAAGTTTGATGGCGCTGCAAATAAACGAACGAAAATCCATACGCTGAGTAAACTCCTTTTTGGTTACTGCATTTTCTCTTTTAATTGAGAAGTATTCTCAAATTCCGGCAGGCTTTTCAGCAGGTTTTTCCCCAACAGGAAGTCTCTGACAGTGGTCATCAAGGATGGTTCTATTGACCAGCATGCAAATGTATTCGCTGATATGTCAGTGTGTTTTCCACAATTCGAGCCCCGGTTTCAAATCATAGCTGTTGTCCAGAGGAGATGACCTTTTGCTTTTCCAGCAGCAACAGCAGCAGTTGGACTTTATTGACGGGTTAACTCCGGGAAAAACGGTATCAAGTTGACGGAGTTCCCCCTGATAATTATTGTTCATGGTTTAAAAATATCAGTTTTGACGCTTTAAAAGAAGTCTAAAGTGTGTTAGACTGGCTACAGCAGCCTGAAATCCAATCTCTTATCTGCACAGTATCTGATCCAAAAACAAAACGCCCCGATTTGAATGAGTCCCACTATCGCTATAACTATGGGTGATCCGGCCGGTATCGGACCTGAGGTTATCGTTAAAACGTTTGCGCAACTGGATTCCGCCATAGATTTCAAGCCGTTCGTGATCGGGGATGTCGCCATCATGCGTGATGCCGTTCGTCAACTGGGTCTCGATCTGGAGATCATTCGGATCAAAAGACCGGATTTTGAAAACCGGCTGAATGCGATTCCGGTTCTGGAACTTTCAGGAATGTCGCGAGAGGTTTTCCAGATGGGCAAAACCAGCCGCTGGTGTGGTGATATATCTTTTCATACCGTTGTCAAAGCGGTGAATCTGGCATTGTCCCATCAGATTGATGCTGTTGTGACGGCTCCGATATCCAAAGAAGCGTGGCATGCTGCCGGGCATCCATTTGATGGCCACACAGGACTTCTGGCCGAGCTGACTCAATGTGACGAATATCGCATGACCTTCGTGTCGAGCACCCTCAACGTCATGCTGACAACCACCCATATTCCCCTCAGGGACGTCTCTCCAGCACTTTCCATTGACCGGATTGAACAAACAATTCAACTGGCGCACCGGTTTCTGAGAGAACTGGGTGTTATAACGCCCCGTATCACAGTATGCGGACTGAATCCGCATGCTGGAGAAAATGGCATATTCGGCAACGAAGATGAGATGATTATCAAACCTGCCGTTCAGAAAGCTGTTGACAGCGGTTTATCCGCTTCAGGTCCGTTTCCGGCGGATACGATCTTCCGGCGGGCGATCCAGGGGGAATTCGATCTGGTTATTGCACAGTATCATGATCAGGGGTTGATTCCGATAAAACTGATTGCCTTTGACACAGCGGTCAATATATCTGTCGGGCTTCCGATTATCAGGACATCGGTGGATCATGGCACCGCGTTTGATATTGCTGGAAAGTCGATCGCCGATAATAAGAATATGAGGGCGGCGATTGACTATGCCGTGAGGCTGGCAAAAGTAAGATCCAAATTGGGGGTGGAATGAAAACAGACACCTCCTGGACACCACCAAAACTGGTTCAATGGATCACCGAAGATCTTACCCGGCGTGGAATTCCAGGTTCGCTCAGGCTTGAAGCCGAAAGACTGGTTGCCCATGCCTTGCAGATTTCCCGCCTGGATATTTATCTGCAGTTTGACAAACCGTGCACCCTGGAAGAACAGAAAGCTGTCAGGCAACTGGTCACGCGACGATTTAACCGTGAACCGTTGTCATACCTCATGGAGTCCAGTGAATTCTGGTCACTGCCGCTGGCGGTCGGACCCGGCGTGTTGATCCCCAGACCGGAGACAGAACTGCTTGTCGAAGCGACATTGAAAGTCATTCGGCTGGAAAACAGGAAGCGATCTTTTGCAATACTTGAACTGGGAACCGGCAGTGCCGCTATCCCCCTGGCGCTTTCAATGGAGGAGGAGCGGCTGGCGTTTACGGCTACTGAAATCAGTGCAGAGGCCCTGTTATTTGCCAGAAAAAATATCAGCCTTTATCTTCCAGAGCTTGAAAAACGACATAATCGGATCCAGCTTATTCAGGCTGACCGCTTTGATCCGATAAAAAGGAAGCCGCTGTTCGATTGTATTATCAGTAATCCGCCGTATATACCGACAAAGGATATTGACCAGCTTCAGGAGGAGGTTCGGTGCTGGGAACCGCGACTTGCTTTGAATGGTGGGAAGGATGGATTGGACTTTTATCGTTATCTCAAAGAGGCTGCTGAACTGATGTTAATCCCCGGCGGTTTTCTGGTTCTGGAACATGGATATGATCAACACGCATTGATTCAGGACATGATGGGGCAGAGTCCAGGTTTACTGGCCTTTGGCAGCATGAAAGACTATGCAAAGCATGATCGGGTGCTGATATTCAGAAAAACAGAGTCCTGACTTTTGCAGGTGTCAACGGGGTGTATGCGGTGCAGGTTTCAGTTTTTTTGGAGACAGTGGGTATCATTAACAGGCGGATGACCGATGGAAAAATTATCCTTTGCAGATTACTATCAGAAAAAAAAAGCCTATTTTGAATCTCATTTGGCGGCCTCCTTTCCCAGGGTTCCGAACCCCGTTGCCATTCTGGAAGAATCGATGCGATATTCGCTTCTGGCAGGTGGCAAAAGACTCCGTCCCCTTCTCTTGCTGACCACCATTGAATGTACGGGGAAAAATGCCGACTTCGCAATGCCCCTGGCCTGTGCCATTGAATATATCCATACCTATTCACTCATTCATGATGATCTTCCCTGTATGGATGATGATGAGCTGAGAAGGGGGCAGCCGACCAACCACATCAAATTTGGTGAGGATATTGCGTTGTTGGCTGGAGACGCCCTTTTGACCCACTGTTTTGCGCTGATGAGCACAACGGCCCTTCTGGAGCACACATCCGCCGGCAATATCCTGAAAGCGATCCATATCCTGGCTGAAAGCGCCGGTGTGTTTGGTATGGTTTCGGGTCAGGTTGCTGATATTCAAAGACAGTATGTTCAGCAGAGTTCAGAAGAGGCACTGAGTTTTATCCACGCACACAAAACCGGCGCTCTGATTACCGCAGCCGTCCAGATTGGCTCACTGCTGGCGGAGGTGACGGAGAGAGATTTTTCTGAACTGAGTGGATTTGGGGCCGAAATCGGAAAATGCTTTCAAATTCAGGATGATATTCTGGATGTAACGGGGGTCAAGGAGCGACTGGGAAAATCGCCGGGAACGGATCAGAAAAACGAGACGTTGACGTATCCTCTGGTTTTTGGGCTTGAAAAATCAAAACAGTTGGCCAGTCAATGTTATGAAAATGCCCTTAGACATCTGGATAATACTGGGATAAATACCATCCGCTTACAGGAACTCGCAAATTTTGTGTTGAAACGGGACCATTAAACCGTCTGACAGGGTCAATGTCTGATTTGAAAATTTGCCGGTATTTTTTCTGGAGTTAAATCCTCGATCAGACCGGGGGTGAATGAGGTGATCACAACCTTCAGGTAAATGGCTCGATTTCGATCCTCAAATTCGATTGTCCCTGGAAACCAGGCCCCCTGGTACGACAGCCATTTTCTGATCGTGACCAGTTGATCCGAAACACGCATCGGCTTTCGGATCTGGATTGGTCTTTCCCCCTCATACTTGAACAGTAGTTGAGTTTCCTCGCTGTCGATTTCCCTCCCCCAGAAAATCGATCGGAATTCCGGAACATTGAGATTGACGATCTCAAAAGCCTTGTATCGGTTAGTTTCGTTGTTTTTTAAAAGCAGGTAGGACTCGTCGTGATAGTTGAGTACCTGAATCTGATCGTTGTCCTGGTAGACGATCAGCAGTGTTCCCCCCAGGGGTGAGAAAACAGTGATGCGGAATCGTTCATCACGGGTTATGAGAATTCGGCAGGAACCATTCTGATCCAAGGCAGGTGTTTTAATGCGAATTCTGCATTGAGCGGCATAGTCCAGTTCCAGGCTTTTGACCTGGTAGGACTGAAGTGCTGTAAACACTCTGGTGAAAGATTCACTCCCGACTTCCAATTTCCTGATATGCTCCTGTTTCTGTTGACATCCCTGCAGGATAAACGCCGCTGAGATCAGGATTATCCATCGGAATACGTTGACCATAGAGCATCTGATAGATGTAGTAGGATCGAATAACGCGTTTGACATAGTCCTGGGTTTCATTAAAGGTAATTGCCTCGACGAACACGTCAAAATCCTGGGTGCCAGCGTTTCGAATCCAGCGATTGACATTGGTTGCACCACCATTATACGCCGCCAGTGTGTAGTACAGGTTTCCCTTGAAACGCCGCAACAGCCTTTTGAGATAAGCCACGCCCAGTTTGACATTCACATCTGGAAGATTTAGCTGCGTGGGGTCATAAGGTGTGCGAATGATATTCGCTACATATTCGGCCGTTGATGGCATCAACTGCATCAACCCAACGGCACCTGCCGATGACGCTACGTCTGCCCTGAAATTTGATTCCTCTCGAATGACAGCAAAAACCAGCATTTGAGGCATCCTTGACAGACCAATATGGCGGGCCACTTCCTTGCGGTATCCTGCCGGATAGTAGGCTGTCAAGAGGGGGTTTTCATCTCCGGTCGCATCTTTGAGGGCTTCCCTGAAATGGAGTTCGACCAGCAACTGCTGGAGATAGTATCTCTCTGCTCTGAATAGGATATCTGCCAGATGTGAAAAAAACGTCATATCTGTCTTCTGTTTGAAATATCGCATCACCAGGGCATCGGCTATCTCGGTTTCGTCACTCAGATATAAAACATGAATAAAATCGAGAAACACCCTTTCATCGGAAGTCAGATCCCGTTTTTCTATCTCTGAAGATGTTGCCTGAATGGTGTTTGCAATATCAGCACGGGTTGGTTCCAGGAATAGCGCCCGAAATCCATAATAGGTCATTGGATATCGCTGATAACAGGACAGGTGGCTTCGCTGGTCATACAGTTTCAGTTTAACACCCCAGTAACAGAATTTTGCAGCGACCTCCGGACTTTGAAACGGATAATTGTCGGCCCAACGGGCAATTGCGGCCATCTCCCGGGGGTTTTTCAACAGATCGTATATCCGCAGTTTTCGCCATTGAACGATGGGAATAAGTTCTTCCGAATGGGCTCCCGGTGCTATGAGGTCATAAAATACCAGACTCTGATCATATTGCTTTCTTTCATAAAGAAATTCAGCCAGCTCAAAATATTTGCCGGCCAGCACGTTCGCCGGTCCGATTTCTTCCAACTGCTTGAGATAGGCTGTCGCATTTTCGACATGTCCTTTTTTCAACCACAACCGAAAAAGCAAAGTGGCCTTTTCATCCATTGTAATGTAAAACTGACGGCTATCATCCGAGGAATTCAGTAACTCAATCAGTTGGGAGTATGCCTGTTGTCGGAAAAACGTTTTGAAATAGACCTCTCGGATCTTTTGAAAAGCTTTGCTTTCCGGTGATAATCCGTTTAGATACTGGGGGGCGGTTGCGATTACATACGACCAGTTTTTTAGCCGATACTGGTTGAAGAAATGGTCCATGACCATTTCCTGATGGGCGGGTAAATCCTTCTTAAGTGCGTCAAGATAAGGGATGTATGACGCCGGAAATTTCTCAACGTCTGATACAACCCATAACTGTAATACTAAGTCTGCTGTCAGGGAATCTTTTCCATCGATCTGCTCCAGTGCCCAGACAATGAATTCGGGGTCTTGTCGCCATTTGTTGAAAGCTGGCAGCAATTGTTGCAGAGCCTTTTGAATCATTTTCGGGTCTGCTATCTGGCTGAATTCGTTCCTTAAAGCCCTGAAAATCGGCTCTTCGAAAAGACCTGATTCCGGGATTTTTGCAGGTTCAGCCAAAAAAACCAGCATTCCTGACGGATCCTCCCTTTTAAGGTACCCGTTTATTTTCTCAACTGTTACAATCGGTTTGACAGACCAATCTGCTGACTGATCCAGACTGTCGAGCACAACCTGGGCTTTCTGGAACTCTTTGTCCTCTTCCAGTTTGCGATAGAGCAGATATAACCGGGACACATCATAGTCTCTGTGTGTTTCAAATCTCAGGGTCTGGATATAAGCAGGAAGGTCACTGTTGGCCAGGGACAAGATGGTATTTTCCGCTGCGGGGAGATCGATTGTCTGAGTCAGAAAAATGGCGGCAAAGATTACAAGCAGCCTGGCGCTTCTATATCGTCTCAACGCCTTAAGAATAATGGTGGTTTGATAAAAACGCTGCATCCGAATGGTTACCTTGTTTTAAAACCAAAATGAAAACAGTCAAATTCTCAGTGGGCGATACCAATTATCGTCGCAAAGCGGAGAGTGAGAGCCCTTTCTCAAAACGCAGCCAGGTCGTTTTTGCCCATGACAGTAAAACCAGAGCAAAGCTCATTACAGTGCGAGAGCGTTATTACGCTCTCTTTTTCTCGAATGAAAAAGAAAGTTACCTGTCCCGTAATCAGTATTCCGACCATGGTGAAAAGTCTGCTTCTTCCGCCAACGGGTACTTGAACGAAGAAGTGTTGGTCGGTAATAGTCGTCAAATTAGATTCAGTATCTCTAAACTTATCGATCACATCCTTGAGCGCCTCAACGAAAATCCCCAGCATCTTTTTCTTGAAGCCGAAAGGATCCGTCAGGTATGCCTTGAAGTGTCTCTTCCAATTCCTCATTTTGAAACGTTCGACAGGATTGAAAGTTGGGACGACTTTATTTCGTTACTCAACTCAATTGCACAAACCGACAAAACCTTCAAATTTGAACTTCTGATCGCGGCGATTGTCCAGTATGCAGAATTGTGTTCATCAAACTAGTATCGTGTCTCAAAAATTATGACTCTAAAATTGGTAATATGAAATAACCGGCCATTAGCAATAAATAATCCACATATTTTTGGAATCTGGTTCTTTATGGCTTGATTTATTGAAAC
>Ga0180009_10006301_pt1 | contig 12473 bp, 10 predicted proteins | sample OS_PC_MetaG_FD_123537 | JGI IMG/M metagenome (GOLD analysis project Ga0180009, IMG submission 123537) | Groundwater microbial communities from the Aspo Hard Rock Laboratory (HRL) deep subsurface site, Sweden - OS_PC_MetaG | ecosystem: Environmental > Aquatic > Deep subsurface > Groundwater...
CCTGGACTACGGTTGTTGCCGAGCTTGCTCGGCGTGGTTAAAAGAGCCAACCAAGGTTGAGAATTACACTCGTCCCGGCCATACGCCGAAGAGACGAAGAGGGTGCAACTTCTGGCCGGGTTGAGAACTACACTCGTCCCGGCCATACGCCGAAGAGACGAAGAGGGTGCAACTTCTGGCCGGGTTGGCAACTACAAGTTCGCACCGAAGGTGCGCTAATTAAAGCGTTTAACTCTTTGAAAGTTTTGCGGAAAAATAATCCGCTAAAATTTCCCGGTGGTCAAAAGCGATTTCGTCCGGCAGCTCTTTTTCACCAAAAATTCCGATTTCAATCGCATCGTCTTCCGCCTTTGGCTGGCCGCCGGCTTTGGCCGTGAAGACCGTAGAGATGGCGTGAAAACGCGGGTCCCGGTCCGGAGCGCTGTAGGTATGAAACTGGCGCAGATTGCTGACTTCCAAACTGGTCTCTTCTTTTGCCTCGCGGGCGGCGGCTTGTTCCAGACTTTCTCCCCGGTCAACAAACCCGCCCGGAATCGCCCAACCGTACGGCGGGTTCTTCCGTTTAATTAAAATCACCTTGCTATTCTCAATTTCAATAATAATATCCACCGTAGGAATCGGGTAATGGCCGAATTTCCGCCGGATATAACCCAGACGACTCTCCACCGCTCTTTTAAAAATCTGCCAAGAAAAAAATATGCGTTTAAAATTCATACGGATATTGTATCACAAATTAAAATTCTTGCGGCTAAACACCGAAAATGTTAAAATAAAATTGTCATTGCGGGCATAGTTTGCGCAGCAATCCCGGTTTGATAATGAGATTGCCACACCCCAATTACATGACAGGCGGGACGCCTGTCCCACCGAAACGGGGCTCGCAATGACAACCCTGCCAGAAATTGCACTTTCTTCGTCTCTTCGGCGAATGGCAGGGACGAGTGTCGTTCTCAACTATTATGGTCTTTACAAAAGCGGTTGGTTCCGGAAACGACTTTATCATCATTGACAGCCGGTTGGAAAAGATTCCCAACCCGGCTAAAATGGCCCAGGACTTATGCCGAAGGCATCTGTCCGTCGGAGCCGATGGCATGCTTCTTTTGGAAAAAGCGACCCTGAAAGGGTCGCACTACGAAAAATCAACAACCGGTAAGACTAAAGCCTCGCACTACGAAAAAAACCAGGCCGAATACCGCATGCGCATCTTCAACCCGGACGGCTCGGAAGCGGAAATGTGCGGAAACGGCTTGCGCTGTTTCCTGCTTTACCTGGTCCGTAAAGGTCTATCTGAGGCAGAACATTTTATCGCGGTGGAAACGAAAGCCGGCTTGCGCCGGGGAAAAGTGAAGGGGAATTTCGTTACCGCCAGTCTGGGCGAACCCAGGGAACCAACACTATCTTTTCCCCTGGACGTTGACGGAAGACAGTTTACGGCCAATTTCGTCAACACCGGTGTTCCTCATACGATAATCGAGGTTGAAGACCTGGAAAATTTTCCGGTAAAGGAACTGGGACGCAAAATTCGTTTTCACCCTAAATTTGCATCGGCCGGCGCCAACGTTGATTTTGTAAAAATAAAAAATAATCTCATCCTCATCCGAACATACGAACGGGGCGTGGAAGACGAAACGCTCTCCTGCGGGACCGGAACGGCGGCGGCCGGTTTCCTGCTCCGTCAACTCGGTAAAATCCTTCTGCCGGTTAAAGTTCAGGCGGCTTCCGGAGAAATCCTGACCGTCAGCGAACAGGATAAAGAAATATTTATCGCCGGAGAGGTACGCATCGTCTATGAAGGCACCCTTCCCGGTTGAACCTTTACCGACCGGGTTAGTTTTCTTTATTTTTGGAATCTTACTCGCCGGAATAGTTCCCCAAAATCCGTATCTCTTCTTTTATCTAGCCGCATTATCGCTGTTAGCGTTCGCCGCGACCATTCGCCGAAAAGAAGCCGTTGCTTCTTTCCTCCTCCTGCTTTGTTTTCTCTTTTTCGGCATCAGCCACACCCAGCGCTACCGGAACATCCCGCCTTCCGATATTAACCGGTTTCAGACCAAAGGACCAATGCTCATCCAGGGAACGGTGGTTAACAACCCGGCGGAAGAAAATGGAAGAGCGCTGGTGCGTCTGGAAAAAATCATAGAACCAATCAGCATCTGGCCGGTCAGCGGAAACCTGCTTCTGGTCTTTAAGGGTGGGTCCGTGCCACTCTACTACGGAGACCGAATAAGGGCGAGGGTGGTCGTGGAAAAACCGATAGCGGAAAATGATTTTGATTACCCGGCCTATCTTGCCCGCCAGCGTATCTATGCGGTCGCCTATCCCAAAAACGCCGACCTGTCCGTTTTCGGCACGGAACAACTTTCCCGGGTTCTTTCCTTTTCGTTCCGGCTGAGAGCGCACCTGAAAAATAGACTGGCCCGGGCCGTGCCGGAAGAACCGCAAGCCGTCATCCTGGAAGCGATGTCATTCGGCCTGCGCCAGCCGAAAGCGGTTGTAAAAGAACCTTTCCGCAAAATTGGAACCTACCACCTTTTAGTTGTATCCGGTTTCAACGTCGCTTTCTTTCTGCTCTTCCTGCACCTTATCCTGTCGCCTTTTCCGCTGCACCCGCGGCTGCGCGCCGCCTGCTGTCTTCCCGCCATCTTCCTTTTTACTCTGGCCTGCGGCCTGGCTGCGCCGGTGGTGCGCGCCGGTCTGATGGCCGGATTTTACTACCTGGGCAAAGTCCTGAACCGTCCGAGCAAACCGATTTACGCCCTCTGTTTTGCCGCCTTTCTCCTGCTTTTGGTCAACCCCCATTCCCTGCTCAACGCCGGATGGCAGTTGACCTTCGGCATCACCCTGGGTCTCATTGCCGGAGCAGACCGGGTAAGCGGCTACTTCCCGTTCTTCCCAAATTGGCTGGCAACCGGCTTGGCGGCCGCAATCATCGGTCAGTTAGCAAGTATCCCGCTGGTTGCTTTCCACTTCGGCAACATTCAGGTTCTGGGTGTTTTCACCAATCTTTTTTTCGTACCGTTCTCCGCTTTAATCGTCTTTGAAACTTTTCTGGTCATTCTGCCGGGCATCGCCGGCGCCATTTTCGGTCCGGCCGCTCTTTTTCTTTCAACCACCTTTTATTACCTTACCCGGTCAATCTCCGAACTGCCTTTTATTTCCTTAACGGTCCCAACGGGCAGATACTACTATTTTCTCGGTTATATACCACTGGCGGTTTTGCTGATTTTCGGGCGGAAAAGAACAAGCAGGGAAAAAACGTAGGGGCGCGATTCATCGCGCCCGCGGGTTCAATAAATTGAACCCCTACAAATAGATTCCCGCCTAATATCCGCGGAAATGACAAAATGAGGGCGCTACGCCGGGGACTGGGGAGGAGCAGACAACTTGCTTTTAACGGTTTCCGCAAGTTTTTGAAAAGTAGCCGGTTCGGAAACAGCCAGGTCCGCCAGAACTTTACGGTCAAGCAGAATTCCGGCTTCTTTCAAGCCGTGAATGAAGTGGCGATAAGAAAGACCATGCTCTCGTGCCGCAGCGTTGATATTGACAATCCACAATGAACGAAAATCACGCTTCCGTATCCGGCGTCCGCGCCAGGCATAATCCAGACTCTTCTCCGAAAACTGCTTGGCAAACTGGTACCATTTAGAACGAGCCTGACGAAAACCCTTGGCACGCTTCAACACCTTCTTGTGCCGTTGACGTGCCGCCGGATTATTGGTACTCCTAGGCATAAGGCATCAACCTCCTGATTGATTTAGCATCGGAACCCGAAACCAGAACGGTTTTGCGCAGTCTGGCTTTTCGCTTACGCTTTTTACCCGAAAGAAGATGGCTGGCATACGCCTGCGCCCGTTTGACCTTTCCGGTACCGGTTCTTTTTAGTCTTTTGGCCGCGCTCTTTCTCGTTTTAGCTTTAGGCATTTTATTTTTTCTTTAAAGTGCACTACGTTCGGGAGGGGACATAGCCCCTCCCCTACATTTACAGATACAGATGACAGGCGGGACGCCTGTCCTACTACTCGCCTTATAGTTTTTCTTCAAGCGAGGTTTGTCTCTTTTGCTACACTTCGTAAAGCGGCAGTGCAAAATAAGCAAAATGAGGAGATGAGTAGCCGGGGCTCGCCAGTTGTTTTGGCGAGAACACGGCGAGGCTCGTCTACGAATTGCGTAAATTTTGCCTGACGCGGCGCGTGTGTAGCAAAAGAGACAACCGAGCGCTATATATTTTACACCGGCCGCATAATTATGTCAATTGCGCCGCCTTCAAACCTCGAACTTCTCTCCACCACCGCAACCTCGGCTAATTCTTTGGTAAGCCGGTCCAGAATTTCACGTCCCCTTTCGGGGTGGATATTCTGGCGGCCGCGAAACCGCACCAAAACTTTAACCCGGTTGCCTGCCTTTATAAATTCTCTGATGTGCTCTTTCTTAAACGTGTAATCGTGTTCGCTGATTACCGGGGAAAACCTGATTTCCTTCTGTTCCACGGCCCGATGCTTCTTGCGCTGTTCGCGTTCCTTCTTCTCCTGCTCGTATTTATACTTGTGAAAATCAATTATCCGGCAGACCGGCGGAACTGATTGAGCCACAACCTCCACCAGGTCAAGACCGACCGCTTTCGCGCGCGCCAGCGCATCCTCGCGCTTTACCACGCCGGCGGCATTGCCGGCCTCGTCAATTAACCGTAATTCCTTTGCGTTAATCTGGTAATTTACCCTGATAAATCTTTTTGCCGGTCTGTGCACAAACTTTCTGCCTGGAATTATGTCGCACCTCCTGTTTGATTACAAAACTCCTTTAATTTAGCAAACAGTTCTTCTCTGGATATCACGCCCTGCTCGCCTTTTCCGTGCTGCCGTAAAGAAACTGTGCCTGCTTCCTGCTCCCGTTTTCCCAAAATCGCCAGAAAGGGAATTTTTTCCAGCTCCGCCCGTCTGATTTTTTTGGAAATTTTTTCGTCCGAGTTATCAATCATAACCCGAAACCCGTCTTTCGTCAAGCGCTCAAATACTTTTTGAGCGTAATCAGATTCCTTTTCCGTAATCGGCAGAACAGCCAACTGCACCGGCGCCAGCCAGAACGGAAAAGCGCCTTTGTAATGTTCAACTAACACTCCGAAAAACCTCTCCAGGGAACCCAACAAGGCCCGGTGAATCATAATCGGTTGTTCTTCTTTTCCTTCAGAATTAATAAAGGAAAGACCGAAACGTTCCGGCAGATTGAAGTCAACCTGGATGGTTGAACACTGCCAGGAACGGCCTAACGCATCTTTGATCTTAATGTCGATTTTGGGCCCGTAAAAAACGCCTTCGCCGGGGTCAACCCGGTAGGCAATACCGACCGCTTCCACGCCTTTTTTAAGAGCGTCTGTGGCCCGCTCCCAATTTCCTTCAGAACCGACAAATTTTTCCGGACGGGTACTCAAAAAAATCTCAAATTCCGCAAAACCGAACGTCCTTAATACGTCCAGGGCAAAAGAGACCGCATCCTTAATCTCCTTATCCAGGTCTTCGGGACGGCAAAAGATGTGGGCGTCATCCTGGGTGAACCCCCGCACCCGCAGGAGACCGTGCAACACCCCGCTCTTCTCCAGACGATAGACGGTACCCATCTCCGCCCATCTCAACGGCAGTTCCCGGTAACTGCGGAGACGGTTCTTGTAGATCAGGATGTGGCCGGGACAATTCATCGGCTTCACCAACAGACGCCGATTTTCCGTCTCCAGGGCCGGAAATATGTACTGCCGGTAAAAATCAAGATGCCCGGAAACCTGCCAGAGGTGTTCATCAGATAAGTGGGGAGTATAGAGAATCTGGTAACCGCGCTTCTGCTGTTCGTGAATCAAATACTCTTCCATAATGTGCCGGACCGCAGCGCCCTTAGGATGCCAGAAAACCAAACCTGGTCCGGCTTCATCCTGAAAACTGTAAAGGTCAAGTTCCACGCCCAACCGGCGGTGGTCCCGCTCCTTTATCTCTTTTAAACGCTCCAGGTATTCATCCAGAGCGGCCTGGTCGGGAAACGAAATCCCGTAAATGCGCTGCATACTCTCCCGCTTTTCATCGGCCCGCCAGTAACTGGCTGCCACGGAAAGGAGGGTGAGCGCTTTGACTTTTCCGGTTGATTCCAAATGAGGACCGGCGCATAAATCAATAAACTCGCCCTGGCGATAAAAGGTAACCTTATCCCCGGGAAGTTCCTTTATGATTTCCAATTTGAAATTCTCGCCGGTTTTTCGGAAAAATTCTTCTGCCTCGCTCTTATCCCTCTCCTCCCGTACCATCGGCAGGCCTGCCGCCGCAATCTCCTTCATCCTGACTTCAATCCGCTTCAGGTCTTCCGGCGTGAACGGCTGCAACCGGTAAAAATCATAGTAAAAACCGTTTTCAATCGCCGGGCCGGTCCCTAATTTCACTTCCGGATATAGGTCCTTAACCGCGTGGGCCAGAATGTGGCTGGTTGTATGCCAGAATGGCTGCAGGTCTTCTATTTTTTCGTTCATAAAGTTTTGCATTTCTTAAAAACACGCTTGTAAATGTAATCCTGGTGGCGCAAAAAATAGTTCGGGTTAAAAAGAGCGTCTACCTCAGTCGGTTTCAAATACTTCTTCACGTTCAAATCGCTCTTTAACTTCTGCTGGAAATCGCCTTTTTCCCTTAAAACAGCGAACGCATTTTGCTGGACCAGTTTGTAAGCATCCGGCCGGCTGAGTCCCTTACCGACCAGCGCCGAAAGAATGCGCTGAGAATAAATAAGGCCACCGGTAAGATTAAGGTTTTCCTTAATTCGGTCCAGGTCCACCCTCAAGCCCGAAAAAATCTTTATCGCCAGGTGAATCATGTAATCCAGCAGGATGGCGCTGTCCGGCAGGATAACCCGCTCGGCCGAGGAATGACTGATATCGCGTTCGTGCCAGAGCGCTACGTTTTCCAGAGCGACCGTTGCGTTTGCCCTTAAGATGCGAGCCAGGCCGCAGATACGTTCGGAGAGAATCGGGTTCCGCTTGTGGGGCATCGCCGAAGAACCCTTCTGTCCGACTCCGAAAGGTTCGGCCGCCTCCGCCACTTCGGTCCGCTGCAGGTGCCTTATTTCCAGGGCAAACCGCTCCAGGGAGGCGCCAACCACCGCAATCTGGCAGATATATTCTGCGTAACGGTCCCGGGATACCACCTGGGTTGCCGCCGGTTCCGGCCGCAATTTCAATTTGCGGCAGACATACTCTTCCACCTCAGGTGACAGGTGGGCAAAAGTGCCGACTGCGCCGCTAATCTTGCCTACCGAAATCTCCTCCCGCACTCGTTCCAGACGTTCCAGCGACCGTTCAACCTCGGCGTAAAAACCACAGAACTTTAAACCCAAACTAATCGGCTCCGCGTGAATTCCGTGAGTGCGTCCCATCTGAATAGTGTCTTTATATAAGGAGGCATTCAGCGAAAAGACGTCTTTTAACTCCGCCAGGCCGTCAATTAAAACAGAGGCGGACTCTTTCAAAAGAAGCGCGTTGGCCGTATCCAGAAGGTCGGAAGAAGTCAAACCCAGATGAAAGTAGGCTGAAAGCGGCCCGATCTTCTCGGAAACCGTTTCAATGAATGCAACCACGTCGTGGTGGGTCTCCTTTTCCAGTTCCGTAATCCGGTTTACTTCAAAGCCGGCTTTCTTCCTGATCTCTTTGGCGGCTTTCACCGGAACCCGGCCCAGCGAACACCAGGCATCCACGACCGCCAGTTCAATATCCAGCCAGGTCTGAAATTTCTTCTCCTCGCTCCACAAATCCTGCATTTGCGGCCGACTGTACCGTTCAATCATAGTAATTTGTCATTGCGAAGCGCATTGTGCTGAAGCAATCTCAAACCTTGAAAACGGGATTGCTTCGCAAACCTCGCTCGCAATGACTGTTAATGTTTGTATATCCGATTTACCCGGGAGCCAATCCGGCTCAAAATTTCATGCGGAACCGTACTGGCCCAGCCGGCAACCTCTTCCACCCGAATTTCCTCTTTCCGCTGACAACCAATTAGAATAACCTCGTCGCCGACCACAGCAGCGCCAACTTCCGAAATATCCACCATCGTCATATCCATACAGATATTTCCAATCACCGGACAGCGCTTCCCGGCAATCAGGACCGACGCCTTACGGGAGAGGTTCCGGCCGTATCCGTCCGCATACCCGACGGAAACGGTGGCCACCCTCGTCTTCTTCTTCGCTTGAAAGATGCGTCCGTAACTTATCGTTTCACCCCGGTCAATCTCTTTCCGGAAAACAATTCTGCCCCCCAAGGTAACAACCGGCTTCAGCAAAGATTTATAGGGAGACCCGGTGGGGCTGAAAGGAAAAGACCCGTAAAGGGCTAAGCCAACACGAACAAGGTCAAAATAACTTTCCGGATAATTAAAGACGGCCGCGGAATTGGCTGCGTGGCGCACCACCCTGCCCTCCCCCCCGAAATGAGACACCATTCTTTTCTCCCTCTCCCCGGCGGGGAGAGGCAAGGTGAGGGGGGTAGTAACTTCCCGGAAGGTCTCTATCTGTTTAAGCGTAAAATCGTTCCTGGTCTCCGCAACCGGGAAATGGGTAAAGATGCCGGAAATTCTTATACCAGGAAGATTCCGGCACCAACAATAAAATTGCGGCAGTTCCTTCGAGTTTACTCCGAGCCGGCCCATGCCGGTATCAACCTTCAGATGAACAGCGGCTTCTTTTTTCAGTCTTAATGCAAGCGCGGAAATTTTACGAACCGATTTCCGATCAGCAACGGTAAACTCCAGTCCGTTTTTCAAGCCGTCTTCAAATTCCTCTTCCGGAGCCAGCCCCAACACTAGAATCCTTTTTTTGATTCCAACCCGCCGCAGTTCCACGCCTTCGGAAACAATAGCCACGCCAAACATCCCGGCGTCTTTTTCTACAAAAGGAGCTATGGTGGAGGCGCCTAATCCGTAGGCGTTGGCTTTAACGCAGGCTAAAACGCGGGCCGGAGCAACTATCTTGCGGATAGCGTTCAAATTGGCTCTGATCGCGGCAATGTCTATCTCTGCCCAGGCCCTGCTTTTTTCCATAAACCTTAATCCGCGCGCCTGGGGCGACTTGAACGCCCAACCTACGGGTTCGAAGCCCGGCGCTCTATCCAATTGAGCTACAGGCGCCTATTTAGGTCTGTTTCGGTTCTTCTTTTTTCTCTTCTTTCTTCTCTTCTTTTTCCGTTTCTTTCTTTTCAGCCATCCGGTCTTTAATGTCGCTGATGCCGGAGGCAATCGCCACCAGGCCGCCTAAAACCAAGAGAACAACCAAACCGCCGCCGATAAACCATAAAGTGGCCTTTCCCAGGGGGCCCGGACCAGCCAGCAGATAACCAACCACAATCGCCACAATTCCACCAATTAACGCCCACATATTCCCTCCTTTAAAGTAGTCGCCCGGCTTGCCGGGCTCTTTTAATAGAGCCAACCAAGGTTGGCGACTACAAGATTAAAACACGGTTGATACTATACCATATCTAAAAAAAATGCGTCAAGCCGCACACTTGCCGCAAAGACCGGATTTAAGATACAATAAACGAAATGCGGAAAAAATATATCCTGATAATTGTAACTGTCTTTTTGGGCGGACTTCTTCTTTTTCTTTTGGCGATGGGCATCTTTTTGCCTTCCCACGCCAAAACGGAAACGGTCCGCATCGCGCCGGAAATGACCCTGATGGAAATCACAAACCATCTCTCCCGGAAAGGACTGCTCCGGGCACCCCGTCTCTTTATTTTCGTCACAAAAATTTCCGGAAAAGAGAGGAAACTCAAAGCCGGTCTTTACGAATTTCCCCTCCAGAGCAGACCCTTCCAGGCGCTGCGAAAACTGGTTCGCGGGGAAACGGCTGTAGTCCGGATAACCATACCGGAAGGCTGGAGCGCCAGAGAAATTGGCAACTTACTGGAAAGTAAAGAACTCTGCACTCAAAAAGAATTTTTGTCGGTGACGCTGGAAAAAAAGATGGAGGGGTTTCTCTTTCCCAACACCTATCTCATCTCGTCGGAATTCTCCGCGGCAAAGATTGCCCTGACCTTGGTAGATGGTTTTAACAGCATCTGGAAACCGGAGTGGGACTTGCAGGCGAAACGGGTGGGATTATCCCAAAAGGACGTGGTAACCCTATCTTCCATCATTGAACGCGAGGCACAGGTCAATGCGGAAAAATCGGTCATCAGTTCCGTATTTCACAACCGTCTCCGACGAAAAATGCAGTTGGAAGCCGACCCGACTATCCTCTACGCACTGGGCTCCTGGAGCACACGCCTGACCCGTGACCTGCTGAGAACAAAATCTCCGTACAACACCTACCTGCACCGGGGCTTGCCGCCCGGACCAATCTGCAATCCGGGCGAACAATCAATCAAAGCAGCTCTCTATCCGGCCCGGACCGATTACCTCTTTTTTGTTGCCGTCGGAGACGGCACCCACGTCTTTTCCCGCACCAGCGCCGGTCATAATGCCGCAATCAGGGAAATCAAACTGCGTAAAGCAACCCAGGTTGACACATGGAAGTCCCCCTGACAAGGGAGATTTAGGGGGTTTTGGAAGTCCCCCTGACAAGGGGGATTTAGGGGGTTTACTCTACCGTAACGCTCTTCGCCAGATTGCGGGGTTGGTCCACGTTACATCCCCGCCGCACCGCGATATAATAAGCCAGAAGCTGCAGGGGTAAAACGGTTAGAAACGGATTGAGCGGGTCTACGGTGCGGGGAATATAAATCAGGCTGTCGGCCTTTTCCTTCATCTGACAGTCTCCGGTGGTAACTACCGCAATGACTTCACCCCCGCGCGCCTTAACTTCCTCCACGTTAAGAAGTACCCGGGAATAAGTCCGGTCGTTGGGCGCGATCACCACCGCCGGCATGTTCCAGTCAATCAGCGCAATCGGACCGTGCTTCATCTCGGCGGCCGGCAGTCCTTCCGCGTGAATATAGGAAATCTCCTTCAGTTTCAGGGCGCCTTCCAGCGCAATCGGATAATTATAGCCGCGTCCCAGGTAGAGTGCATTAGACGTGCGAAAATACCGGGCCGCGCTTTCCTCCGTCTGGCTTGCCTCCTTCATAATTATTTCCATCTTCTCCGGAATCCGGAAGAGCTGGGCCAAAAATTGATGACACTGTTTTCCGGTCAACTCCCCTTTCAGTTGCGCTATCTTCAACCCCAGAAGATAAAGAACGGCTAACTGGCTGGTGAAGGCCTTGGTTGAGGCAACGCCGATTTCCGGACCCGCCTCGGTCAGAATCACGCCTTCACTCTGCCGGCAGATGGAACTGTCCGGAACGTTGCAAACCGCAAAAACCCGTATCTTTTCCCGGCAAGCCTTTTTGAGGGCGCCCAGCGTATCGGCTGTTTCGCCGGACTGGCTGATAACCAGCAGGATGTCATCAGAGGTCAGAACCGTTTTCCGGTACCGGAATTCCGCCGCGTTTTCAATTTCAACCGGCACCGAGGCATACTCTTCCAGAAAATATTTGGCAATCAGTCCGGCGTGCCAGGAAGTTCCGCAGGCCGCGATGACGATTCGCTTCACTTTTTTCAGCTGCCGGTCGGAAAGATTTAGTTCCGGAAACTGAATCTTACGGTCCGCATCAACGTAACACCGAAAAAGATTTCTCAGAACAAGCGGCTGCTCGTAAATCTCCTTGAGCATATAATGGCCGAACTTCCCTCTTTCGGAAGCAGAGGCCTGATAGTTTACTTTGTGAACTTCTGCGGGACAGGAACGGCCGGTCTTCACATTGAAAAGTTCAAACCCGTCCCGCCGCAAAAAGCCGGCCTGACCGTCCTGAAGGATAGTTACCAAACGGGTGTGAGAAAGAAGGGCCGGAATGTCGGAAGAGAGAAAATAACCGTCTTCCGAAGAACCGATAATGAGCGGGCTGCCGTGCCGGGCCACCAGTATCCGGTCCGGGTAGTCAACCGAAAGAATCGCCATTCCGTAACTGCCTTTAACTAATTTCAGGGCCCGGCGCAGCGCCTCCGCCGTAAAACCAAAATCCCTGACCGTTTCCTCAAGCAGGTGCGGCAGAACTTCGGTGTCGGTCTCAGAACAGAAGCAATGGCCGCGGGCCTTCAGGTCTTCCCGCAACTGCTGAAAATTATCAATCGTGCCGTTGTGCACCACGGCAATCCGGCCGCGGCAATCCAAATGGGGATGGCTGTTAACGTAATTGGGGGCGCCGTGGGTGGCCCACCGGGTATGGCCAATGCCAACGGATGCGCCATTCTCCTTCACGCGGCGCGCCAGGTCCGCAACCTTACCCTGACACTTTTCGACCAACAGGCCTTTTTCGTTAATCAGAGCCACGCCGGCAGAATCATACCCCCGGTACTCCAGGTCGGACAGTCCTTTAAGAATAAAAGGCAGCGCCTTTTTCTGGCCTATGTAACCGAATATCCCGCACATATTAACATACCCCTCAATGGTTAAATCACAAAAACTGTAGGGGCTCG
>Ga0180009_10006302_pt1 | contig 12470 bp, 7 predicted proteins | sample OS_PC_MetaG_FD_123537 | JGI IMG/M metagenome (GOLD analysis project Ga0180009, IMG submission 123537) | Groundwater microbial communities from the Aspo Hard Rock Laboratory (HRL) deep subsurface site, Sweden - OS_PC_MetaG | ecosystem: Environmental > Aquatic > Deep subsurface > Groundwater...
AACCAAGCGTTGAAGACCTATGTTCAGTCTTTGGAGCAGGAAAAGGTACTCTCTCTCTTCGGCACGGTGGAATACGATCCTGATTATGATTATAAAAAACAACGAAACAAACAGTGAAAGTCATCGTTGATACTTGTATCTGGTCTTTGGCTTTAAGAAAGGCTCCATCCGAAGCGCAAAAAGATGTCGAAGAACTTCAAAATCTCATCCTCGACCGAAGGGTTCAGATGTTGGGCCCCATCAGGCAGGAATTGCTTTCCGGAATCAGGAATGAACCTCAATTTCAACGGGTGAAAACACATCTTGCCGCATTCGACGATTTCCCTTTGATTTCAGAAGATTACGAAAGAGCAGCCATGTTCTTTAACCTGTGTCGCGCGAAGGGAATCCAGGGATCGAATACGGATTTTCTTATCTTAAATGTTTCCCTTTATCATCCTACTCAATGAAAGTCATTGGTAAAACCTGAAATTTTTGCTCAGTCCATGGGCTCTTTGACGTAGCGGGGGTAGTCCCTGGACGGCCGCCGCTCTCCGTGCTATCATTCATGTTTTCACCAAGGATATAAAATCGAAAAATCGACATGCTTCAAATACGTGGACTTCACTACTCCATAGGTGAACAGATTCTTCTGGGCGGAGTGGACTGGAACCTGCAGCCGGAGAAGCGGTTCGCCCTCATCGGCCCCAACGGTTCCGGCAAGACCACCCTTCTTCGCATCCTGACGGGTGATATCGAACCGAAGGAAGGGCGGATCGTCAAACCGCGGGACTACCGCATCGGTTATCTTCCCCAGGAGGAAGTGGCGGTCGGCAGGGGGACGGTTCTCGAAAACGCCCTGGCCGGGCTTCCGGAAATTAAAAAACTGGAGGAGGAAATCACCGCCCTTCACCACCGGATGGACAGAGGAGAGGAGGATTCCGACGCCCTTTTGAAGAAGTTGGGTCCCCTTGAGCAGCGGTTTCAGGATCTGGATGGATATGTGATCGAATCCCGGGCGAAAAAGATCCTGTTCGGGCTGGGATTTGATGAGGCGCAGCTGGCCATGGATTTTAAGCAGCTTTCCGGCGGCTGGGGCATGCGGGTGTATCTGGCCCGCCTTCTTCTCCTCGAGCCCGACCTCCTTCTTCTCGACGAGCCGACCAATCATCTTGACATCCCCTCCATGGAGTGGCTGGAGCAGTATCTGCTTCATTTCAAGGGCAGCATCGTTATCGTGTCCCACGATCGCTTTTTTATCGACCGTCTCTGTCATGAGATCTACGAACTCGATCGGGGTCAACTGATCCGCTACCGGGGGAATTATCATTTTTATGAAGGCCTAAAAGAGGAGCGCATCCGCCTGGTTTACAAGAGATGGGAGGAGCAGCAGACCGAAAGGGAGAGAGTCCAGCGTTTTATCAACAAATACCGCAGTGACAAGCGCCGCGCCGGCCAGGTTCAGAGTCGTTTGCGCATGCTTGAAAAAATGGAGACCGTGGAGCTGCCGCCACCGCCTCCGGATATGCAGTTTTCTCTGAAGGTGGAAAGACAGAGCTACAAGGATGTTCTGACGATGGAGAATGTGTCCTTTCGCTACGATGCGGACTGGGTGCTGAAGGACATCAACCTGAGCGTCACCCGCGGAGAAAAGATGGCCATGGTGGGGGTGAACGGGGCCGGCAAAACGACGTTGACCCGGCTTATCGCCCGCACTCTTCAGCCTCAGAAAGGCCGGGTGAGCATCGGGAGCCGGGTCACGATCGGTTATTACGCCCAGCATCAGATCAATGCCCTTAACCTGGGCAACACCGTTTTTAATGAAGTGGCCTCGTCCGCCGCGACCGGGCTGGTCACCCATATCCGGGCGGTGTTGGGCATCTTCCAGTTCGGAGACGAGGACATCAAAAAAAAGGTAAAGGTTCTCTCCGGAGGGGAAAAGGCGCGGGTGGCCCTGGCCAAAATCCTGCTGTCTCCCGTCAATTTTCTCATCATGGACGAACCGACCACCCATCTCGACATCACGGCCCGCGAAGCCCTGGAAACGGCGCTTCTGAACTACGATGGAGCGGTTCTTCTCATTTCCCATGACCGCTATTTTCTGGACAAGCTCATCACCCGAACCTTGGAGCTGAAAAACGGATCCCTGGAGGAGTACAGCGGAAACTATTCCTACTATCTCTGGAAGAGGGAGAGGAAAGCCGACGAGCCCGCGGAAGAAGAGCCCAATGGGGACACGCCCGCCGATGACGGGCCTTTCTTCCCCGACGCCGCTTTCTACCCGGCCGCGACAGGGAAAAAAACCCGGGATCAGAAACGGGCGGAGGCCCAAGCCCGGCAGTCTGTGAGCCGTGAGCGAAACCGCCTCGAAAAGAATATCGCCCGGCTGGAAGAGGACATCGAGAAGACGGAGTCGAAAAAGGGAGAGATTGAAGCCCTCCTGGCCCGTCCCGAGACCTACCAAGAGGGAGCTGGAGTGGATGTGCCCGGCATCCACCTGGAGTACGCCGATCTTAAAAAACGCATCGACGTCCTCTACAAGGAGTGGGAGGCCGCCCGGACCGAACTGGAACGATTGATTTCCGGCTTACAGACGGACCCTTGATTCATGAATTGTCCTCATGCGGTTTTGAAGTCACCGTTTTTCTCTCTGTTGAAAAGCCGGTAGAGGACGGGCACGAGGATAAGCGTCATAAAGGTCGAAACCGTCAATCCTCCGATGATGGTCCAGCCCATGGGTGCGTAAAGGGTCCCGCCTCGAAGGGTCAGGGGCAGAAGGCCTCCGATGGTTGTGGCCGTCGTCAGAATGATGGGAATGAACCGCACCTCTCCAGCCTGTTTGAGCGCATCGGCGACAGAAAAATTCTCCATCCTCAACCGGTTGGTGTAGTCGACCAGGATGATGCTGTTGTTGACCACGATGCCGACCAGACTGGTCATGCCGATGAAGGCAGTGAAGGAGAAGGTGTTGCCTGTGACGAGGAGTGCCAGAATGGAGCCGATGACGGCCAGGGGGATGGCGATGAACACGATCACGGGCTGGATGAAGGATTTGAACTGCAGGACCAGAACGGCAAAGATGGAGATAAGGGCGATGAAGATGGCCCGGCCCATTCCGCCGAAGGACTCTTCCCTGGATTCAGCCTCTCCCGAGACGTAATACCGGTATCCCTTGGGCCAGGGATAGTCATCCAGCTGCGCCGTGATGTCCCGGTTCACCTGGTCGGTGGAGTAACCGAGATCCACATCGGCCGTAACGGTCACCGTCCGGTCGAAGTTGTAGTGTTCGATCTGATCGGGGCCTGATAAAAAAGAAAGTGTGGCCACCTGATTGAGCGGCACGGGAGTGCCCGAGATCGAGGTGACGGTGATGCGGTCGAAATCCTCGACGCGCGGCTTTCCGTCGATAGGGAGGCGGATGACGATATCGTATTCCTTTCCCTCTTTGTTCCTGAATCGTGAAACGGGAAGCCCGGTGATCCCCGCCCTGACCGTCCGGTCAATCTCCACCAGAGGGATGCCGAGCATCCCGGCTTTGGCTCTGTTGATCTGAACGTGCAGGTCGATGGTGGCCGAGTCCTGGGGATTGTTGACGTTGATCGTACCGGGGGTGGTTCGAAAGATCTGCTCCACATCCAGGCCGATGCGCTGAAGAACATCCATCTGATCGCCCAGGATTTTGATGGCGATGGGGGCTTCGACCGGCGGACCCTGCTCCAGTTCCTTGATTTCAATTTCGGCTCCGGGAAAACCGAAAAATTCCTTTCGCAGATCGGAGACGATTCCGGCCAGCGTGTCCGGTTTTCCGTCGATCAGTTCCAGATAAAACTGGGCGTGGGAGGCATCCGGTTCTTTCGAATCGATGTTGTAGTGGAAGGATGGGCCTCCCCGGCCGACGGTGACCGCGTACTTCGTGATTTGATCGTATCTGTCCAGGACGTCCTCCACCTGACGCGCGATCCGGTCGGTTTTTTCAAGGCTGGAGCCTTCGGTCGTGTCGATGTTGATGACGAGCTGGGGTTTTTCCGCTTTGGGGAAAAAACTGACTCCGACAAATTGAAACAGAAAAAGGCTGAAGACAAAAACGGCGAGTGTAAGAAGAAGAACGAGGCCGTGGCGGCGGAGAGAAAAAGCCAGGGCCGGCCTGTAAGCTTGGCTAATGAGGCGTTTAAGGGCCCGGCGGACGATGCTTTCTTTTTGAGCGGTCCGGACCGGGAGAAGCCGGCTGGACAAAAAGGGCGTCAGGGTCAGGGCGATAAAGAGGGACGCCGACAGGGTGAAGATGACCGTGATGGGCATGCTGCGGATGTAGTCTCCGGATGTGTAGCCCATCATGGCGATGGGGAAAAAGGCCAGAACGGTTGTGACGGTCGAGCTGATGACGGCCCAGCCGATCTGCCCGGTGGCTTTGACGGCAGCCTCCTTTCGTTCATAGCCCAGTCCTATGAACCGGGAGATGTTCTCCGTGACAACAATGGCGTTGTCGACCAGAAGCCCCAGGGCGATGACCAGTCCGGCGATGGTCATCTGCTGCAGGCCGAAGTCGCTCAGGTCCACAAATCCCAAGGCTATAAAAATGGAAAAGGGGATGGCCAGCATGACGATGAAGGAGGCGCGCAGGCCGACGGCCAGGAAAACGACGGCTCCGACCAATATCAATCCCTGGAGGAGATTGGAGAAAAAAGTGTTGAGCCTCATCTTGACGCTTTCGGACTGATCAAAAACAGTGTAAAGAGTGATGTGGCCGGGAAGTGTCTCCTCAAAGGCGTGAAGCTCTTCTTTGACCTTTCCCATCACGTCGAAGACATTGGTGCCTTCCTTCTGATTGAGTGTGATGTAGACGGCCCGTTCCCCGTTGACTCTGGCTTTGTAAAGGATGTCCTCCTCGGTCAGACGGACGTCGGCGATATCCTTCAGGAAGACAACTTTTTCGCCGTAGGCGTGGACAATGATGCTGCGGATTTCGTCCAGGGTTTCAAAGGAGCCGCTGGTTTTGATGTTGAACCGTTTTTCGCCGATGTCGATGTGCCCGCCCGGAATGTTGAAATTGGCAGCCTGGACGGCCTGGATGATCCGGTTCATGGAGATGTGACTTTGGGCCAGTTTGTCCAGATCGAGCGAGATGCGGACCTCCTGCTCGGGAAGGGCCCAGGTGAGGAGCTTTTTGACGCCGTAAATCTTTTCCAGTCTTTTCTCGAGCCGGTCGGCTTCCTCTTCCAGTTCCCGAAAGGCACCCGTTTCGGAAATGAGAGCCAGCTGCAGAGCGATGACGTGGTCGGAGATGTTCCAGCGCTGAATGGTCAGGTCCATGATGTCTTCGGGGAGTTCCGCACGGATGCTGTTGACCTTTTGCAGAAGCTCGGAATAGGTCTGGTCCATGTCGACGCCGGAAAAAAACTCGACGGCGATGGCGGCGACCCCGTCTCTTGCCAGGGAGTTGATCCGCTTGATGTTATCCAGCTCGTTGAGTTTTTCCTCGATGGGATCGACCACGAGCTGCTCCATATCCGATGGTCCGGCTCCCGGGTACAGGACAATGACGGATGTTCCGTTGGGGGTGACCTGAGGATCTTCCGACCGGGGCATGGTCAGAAAAGAGACCACACCGGAAAGGACGAGGAGAAGAATGAGAATGAGGGTGAATTGATAGTTGTTGATGGCGAAGGCTGATAATTTCATCGGACGATCTCCACCATCTGCCCGTCCGTCAGGGTGGATGCGCCGTCCGTTACGACGAGGGGTGTCCCTTCAAGTCCTTCGCTGACGGCGGCGAAGCGGCCGAAGAGAAAAGCGATGGTGACGGTGCGGCCGGCAACTTTTCCCGAATCCGGATCGACGGTGAAGACCCGGCCTAAAACGCCTTCCGCCCTGACAAGGGCTTCCACGGGGATAAAGCTGAAGAGGCGGGTGGCCGAGGGGGAAAGGACGACTTCGGCGATAAAACCGGAAACCAGTTTTTTATCGGCGGCAGCGAGTCTCAGCTCCACTTCATAGGTTCCGGTCATGGGATCGGCCGATTCGACGATTTCCGACACCTCCGCTTTGAAGGTTGATTCGGGATAGGCGTCGAAAGTGACAACGGCCTCATCTCCCAGCGTCAGCCGGACCAGGTCCCTGTCACTGACCCCCACCCGGATGATCCAGTCCCTGTCCAGAGAGGCGAAAAAAAACACGGGAGATCCCGGGCCGGTCATTTCATTTTCCTCCATCAGGCGTTTGAGAATGCGGCCGTCGGATGGAGCTCTTATTTCGGCGTGCCGGAGATTAAATTCCGCCGCTTGCAGCTGTGACTGTGCCACCCGGGCGTAGGTCTGCGTGTTCTGGTACTGCTCAAGAGTGGCCGCTTTTTCCTCATACAGGGATTTTATGCGCTCCAGGTCGCGTCCGGCTTTTTCAGCGGATGAACGGGCCTGCTCCACCTGGGAGCGGATTTCAGCCAGGTTGAGTCGGGCCAGAATCCGTCCTTTTTTGACCGTCTGCCCCTCCTCCACGGCAATCGTCTGAATGATGCCCCCAATTTTAAAGGACAGCCGGATCTCCTTTTTCGAAGCGACCCGGCCGTATGTGTGGATGGGCTTGGACAGTTCCCGGATTTCGACCCGGACGGTTTTAACCCGGGGGACGGTCCGTATTTTATCCTCCGCTTTTTCTTCCGTCCGGCAGGCTGTCAACAGCAATCCCATTCCAAGCAGAAGAACCATTCCCTTTTTTGTCCCGTTTGTCATTGGTTTGTCTCCTCGTTGGCGTACCGGCTGAGGTCAACACCGGCGGCGGCCCTTTCAAAATCGGCCGCTTTGATGCAGAGTTCATGTTCGGCCAGAATCCGGTTGACTCCGGCGTTGGTCATGGTCGTTCGCGCATCCAGATATTCGATTTGGGGCGCCATTCCCTTGTCATACTTCTTTTGCACGATCTCGAAGGATTCCCGGGCACTCCGTTCCCTGGCTTCAGCGGCCTCCACGGCTTTGCGGGCGGCCGTCAGGGCATGGGCGGCATTGACCACCTGAAGACGGATTTGATGGGCAAGCTCGACCCGTTGTATTTCCAGCCTGCTTTTCTCAAGCGCCGCCTGTGTTATTTTAGCTCTGCTTCGGCCTCCGTCAAAAATGTTCCACTCAAAAACAAGGGAAGCCATCCAGTAGTCATCCTGCTTCCCTAAGCTATATCGCTCCCCCTGAATCCCGTAATCGACGACCGCCGTTAATGTGGGCAGGTAAGCGGCGCCGGCCAGTTTTTCCTGCTGACCGGTGATCCCGATGACCACATCCAGCTGCCGGAACTCCTCCCTTTTTAAAAGAGCATTTTGTACCGCGGCCTCCACATCGTCGGGAGAGAGAGGAGGGGTGGGAAGGGTTTGAGTCTTTTCGATTTTTTCGTCCAGATCCCTGTTGAGCAGAAAATTGAAATAGGAGCGGGCCATGGATTCGTTTTTTTCCGCCTCCGCCCGTTTCTGATCGAGGTCGGCGATTTCAGCCTCGGCACGGAACACAACATCTTCGGTCGCTTTCCCGATGCTGAAAAGATTGCCGCTGACGCGCAGATTTTCCCGGAGGAGTTCTTCCGTTTTCTCCAGCAGTTCAAATACGCGGCAGGATTTGAGATAGTTGTAATAGGCGGTTTGAATTTCGCTGACAAGTTTCCTGGAGAAGGCGGATATTTCGGCCCTGTCAGCATCACTCAAACCGGACCTGATTTTTACGTTGTGATGGAGAGCGGGCTGGACAAGAGGTTGAACGAGGCGGATTTTTGTTTCCTGTTCCTGACTGCGGTAGAAAGGAAACCGTTCGTTTCGCAGATTGGTCGGATAATCAGAGGGAATCCCCTGCAGCCGGTAGAGGTCGTTGAGTGAGGTGTAAACCGGATTCATCAGATCGCCGATAGGGAATTCGATCAGACGCCCGCCGCCCGCTCTTGTGTAGCGACCCTGAACGGCGATGGTCGGGTAGAACATCCTTTTGGCCTCATTCAGGGCTTCGAGGCTTTTCTCAAGGGAGAATTGATGCTGCCGCAGGGAGAGATTGTCGGACAGGCCGGTGCGGATGTATGTATCGAGCACGGATTCTCCGGTGGATACGGATTCTCCCGCGGAAAAAATTCCAGGCAGAAGAAAAAAGACGATCAGAAGATATGTTTTTTTCATGAGGCACTCCTATGACCGAGGTTCCAGACCCGCCTCGATCAGCTTGTAGGCGGAGGCCACAAATTCCTCCGTGCTCTGAAAAGACATGCTGATGTGCTGCTCCTGGATGTGCTTCCATTTGCATGACAGCATCTGGAGGATCCCGTTTGACTGGGCCCAGAGGAGCAGGGCTGTTTTGATGGGATCGATGTCGGAACGGATGGACCCGTCCTGAATGCCGCAGGCGACCGCCTGGGTCACGATCTTCATCACATCATCTCCCCGTTGAGCGCATTCCCGGGCCGATGGTGTTTTTTCATCGAAGATCCCGGGGTAGGCATCAAAATAGGTCATGGATTTGAAATAATCGGGATAGTCCTGTGAAAATCGAAAATAGGCGAAACCGATGGCTCTGATCTTTTCCATTCCCGTGGATTCCTTGGCAAATGCTTCTTGAAAGAGGGTGGTCAGGACATTCAACGCTCTCTCGGTGATGGCCAGGTAAATGTCCTCCTTGCTCTTGAAGTAGAGGTAGAGCGTGCCCTTGCTCAGTTCCGATTTTTCGGCGAGTTCGTCCATGGTGGCGGCGTCCACACCATTGGCGAAAAAGACCTGCTCCGCCGCATCGATGATGGAATTTTTCCTCTTTTCCCTTTCGCGGGCTTTTCTTTCTGCAATGCCCATCGGGCCTCCTTAAGAATATAATTCATTATATAGAACAAAATATAATAATTGACTATTAGTCATGTTACGATACATTATATTAGCCTGATATGATATGTCAATAGTAAATTTAATTAAGCATATAATATGACTGATAGTCATTATTGTTTCTCTCTTCATCCGCCGTCCATGGTGTCTGTCCTTATGTCCGATTCGGCCGGTGACGGAATATGTGACGATCATTCATTCATCCATCATTTTCCGTTGGATGTAAAATATCGAGGCCTGACCCCAGATTTATACAAAATCACCCTGAATGCCTTTCAACTGGCTGTTCATTCAATTTTCAGACTTTGGTCTTGATTTATCTTCAGATAATACGCATAATCAATGTGTTATCGCTCATAGAAATCAAAACTGTGTCTCGAGGGTTTTATATAAAGTTTGTTTATGAAAAAAAATAGAGTCGTTATTACCGGCCTTGGGGTCGTTTCTCCTATTGGAATCGGAGTGGAGGAATTCTGGACCGCGCTGACAGCCGGGAAAAACGGCATTTTTAAGCTCACTCATTTTGACCCGACTCTTTTCCGTTCACAAATGGCGGGGGAGGTCAAAAACTTCAATCCCGAAGATTGGATGGATCGGAAAACAGCCGACCGCCTGGACCGCTTTGTCCATTTCAGTCTGGCCGCGTCCTCAATGGCCATGAAGGATGCCGATCTTGAGTCCGGATCATTCGATTCTTATCGGGCAGGCGTAATCATCGGATCGGGGATCGGCGGGTCCCGGTCGATCGAAGAAGCATTCACCAATCTTTCGGATAAGGGCCCAAAAGCCATCAGTCCCTTCTCCGTCACCAAGTCCCTTATTAATACGGCCGCCTGCCAGGTTTCCATCACCCACGGACTCAGAGGTCCCCTGTCCTCCCTTTCGGTTGCCTGCTCGACAGGCGCCAATGCTATCGGCGATGCAAGCCGTATCATCGAGAGGGGAGATGCAGACATCATGCTGGCCGGAGGTTCTGAGGCCTGTCTTACACCACTTCCTTTCGGTGGATTTTGTTCCACCCGCTCCATGTCGACCAGAAACGACGATCCGGAGACCGCAAGTCGTCCCTTTGACAAAACCCGAGACGGATTTGTTATGGGAGAGGGCGCAGGTCTGATCATCCTGGAAAACCTCGAATCCGCCTTAAATCGCGGTGCCCGTATATACGGTGAACTCGTCGGGTATGGCTGCACGGCAGATGCCTTTCATATGACCGCGCCCGAACCCTCGGGGGATGGGATGACCCGCTGCATGAAGGCTGCTCTGGCTGATGCGGGGATACCCTTTGAGAAGATCGGGCATATCAACGCCCACGGCACATCCACACTCATGAACGACAAGGTCGAAAGCGCGGCGATCATCAAAGTTTTCGGGGAAAAAGCCAAAAAGATCAAAATCAGTTCGAACAAATCCATGATCGGGCATTTGCTGGCCGCCGCCGGCGCTGTCGAGTTCTGTGCGTCGGTTCTGAGCGTTTTCAGCGGGATTGTTCCTCCGACCGTCAATTACAGCGAGCCCGATCCGGACTGCCCGCTCGATTATGTGGTCCATGGAGCGGAAGTCGTCCAACCGGAGGCTGTTCTTTCCAACTCCTTCGGTTTCGGGGGAGGGAATGTCTCCCTCGTCATTTCGAAATACAGGAAGTAACATGAACATACCAGCTATTCAAATCGGATCCATCACCGCCAGTGTCCCCATCATTCAGGGTGGCATGGGTGTCCGCGTCTCTTTGTCTTCTCTGGCTGCCGCCGTGGCCGAGGAAGGCGCCATCGGGACCATCTCAAGCATCGGACTGGGGGACAAGGATGCGTCCACGACGGATTATGAGAAAGTGTCCAGAGAAGCCCTTGAAAGTGAAATCCGGAAGGCCCGCTCTATGACGGACGGCCATCTGGCCGTCAATTTTATGGGGGTATTGAGCAATGTGGATGACCTGATTTCCGCCTCCGTGCGGGAAGGGATCAAAATCATCATCTACGGCGCCGGAATTCCGGCCAAACTTCCCACTCTCGTCACGGATGAATCGGTCAATCTGGTTCCCATCGTCAGTTCTGACAGAGTGACGGAATTGATCCTACGCTCCTGGGACAAGCGCTATGAACGGATTCCCGATGCGCTCGTCCTGGAAGGGCCTTTGGCCGGTGGCCACCTCGGATTTTCGGAGGAACAGCTGAATGATCTGGAGAACTATTCTCTGGATGTGCTGCTTCCCACCATCCTGGAATGCATCAAGCCCTATGAGGATAAGTACGGCAAAAAAATCCCCGTCATCGTCGGCGGTGGTATCTACACCGGGGCGGATATCGCCCATATGCTCAAAGCGGGCGCCAGCGGGGTGCAGATCGGGACGCGGTTCGTGTGCACGGAAGAGTGCGGCGTTTCCGATGGGTTCAAACAGGCCTACCTTGACGCGAAGGAAGAGGATATCGTCATCATCAAAAGTCCCGTCGGGCTGCCCGGCCGGGCGATCTACAACGAATTTCTCAAAAAGTTGGAGAGGGTCGATAAAATCAGATTCAAGTGTCCCTACCGCTGCCTCACAGCCTGCAAGGTGAGCACGGCTAGATACTGCATCGCCGATGCCCTGGTCAATTCCTATTTCGGAGATATGGACAACGGCCTCATTTTTTGCGGACAGAACGCCTATCGGATCAACGAAATCACCACGGTCAAGGAACTCATCGCCGAGCTTCTGGACGGAATCCGCGAAGCCTGATCGTTAGAGCGTTCTACTGCCTGTTGATTCGGCGTATGGAAAGCGGTAGACTGGGCGGTCATGTCCGATCGTGAATTGAGCCTCAAGACAATCTTTCTCTTCTGGCTGCCTCTCGCCTCCACCTGGCTGATGATGGCGGCGGAAGGACCCTTTTTGGCCGCCGTTATCGCCCGTCTGGCCGAACCGAAATTCAACCTGGCCGCCTATGGAGTGGCCTTTTCCCTGGGCATTTTTATCGAAGCTCCCATCATCATGATCATGAGCGCCTCCACCGCCCTGGTCAAGGACTGGAGCAGCTATCTCCGCCTGCGGAATTTCACCAATTTTCTCAATGCCGTCCTGACATTTTTGATTCTGCTGGTCTGTCTTCCGCCTGTTTTTCAGGTGGTCGCCGTACGTCTGATAGGCCTTCCCGCCGAGGTGGTTCGTTTGACTCAGCAGGCTGTTATTTTTCTCATCCCCTGGCCGGGAGTCATCGGATACCGCCGCTTCTATCAGGGTGTGCTCATCCGCTATCGCCTCACCCGGCGCGTGGCTTACGGCACGGTTATTCGCCTGATGACCATGGCCACAACCGCTTTTCTGGTATCACGGTTCACCGGACTGCCCGGTGCTTCCGTGGGTGCCCTTTCCCTGTCGGCCGGAGTGACTGCCGAAGCCGCGGCCAGCCGACTCATGGTTCACTCTCGTCTCCGCCGGCTGAAAGCGGAAGGCGAATCCATTCCAGCCGCCGCTCCTCTATCCTATCGATACATCACCCGTTTTTATTATCCTCTGGCGCTCACCTCGGTCTTGGCTCTTGGGGTTCAGCCTCTTGTCACATTTTTTCTCGGCCATAGCCGCATGCCCATCGAATCGCTGGCAGTCGGACCCGTCATCAATTCCTTCGTATTCATCTTCCGCAGCATCGGTCTGTCATTTCAGGAGGTGGCGATCGCGCTGCTG
>Ga0180009_10006303_pt1 | contig 12468 bp, 9 predicted proteins | sample OS_PC_MetaG_FD_123537 | JGI IMG/M metagenome (GOLD analysis project Ga0180009, IMG submission 123537) | Groundwater microbial communities from the Aspo Hard Rock Laboratory (HRL) deep subsurface site, Sweden - OS_PC_MetaG | ecosystem: Environmental > Aquatic > Deep subsurface > Groundwater...
AGTCCAAACTCCGGCTGAAGCCGAAAAACTCATCGAACTTGGAGTGGATCATATCGGAAGTGTTATTGTTTCTGACCTGGAATGGCGGGTTCCTGTTGTTAAAGAAACAATGAATTGGATAGCTTCTGCAAACGCGAAGAGCAGCTTGATCATGCTTTTCAGTGAGCTGAATAATATCTTTCGGGCATTGGATTATTACAGGCCGGATATGCTTCATTTTTGTGAAGACATAGCAAGCCGTTACAGTATATATGGGAACTGTGAAGATTCGATACAGTTACAACAAAATATTAAAGAAAGGTTTCCTGAAATCAAGCTTATGCGTTCTATCCCGATAGCTCAGTCCGGAATGAAAAACCGGGTTACATCAATTGAATTTGCACGGATGTTCGAGCCGGTAAGTGATTATTTTTTGACCGACACATTGCTTGTAAAATCATCTGGTTCCGTCTTGAAAAACCAGCCGGTCGAAGGTTTTGTCGGCATAACCGGCAGAACATGTGATTGGGATGTGGCTGCAGATCTGGTTAAATCAAGCAGCATACCTGTTATTCTTGCAGGAGGCCTGGGGCCTGATAATGTGTTCGATGGTATCATGCGTGTTTGTCCTGCCGGTGTGGATAGTTGCACAGGAACCAATTCTTTAGATTTTAAAGGTAGGCCCATAAGGTTTCAAAAGGATCTTGAAAAGGTAAGGCGGTTTGTTGAAGAAACGCGCAAAGCGGATAAATTAATGGTCGAGTAGTCGAGTGGTCGAGTAGTAGAGTGGTCGAGTAGTCGAGTGGTCGAGTGGAGAAATATATGAAGTTAAAGAATGATTTCCGTGAGTTGAAGGTTTGGCAAAACTGTCGCGATATTAGAATCACCATCTGGAAAGTGTGCAAAAAGTTTCCTGCCGAAGAAAAATACAGGTTGACCGATCAAATGATTCGTGCTTCGAGGTCTTCAACTGCAAATATTGCAGAAGGCTACGGGCGTTATCATTTCCAGGAAAATATACAATTTTGCAGACAATCCCGTGGTTCACTTTACGAATTAATTGACCATGTTCTCACAGCAGAGGAATGCGAATATATTTCCCATGAAGAATGTGAATATTTAATTGATGATGTTGTTTCTGCTATTAGAGTTTTAAATGGATACATAAAATACCTGAAAACTCAAAAAGAAGAGAAATTATGACTCGACAACTCGACAACTCGACTACTCGACTACTTCCCCACTCGACCAATATAAAGGAGGAATTTTAATACATGTATGAAAGCAGTGACCTGAAAAAGGGTCTTAAAATTGAAATTAATGGCGAACCATATATTATTGTGCAGTTTAACTTTGTTAAACCTGGAAAAGGTAAGTCTTTTTATAAATGCAAGCTAAAGAATATGCTTTCAGGTGCTATATTTGATCAGACCTTTAGATCCAGTGAAAAATTCAAAGAGCCAAATCTGGAAGAGCAGGAGATGGAATATTTATATTCAGACGGCAATAATTACTGCTTTATGAACACATCAACTTATGACCAGAAATTTCTCTCTAAAGATCAGGTCGGTGATTTACTTAAATTTTTAAAGGAAAATACTGTATGTAATGTCCTTTTTTTTGACGGCAGAGCGATAGGGCTTTCGTTGCCTAATTTTGTTGAGCTTAGAATCGTCAAGACTGATCCCTGGGTTAAGGGTGACACTGCCGCAGGCAGCACAAAACCTGCAACACTTGAGACCGATTATGTTGTTCAGGTGCCACCATTTGTTGAGAAGGGGGAACTTGTTAAAATCGACACCAGAACCGGTGAATATGTGGAACGCGTGAAGGAATAAGATTGAAGATTGAATATTGTCAATTGAAGATTGAAGGAATTCCCTCAATTTTTAAAAAAGGCAGAGCGAAGCGATACTACAAATCTTCAATCTCCAAGATTAATAATAGAGGTTTCCCCAAGATATGGTTTGGTTTCATAATTACGTATATTCTGAATTTTTCTCACAATATCTGATATCTTCAAGGCGGATTCTTTGATTTTTTCTGTATAATTAATTAATTTTTCGGGGTTATCTTTGTATATTTTCATCAAATCAATATATCCTAAAAGAGTCATGAGCGGCTGATTCAGCTCATGCGCAGTGGCGCCGGCCATCTGGAGCAAGACTTTAAGTTGCTCTTCCTCTATCACTGATTTTTGCTGTTCAAGAATTTTCTGATTTGCTTTTTTTAATTCTTCAACAGCCTTTTTTAGATCATTCGTGGTGATTTCAAGAGCTTTCTTTTGTTTAAACAATTCAATAAACACTTTTAGTTTACTTTTTAAAATATATGGCTCAAAAGGCTTAAAGAGATAATCAACAGCTCCTGACTCGTAACCTTTGAATACGTATTTTTGCTCAAAACTTATAGCAGTTACAAATATAATTGGAGTTTGTTTGCTCCTTTCATTCCCTCTCATCAGTTCAGCAGTCTCAAAACCATCCATTTCAGGCATCTGAACATCAAGAAGAACAAGGGCAAACTCATGTTCAAGCATTAAGCCTAAAGCTTCGTTACCTGAAGTTGCTTTGATAATATCAAGTTCTGAGTCTTCCAGAGTATTATCGAGCGCCAGCAAATTTTCAGGTTTATCATCTACAAGAAGTATTTTGATTTTTTTTGCCTCATTCATGTTTTTTTATTCCTTCAACCAAAGTGTATACAAACTGCATATAAAAGGCCCTATATTTTCAAGAGGTAGAATATAATCGACCTTTGTAGAAGCTATTGCCGCTTTGGGCATTGTATCTACTGCAGCCGTATCAGGATCCTGTACAATAGTTAATCCTCCTGACTCTTTTATTTTTTTCAGTCCGCGGCTTCCATCTTCATTTGCTCCTGTTAGAATTATTCCTACAAGTTTTTCACCAAAAACATCAGCGGCACTTTCAAACAATACATCAATGGAAGGCCTGGCAAAATTAACATGTTTATTTGTTGAAAGCGAGAGAGTTTTATCTTTTTCTGCCAGCAGGTGATAATTTGGTGGGGCAATATATATTTTTCCAGGCATAATAATTTCCTTTTCGTCGGCCTCCTTAACCGTTAAGCTACATCTGGCATCCAGAAACCTGGCAAGAAAATCATCTGACTCAGGATGCTGATGCTGGACAATAATAATGCTGAGAGCAAAATCAGACGGCAGATGCCTGAGAATTTTATCGAGGGTTATCATGCCTCCTGAAGAAACACCAATAACAATGGCTTCGTATTTCATTTTTTTCTATATATTTTTTCTTTTTTTACAAAATCAACAAAATCATCAGAGCATTCTGAAAATCTGATGCTCTCTTTGGAGCCGAGACACAGGAACCCATCTTTACAGAGACTATTTCTAAAAAGGTGTATAACGCGATTTTGCAAGTCTCTGTTGAAATATATAAGAACATTACGGCACATGATCATATTCATCTCTCCAAAGACCCAGTCTGTCACTAAGTTATGCTCCGCAAATACGATATTTTTTTCAAGTGATTTATTTATAAGCGCATAGTCGTATTTTGCAGAGTAGTAATCAGCAAAGGATGACTTACCACCTGCTTTCTGGTAATTGTAGGTGTATTCTTTAAGTCTCTCAGCCGGATAAATTCCGTCTTTAGCTTTTTTTATTATTCCTTCATTAAAATCGGTTGCATAGATGGTTATATTATCATACAGACCCTCTTCCTTCAACAATATAGCCATGGAATAAACTTCTTCTCCAGTAGCACAACCGGCGTGCCAGATTTTTATAAAAGGAAGTTTTTTTAATACAGGAATTACCTTTTCTCTAATCGATTTATAAAAAGAAGGATCCCGAAACATCTCGGTGACATTAATGGAAAAGTCCTGAATAAGAATTTCGAAGAACTGTTTGTCATAAAGAATTTTGTGCTGCATCTCGCTTATAGTCTTGAGACCGGAGCGGGATAACCTGTATAAAATCCGTCTTTTTATGGAAGCTTTTGAATAGTTCCTGAAATCATAACCATATTTCAGATACATAGCTTCGAGAAGGAGTTTTATTTCTATGTTTTCGTTCTCAATTTTCAAATTTTGCAATCCTTAATACAGCCAGACCCTCAACATGGAAAGCAATTTGTCGGTATCAACCGGTTTTGCTAAATATTCATTCGCTCCAGCGTCGATACATTTTGCCCGGTCTCCCTTCATCGCTTTAGCTGTGAGGGCTACAATCGGAAGCTTTTTAAATCTTTGCTGCTTTCTGATTTCTCTGATTGTTTCGTAGCCATCCATAACAGGCATCATTATATCCATTAATACAAGATCTATATCAGGATTATTATTAAGATGATCCAAACCTTCCTTTCCATTTTTTCCAGCCAGCACATGCACACCCTTTCCCTCAAGGATATTCGTAATTGCATAAATATTACGCATGTCATCATCAACCAGAAGTATTTTTTTATCTTTAAAGATAGCTTCTTTATCATGAATTATTCTTAAGATCTCTTGTTTTTCTTGTGGGAGGTCTGCTTCAACTCGATGTAGGAACAAGGTTGTATCATCGAGCAGCCTTTCAGGTGATTTTGCCTCTTTTATAATGATTTTTTCAGCATATTCATTAATAGTAATTTCTTCTTCCCTTGTAAGTTCTTTCTCAGTGTAAATAATGATAGGAATATTTTGTAAATTTTCATTATTTTTAATTTTAGCAAGGAGCTCAAATCCTGACATATGAGGGAGCCCTATATCAAGAATGATACAGTCAAATGTCGCTGATTCTAGATGCTTATAAGCCGCATTGCCGCTGGCGGCAGTGGTAATGACGATATCTTTATCGCCTATAAGCTTAACAATTGCATTTTTCTGGCTCTCATTATCTTCAACTATAAGAAGATTTTTTTGAGGTTTTGAAATCATGTTGTCGATTTTTCTAAATACTTGTTCGAGATTTTCCATGCTTACTGGCTTGGCAAGAAAGCCAATAGCCCCCATCTTCATTGCATCAAGATTCTTATCAGATATAGATATGAAATGAACAGGTATATGTCTTGTTTTATGATTCTCTTTTAACCATGACATCACAGCCCATCCATCTATGCCAGGCAGATTTATATCCAGAATAATTGCAGAAGGATTGTAATAATCCGCAAGATGAAGGCCTGTTTCACCGTCTGGGGCAACAAGTATTTTGAATCCCTTTTCACGTGACAGGTCACATAGGATCTTTGCGAATTTGGGATCATCTTCAATTATCAGAATCGACTTGTCTTCAGGCAAGAGGTTTTTTCTGTCATCTTTAATGGCGCTCAACTCTTTGGATTCGCTTTCCTGTTTATCCGGCCGCTGAATTTTTTGAACGTCTTTCTTTAAAAAAGTTTCTTTTGTTATCACTTTACTTTCGATTTTTTCGGGGAGATACAGGGTAAATACAGAGCCCTTGCCCTCTTCGCTTTCGAGGTGGATTTCACCGCCAAGATATCTGGCAAGTTCCCTTGAAATTGAAAGACCTAACCCTGTTCCTCCATATTTTCTGCTTGTGGTTCCGTCTGCCTGCTTAAAAGCTTCAAAAATCAATCTGAATTTATCTTTTGGTATTCCTATACCGCTGTCGGAAACAGAAATTGCAATGGCTTTTTCAGGATCTAAACCGCTTTTTGAAAGATTTGTCTTGGTGTCAGGCCTTTCTATTTTAAGTTTGATTTCTCCTTTGGATGTAAACTTGAGAGCATTTGATAAGAAGTTTTTTACAATCTGATTAAGTCTCAGATGGTCGGAGCGAATATGGCTGGGCAAATCGTCATAAATCTCAACAATGAGATCCAAATCTTTTTCTACAGCTAAGGGTTTAAATTTTTGTTCTATACTTGCACCAAAGTGAGTGAGATTTATATCCTCAATATGAAGCTCCATCTTACCAGATTCTACCTTAGAAAGATCAAGTATTTCATTGATAAGAGCTAAAAGGTCTGAACCTGAGGAGTAAATAGTCTGGGCAAATTCTACCTGTTTTTCATTCAGTGCGCCTTCTTTGTTTTCATATAAAAGCTGAGACAGTAGAAGAATGCTGTTAAGGGGGGTTCTTAGTTCATGAGACATATTTGCTAAAAATTCTGATTTGTATTGACTGGAAATCTCAAGATCATCAGCTTTTTTTTCTAAAAGTTTTCTGGCATTGTTAAGTTCAAGATTTGTTTTTTGAATTTTCTCTTTCTGCTCTTCAAGTATTTGCGCTTGTTCTTCAAGTTCTTCATTGGTTTGTCTTAACTCTTCCTGCTGAACCTCTAACTCTTCAGACTGCTCCATTGTTTGTTCAAGCAGAGATGCCATCTTATTTCGAGATTGTGCTGAATTAACAGCTATTGCGATACTATCTGAAACCTGATCCAGAAATTCCAGATCTAATTCTGAAAATTCCTGGAATGAGCCAATCTCAATTACACCTTTTACAGTTTCTTCAATTAAAAATGGAAACAGGACAATATGACGGGGCAGGGCATTACCCAAACTGGATTCTATTTTTATGTAGTCATCGGGTATATCTGTGAGTAATATCGGTTTCTTTTTCTGGGCTGCCTGGCCTACAAGGCCTTGGTTGAATTTAATGTCTTTAAATTGTTCATTTATTTTTTGATACGCATAGTTTCCAGCCATAGATAACTTGTCTTTTTCGACGATATATAATGCTCCAATTTTTGCACCTATGTGTTCACAAATATAGCTGATGATGTTTTTAGCAAGTTCCGCTATATTTTGTTCACCACTCATCGTGTCGTTTAATTCCATGCGGGCGGATTTTAATAAATTCCGTCTTTCATAATCAGCGACCATTTCTTTTAATGCGCTGGTCATTTTATGAAGTGCGATTCCCAGCTCGTCATATTCTGAATGTGGTTGTATTTCAATAGAATAATCACCTTCGGCTATACGGCCTGCCTGTTTTACAACATTTCTGAGATTTTCTGCCATCTGGTTTACTGATTTTCCAAGGCTGTCTTTTTCGCTTCTGATCTCGACAGATTTAGTGAAATCGCCAACAGCAGTAGCTTCACATACAGATGTTACCGTTTGAAGTGAATTAATCATATTCATGAAACTGGCGTTTACCTGTCCTATTTCGTCGTCTGATGTTTTAATCTCATCTAATGAAAGGTCTCCAAGGGCAACATTTTCTGCAGTCTTGAGTAATATATTTATTCGTTTATTCACACGATAATCAAAGAATTTATAAATAAGAATAATAAGCGCAATTAAACTGGATATACCGATAAAAATGCTTTTATTGCGTGTATCTATGATAGCTGAAGATATATTTTTAACGGAAGAACAAACAGCAATTCCTCCTAATACGTTGCGTGTGCTTCCATGGCAGTGATAACAGCGCGACTCATTCATAATTGGATGCACGTGAGTATCGTAAGGCTCTCCTTCGATTGTTATTTCAAAAGACTGTTCCGTTGCTTTGCCATCTCTTATCATTTTTTCAACAACATCAGAAACAGTTCTGCTTTTTAGAACCATATCCAAAGGTTTGCCCGGCATTTCCGAATCTGTGCTGAAAGAGATATTTTTATTAAAATCATAAACATATATTTTCATGTCCGGAATTTTTTCATTGAGTCTTTGAAACTGCTTTCTAACCATGTTATTATCGCCAACAGCCAGGGCATCATACATTCCTCCTTCTAACGTATCTATAAGCACATCGCTCTGATGCCAAAGCTGTTTATCAATTAATTTTTTCCCCCCTCTAATATTGAAAATTATTATAGCTATTATAACAATAGCAACAACTGCTGAGACAGGGATCATTACCTGTATCCATAGTTTTCCCCTGTATAATGAAAGAAGTTTCATAATGCCTCCGGAATTTGGTCGAGTAGTCGAGTGGAAAAATGGTCGAGTGGTTGACTACTCTTTGCTCTCCGCTCTCTGCTCTCCGCTCTTTGCTTTTTATCTTATCTTGCACATTTCGCCCGCCGTTCGATTAGCCTTTGATCATACATCTTTCCTATACCGTATTCATCTCGTCTCATAAATTTTTCAACCGAGGGTCCTATGATCTGCATTTCAGGATGTTTTTTTTGAACATCAAGAGCGGTTCTCATCTCTTTTGTGCATCCAGTGCTATATGTGGCATCCTTTCCGACCCATTCCGGCGGAACTTTTTTATCCATAATCTGAAATGCTTTAGCTATATCATCATAGCTTTGAAAGCGCCATATGTCTATATAACCGCTTCCCTGCACTATTTCCCACATATACATTAAATCATCTGCATCCATTCCGGTTTCAAAGTATTCAGCAGGATTGATTATAAATGTCATTGCAAACTGGCTTTTGAGAAAATTAATAAATGCAGACATGATTTTTTTTGCTATTTTTATCTTTCCTGGAATGGAACCTATAATGCCGCTGTAAAAAATGACCGTCATTCCATTTTTTTTTGCTTCTTCCATCTGGTCGATAATAATTTTTGCTTTCTTTTCAAGACCGCCATGTGAAAATTTTATTACAGATGGATGCTTTGGTTTATAAGAGATTTGGATCGATCCATCCTCACCTCTTGAAATATTGAATATATCTCTGGTAAATTGAAAATGATTTTCAAAAATTCTCCGTTTCTGATCAAGGCCTCTTGAAATTACTCCATCTACTTCTCTGAAAATTCTTGAGAAAACTTTTGAAGTAAGAAGAGGATTAAAATTTTCACGTGTTCCGTCTGATATGGCAATTATATTGTTATCGCTTCTTAAAATTCTAACAAGTTCGTTTTTCCCCAGGTTCTTTTCTTCAATAAAAAATGCGCCTTCGAGTTCTTTGCTTAATATATCATCTGCCCGTACATCTATAAAATCAACCTTGGTATAAAGAGGCCCTTCTTTAAAGGCAATAATTATCTTATGCCCCAGCTTTGCGAGATATTTAATTATTGCAAGGTCAACTATAATTTCTCCTGATTCATCAGCAAGCCACAAAATTTTTTTTGTTTGCTCTTCTTTTAAGTGGATTTCCTTGTTCTCGATTCCAAGGAAATTTAGCAAGGCCTTAACACCATCTCCGTTCATTTGGCGATTAAACAGTTTATGGAAATCATATTCTTTATAGGCTTTTGATTCGTCTGATTCCCAAAGAGAATTTTCAACCGACAGGGATAATAGCCTTTTGAGTTCAATATGTTCAATGAGTTCTTTAATTCCCGCAAGAGTTGCAGGAGGTTCTAAAATAGTTGTGTTATCCACCTGGTTTATAGCTTTTTTAAAAACTTCTGAGCAAATAGCTTTATTAACTCTGTTATTACGAATGGCTTTTTCACAGAGAAGGGGATCGTCGATAAGGGTTCGATCAAGAAAGATTTTGAGCAGCCTTTTTTCTAAGCGAGACGGAATCAACATTTCATCATGAGTTTCGTGTAAAAACTTTATTCTTATAAGTGCTTTAAGGAAACTTTTATCCCATTCATCTTCTATTTGACTATCAATAATGTCCATAATTCTTTGAAAAACTTCTTTATATTTTTGTTGCAGAAAGGAGGAATTATTTTTGTTCATAATTGCTTCAAACATTTTGTCTGAACAGGGATAATATCTTTCATCACCTTCTGTATGAATCATAAAGGTAAGCTGCTCTGGCGATGCCACATGATCAGGATAGGCAAAATAATCTATATGATTTTCAATAAAGAAGGCTGTAAACCAGGCATCTTTTTCCGGGTCTTCCCCTATCCGGTAAGTAATATCGACGTTTTTACTGGATTCCATTTTATTTTCCTTATGTTTTCCTATTGATTGGTCGAGTGGTCGAGTGGTCGAGTAGTCGAGTAGTCGAGTAGTTAGTGCCTGAACGGAAACCCACTCGACTAATTTCCCACTCGACTACTCGACCACTTTTAATTCATAAAATCAAGAACCTGAATCAGGTCTGTTATTATAATATCTGCAGAAAGGTTTTTACATTTTGGATCATCTTTTCTCAGCCTTAATGATCTTGAGTCTCCTGCAAAAAGCGCTGTTTTAAATCCTGTCTTGTTTGCCGGATAAATATCCTTTAACATATCATTTCCAATATATAATACTGAATTTTCCTGGATATTCATATTTTTAAGCTTTTCTGCTGCATGCTGAAACATAAATGTTGATGGCTTTGCATATCCGAATTTATATGAAAAAATAATTAAATCATGATGAAAACCAAGGGCTGACATGTCTGATCCCAGCAGCCAATTAAAAAGATAAGGAGTATAGAACTGTGCGTTTGATATAATTCCTGTCAGAAACTTTGAATCTTTGCATGCAAAAAGCAGCTCTCTAATGTGAGGCATTGGATATACAGGATTGACAAGCATTTCAAATTCAACAGCAAACCTTCTGATAAAATCCGAATCATTATTTCCTAAAATACTCGTCCATATACGATCAATTTCAACTTCCGGAAAATCAACACCTTTTTCACGCATTTCATCATGATTTTTTTTAATGGCGCTGAACAAATCATCTAAAATAGTATGTGGTTTTCTTTTAATGCCGTATTTTAACAGCAATTGTTCAAGATGATGTATATTATGTGATTTTTTTTCAGCAATGCTTATATCACCTGAACCGCTGATGAACAATGTGCCATAAATATCAAAAAGTATGCATTTTATCTTTCCGTCTATTTTTCCGCTTTTTTTTAAAGAAGTTGGTATCGGGTTAAGCGGAGTTATGTAATTTGATATAAGATTTTTACTCAACATAATCGTTCCATTTAAGCAGGCTGAATTGTTCGAGATTTATAAACGCTGAAAGCAATATGTTTTTATCAAGCCCCTGATGGACTGGATTATTAATTATTTTTGAATAAATTTGCAGCAGGTTTTTCCTGTAAGTTGTTTTGTTGTAATTATTCAAAACAGCATTCATGTTGTTTTGAATCAACTCTTTATTGTTTAACAAACTATTTGCAGGCAGGGAAAGATATGGATTAAGCTTAATTAGTTTTTTCGCCTCATTTTTATCTGATAATACATGAGAAATTATCTGTTTCTGAAACGGTTCATCAAGCAGTCCAAAATCGATATTCTTATTCCCGGTTATTTTTATAAAAGATTTTTGTATTTCTTCTTCATTAATTTTAAAGTTAAATAGAGAACAGTTTCTTAAAATACATGTCTTCCAGGCCTCATAAAATCTATCTTTACCTATCCATTTAAGCGGAACAAGCAGCCTGTCATAAAGATGATCAAGTGTAATCCCGTTTTTTTCAAAGTCATGACATATAAGTGGGAGTTTTCTTCCCCAGAGAATTTTTTTTGCTGTCCATGGTTCAAGGAAAGAAAAACCAAAACCTTCAGTTATGCTTGTAGTAATAATATACTTTGCTGAAAGTACGAGGTCTGAAAAATCATTTTTTAAGCCGGCTCCAAATTCTACATTAAGATTATTTTCTGTTACAAAATTTTTCCATCCAACGTAGCTATTAATATCAGAGATGCTGTTAGGCGGAAGAGTCGTAACCAGGGTTTCATTATTCTGGAAGAAAAGTGATAAAAGTATTGCTTCCCCAATATTTTTTCTTCTTATGGCGCGTATGGGATATAGAACATAGTTTTTTATGCAGGATTTCTTTTTATCAAAATTAAATGGTTTGATTGTATTAAATATTTTATGAAGGCCTTGTTTTTTCAGGCCGGCTTTAAGTAATATATTATAATCTCGTGAGTTAATTACTCCATAATGACAATCTGAAACATATTCTTCAGAAAAATAATATAAAGGCCTGCCATCTTCAGCAAAATCGTGGATTTGCAAGAAAAGCTTTATTCCCCTTTTTTGAAGAGCTTTGAGAATTTTTAAAAAATTTATATTTTTGGCAAGCATGGGATTGTGAACATGGAGAACATCGCATCCATTATTCCATTTTGTAAGAATAGCTTTTATTATGTTGTCAGCAACTTCTTCTGGATTATAGATTTTTTGTGACTGGCTGCCATAACCAAGTCCGGGGATATATACTGAATCAGCAGGGAAGGGTGGTATATCAGGAGGTTCTCCTGATAGCACAAGAACCTCACATTTGTCTCTGACAGCTTCTATTTGTTGTTCTAAAACAGTTGTAACTCCGCCTGTCTTCAGGTGATAATGGATGAATGCTATTTTTATTTTCATATTATCGCAACCAGTTATAATGATTAAAAAATATTATCATAAAAAGCGGTTAAGGTAAAGAGAAGTTTTTCCTTTTTGTAGAAGCTTCTAAACAACAAAAGGAGTTGTGAAATATTTCACAACTCCTTTTTTGTTCATTATGGTCGGGACGACTGGATTTGAACCAGCGACCCCAGCGTCCCGAACGCTGTGCTCTACCAGGCTGAGCCACGTCCCGACTTCGGCATGAATATTTATGCTGCCGACTTAAAATTGTCAATGGAAATGACGTTAAACAAAAGGGTTTTCCAGCATAATTGTCTCATCTCTACCTGGACCTACAGAAACTATATAAATACGCGTTTCGATAAGCTCTTCA
>Ga0180009_10006304_pt1 | contig 12468 bp, 10 predicted proteins | sample OS_PC_MetaG_FD_123537 | JGI IMG/M metagenome (GOLD analysis project Ga0180009, IMG submission 123537) | Groundwater microbial communities from the Aspo Hard Rock Laboratory (HRL) deep subsurface site, Sweden - OS_PC_MetaG | ecosystem: Environmental > Aquatic > Deep subsurface > Groundwater...
CCTGTTTGCCGCAGGTTTTCCAGTGCCCGCTGGCGAAGGGCCGCATAGAGGGCGGCTTCTTTTTCTTCCATCTCCACCTGAAGCAGAATCTCGGTGCGTTCGGGCAATTCCTCCAGTACCTGTGACTTGAGACGTCGCAGGATGAAGGGGCTGATCAATTTTTTTAGTTTTTTTCTGGCTTCGGGGTCGTTGCCGCGTTCAATGGGGATAGAAAACCGCTGGTTGAACTGGTTTAAAGAGCCGAGAAGGCCGGGATTGATGAACTGAAACAGGTTCCAAAGTTCGGTGAGGTGGTTTTCGATGGGCGTGCCGGTAGTGACCATCTTGAAGCGGCCCTGCAACAACATGGCAGCCCGAGACCGTTTGGTAATGAAATTTTTGATGGCCTGGGCTTCATCCAGAATGATCGTTTCCCAATTTCGGGTGGCAAGGAGTGTTGATTCCTGCTGGAGGAGGCCGTAGCTGCAGATGAGCAGATCAAAAGGACCAAGGTCCGCCAGCATTTTTTTCCGCTGGCGGCCGCCGAAGGGCACCACCCTGAAGGTGGGAGCAAAACGGTTGGCCTCCTCGTGCCAATTGGGGCAGACCGAGGTTGGAGCCACAACCAGGGTCGGACCTTGGCTGGCGCGGTCAAGAGCCAGCGCCAGGGCTTGGATGGTCTTGCCGAGGCCCATGTCGTCCGCCAGGCAGGCTCCTACTCCCCAATTGGCCAAACGGGAAAGCCAATTGAAGCCGGTCAACTGATAATCCCGAAGCACAGCCTTAAAGGTGGACGGTATCTTTGGCTCGTATTCCTGGGCTTTTTTGAGACGTTTTTGCTGCTCCTGCCACCTCTCGTCCGTGCGCAGGGACCCCACCCCGCTGGTGAAATCCTCCAGGGCGAGTGCCGCGAGAGGATGGAGGCGGACCGTATTTTTCTTGAGTTCGGCGAAGGCGGCGATTTCGTCGAGCCGTTTGCGCAGTTCCCGGGATAGTGCGAGGAAATGGCCATGTCCCAGAGGAATGAAACGGCTGGTGTTTGTCTGGGCCAGTTCGAGAAGGGTGCGCATGTCGAGAACCAGCGATTCGTTGAGCTTCAAGGTGCCGGTCATTTCAAACCAGTTGTTGCGTTCCTTGACCGAGAGCATGAACTGGTTGAGCTCTGCGGGCGGGCTTACCGTGAGGCGCTCCCCTTCGGGCCATTCAATGAGGACATCTTCCGGCAGGCTTTGCAGTTCAAGGAGAAGTTGTAAACATTCCTCCGGGTCCTGCAGCAGCCATTCCCGATCAAGCTCAGAGCCCTTGGTCAGCATGGGGCAGGATTCTTCGACAAAGCGGGCGTTTTTTTCTTCCAGCTCCAGGTCGCGTTTTGTCTGGGCGCGTTTGCCGCCGCTGTGGGCAATGATGGTTTTGGGGCCTTCGCCCGGCCTCTGGTATGGACCGTCTGGTTCCAGCGGCTTGACAAGCATGGTCAGCCTGAATCCTGCTCCGTAAGGCAAAAGTTGCATGTGGATGCGAGAATCCGGTTGCGACTCGGCAATGCCGACGGATTTTCCGTCGATGGTTGAGTGAACGGTCATGAACGAGGAGATGTTCCCCAAGGTGGCAAAAAGTTCATCCTTGCCGTCAAGGGGGACACTCAGGCCACTGGCGCCTATTATCTGGGCAACCCGGCGATGATCCCCGGTAATGGGGTAAATTCTGAAACGGGCAGGGGTTTCCCGATACACGATTGCTTCGTTGCTGTCTGGCCATGGAGAGAACTGGATCAACAGAGATTCGCCTTGTTGATCAACCCGTAACTCCGGTTCGCCTTGCAGGATTTCAACCGGGGTTTTGGGCGAGTCGGCAAGGAAGACATAGGGGTGGCCGATCAAAGCGAGGAGTGCCTGGGGCATGGTGAATCGGAAAAAAACGCCTCGGCTGTCCTTTTTCTCAACAATGGTTTCGCAGATGAGAAGATCCTGAGGGCTTAAAAAAGAGGGCTTGTTTTTACGAAACAGCTTTCTTAACGCCACGGACCTGCCTTTGGTCCACAGGCCACGGGCGGTGAAATTCTGGACCTTTGGCGTCAGGGAGATGGCGTCATCCTTTTTCTTATAATCAACCATCCAGACCAGACGTGAGGTGGTTTCCGGCTTGGACGGCAGAACAGGGGCAGAGCTGAAGTTGAGGGCGCGCAAGGCACGTTGCCATTGTTCTTCCGGAGTAATTGCAAAGACCAGGGAACAGGTTTCCTCCAATTCGGGCGTAATGACCGAGGGGGGCGATATTTCTCCGGCCAGGTCCAGCAAGGATACGTATTCACGGGCAAGCCATAGATAGCCGCGGGCTGCTGCTTTTTTATGGAAAGCCTTCAGGTGCGGCAGGCAAACAGGGCTTGGTTTCCCTTCGATCCAGTAGGTGACAAGTGCCAGAAAAAGGGCAGTGATGCTGTGGGGTCTGGGCAGAAGGCTGACCACCGTTAGCCGATCGCGGGCCAGATCGAGTCGGTTTTCCTTTGCTTCCAGCAAGGCGATGAGCAGGGTGTAGGCGGGTAAAAACAGGCTGTGCGGTTGAATATCCTCAATGTCTTGGACAATTTTTCGGATATGCTGGTGCGTGGTATAGTCCCCGTTTTTAAGGAGGGCCATCAGGTAAAACAGCCCTTCGACTCCGGTGAAATATGCCTGTTCGTTTTGATTGGTTTTTCTGATTTTGGCGAGATCCTCTTCGTAGCAATGAATGGACGAGGTTGTGTCTCCGGCAAGAAACAGCTGCCACCCCTGAACCCCCAGCGGCACCGACTGTTGGTTTTTGCCGGTAAGCCAGCTTACGGCGGATCTTGTTTCTCCCCGGATGAGCAGATGGGAGGAGAGCAGATAAGAGAAGGGCTCGCGGTTTTTTACAGACAGCCCTTTGAGAAAATTCTTGTCCTGCAGGTATGCAACAGGCAAAGTGATTTCCGTCAAATGGAGCAGGCCGTCCAGAAATATCTGGTGCAGGGCATAGAGCTGGACGTGCAGCGGCAGCCCGGAAAACCAGGGTGGGTCGAAAGGTCTGCCGCAGAGAATGACCAGGGGGTTCTCCGGGAAACGGTCGGGGAACTCCTCTTGAAGTGCGAGAAGGCGGAGGAGAGTGTGATTGTATTCTGTTTCGTCTCCGGCCAGCAGGGCAAGGCGAAGATCACGCAAGGAACGGAGCCACAGGCTGTCCGGATCGGGATTTTCTTCCGGCGCGATGGTTGGCCATGCCTTCTTGATGGCACCGCTCAGCGCAGTAAAGTACGGCTGCTTTCCGGCATCGTGCGCTACAATTTCAAGAATTTCCTCGCAGCAGGCGCAGCCGTTTTTTAAAAGAGTCTTTTCTTTAAGTTCTGCCAGTCCGGCCAGGAGTTTTTTTTCCGTGTCTGCGGGCCAGGTCCGGCTGAGTGCCGGGGGGAACAAACAGGATACCAGAGCAGCTTCCCGGATCGGTTCTCCAGCCAGGGCGCAGGCTTGCAAGGCGAAGCGGGACTGGGGAGACAAGGACTGGTATGCAGCCCACAGTCGGTCAGGTTGTATGTGCAGGGTGTTCTTTGGCAAAACGTTGATCCTAGGTCCGGATGAAATTGTTGAGCTTGGCGATAAGAGCGTCTTCGGGCAAGGCACCGATAATTTGATCGACAACCTGTCCGTTTTTAAAGAAAATAAGGGTTGGTACGCCCCGGATGCCATATTTCCCGGCGCTGAGCTGATTTAAGCTGGTGTCGATCTTGGCGATGATTACTCGACTGAAAAATTGGTGTGCCATTTTGTCTATGATCGGAGCCAGCGTTCGGCATGGACCGCAACTTGGCGAATAGAAATCGAGCATCAGCGGCAGGTCGGCTTCGCGGATTACCTGTGAAGCGTCCTGGTCGGTGAGCGCAACCGGCACAGCGTAACCGGCCATGGGCAGGGAGATCCCGCATTTTCCGCAGCGTGGATTCCGGTGTTGTTTGATAGCGACCATTTTATTTTTGGTCTTGCAGCTTGGGCATGCAACGATCAGAGTATTCATGGTATTATGGTAATCACCGGAGATAATGGATAATAAGGTCGCTACGCATGAAAGTTCATTTTTTGGGGGTTGGCGAAGCTTGCGACCCGGAGCGATTCAATACCTCGCTTTTGGTTCGGAGCAAAAATCATTATATCCTACTTGACTGTGGATTTACCACCCCTCATCGATATTTTGCTGATTGTTCCGATCCGGAGCAGCTTGAGGCCCTGTGGATTTCGCATTTTCACGGCGATCATTTTTTCGGGGTTCCTTTGCTGCTCCTTCGTTTTTGGGAGATGGGGAGAACCAGCCCCCTGCTGATTGCCGGCCCGGTCGGCGTGCAGGAGAAAGTTGAAATGGCCCTTGACTTGGCGTATCCTGCTTTTGGAAAGAAGTTGCGGTATGCCCTTGAATATCTTCCGGTTGTTTCAGGGGATTCTTTTGAAGTGGCAGGTTTTTCGGGACAAGCCGCACCAATGGAACACTCCCAGTCTTGTCTTGCCGTAAGGCTGACGAGCGGGGGAAAGTCGTTGATGTACAGCGGTGATGGGCGACCCACCGAAACGTCGGCTGATCTGGCGCGCGGGTGCGATTTGTTGGTTCATGAGGCATACAACGTGTCTGAGCTGACTCCCGGACATGGGAGCGTTACCGGCTGCCTTGCTCTTGCCAGGCAGGCTGGGTGTGCAAAGCTGGCGTTGGTGCATGTCAACCGCCTTGAACGCGAACAGGTTACTGGCAAAGTTGGGGACTTGTGTCCGCAGGGAGAAGGACCGGTGGTGTTTCTCCCGGAAGCCGGAGAGACGTTGATTTTCTAATGTTGGGTTGATCACGCCAGGAGTATGTTATATGGAGCAGGAGACAGCAGGAGAAAAGTGTGTTCGCCCTCAGGAGATTGCCGCCTGGCTGGTGATCGTGGTACTTGTCACGCTTATAGTGAAAACGCTGTCTTTTATTTTTATTCCCCTGTCCATCGCTATACTTATCTTTTTTGCGGTGGGTATTCCCATGGAATTTCTCAAACGGTTCGGGGTGCCTCCCTGGCTTCGCATCCTGCTGGTTGTGTCATTTATGCTTGATGGGTTGTACTGGATCGGCGGGCTGTTGCAGGCGAATATCATGGAGTTTGTCGGCCAGTTCCCTGTTTTCAAGCAGAAGCTCTCCGAGTATGCCGCCATTGAGCTTCAATCCTTCGGTGTAACGGTGGATCAGGGAAAAGAAATCCTTGATGCCCTTGTCGGCAGTGTGGATGGAAAGAAGATGGAGCCGCTCAGCTCATTTCTCCATGCCGCTGGGGGGTCCTTTTTTCATTTTGTGGGAAATTTTGTCTGGGTGGTCTTATTCCTCATTTTTATGCTGGCCGAACGGGACGGAATGGAAAATCGGTTGAAAAGATCCTTTGGTGAGCACCGTGCCGGCAGGATAATCCGGGTAGGCGGGAGGATCAGCCAGTCGATCGAAGAGTATCTCGGTCTGAAAACCCTGATCAGCCTTCTTGCCGGGGTACTCACCACCGTGGCTCTCGTGCTTTTTGGTGTTCAGTTTGCTCTGTTGTGGGGCGTTCTTGCTTTCCTGTTGAATTTTATTCCCAATATCGGGGCGCTTATCGCCACCGTGCCGCCTATTATTATGGCCTTGTTTCAATCCGGATCGCCGGGGTTCGCTTTGATGGCCGGCAGCGCCCTTGTCGTTATTCATCTGGTAGTGGGAAATTATCTGGAACCAAAAATCATGGGGCGCGGTCTTAATATCAGTCCGTTGGTGGTTTTGTTCGCCCTTATCTTTTGGGGCTGGATGTGGGGCGGGGTAGGGATGCTGCTGGCGGTGCCCATAACCGCAGCGGTTAATATCGCGCTGGAAGAATATAATCAGGATATGCCCCTGGTGAAAATGACCCGCGCGGAATAGTGGCGCCTTTTTACGAAATGATTATGGTCTAGCGTATCTGTGTCGCAACTTCAAATATTCAGTATGAGGAGAAACTATGTACAGCAGTGACAATGGCAGAACAATGGTTATCGACGAGTCCCGCACCCAGGCGGCAACCCTTTTCCTTGCCAAGGTTTTCAACTGGATGGCCATAGGGCTTGGTCTCACCGGGATCACAGCCTTACTGGTCTCGAGTACTCCTGCCCTGCAGCAGGCGATTTTTGGCAACAAGATAGTGTTTTATGGCCTGATTTTCGGCGAGCTTGGCATGGTGATCTATCTGTCCGCCAGGATCGAACAGATGTCCGCCCGCATGGCAACCAATCTTTTTCTTGTGTATTCCATTTTAAACGGGGCGACCATTTCCGCCATTCTCCTGCTCTATACAGGCACCTCGGTCGCCACCACCTTTTTTGTGGCGGGCGGCATGTTTGTTACCATGGCTGTATACGGCACAGTGACCAAAAAGGATCTCACCAGCATGGGTTCCTTTATGTTCATGGGGCTGGTGGGTATTATCATTGCCTCGGTGGTGAATATCTTCCTGGGAAGTTCCATGGTTTCTTGGATAATTTCTGGTGTTGGCGTGATTGTTTTCACCGGATTGACAGCATACGACGTGCAGAAGATCACCCGGATCGGCTCCGGCGGTATCATGGAGAACGGTCAGGCAGCGATTCAGAAAGGCGCAATCATGGGTGCGTTGGCCCTGTATCTTGACTTTGTCAATCTGTTCCTCATGCTGCTCAGGTTTCTGGGGGACCGCCGTTAATTGTTCCTGTTGTGTGAATAGGAAAAAGCGATTGTCCGAGATGACAATCGCTTTTTTTTTCGATTTGAATATTCCTCTGGTTCTGCATTAAGATTCATAAATCTTCGTTTGTGGCGGCAATTTGCAGACGATAACAGGAAAGATCGAACTTTTGACCGAAAGGAGGGGATTCATGCGGGATATGAGAAATTTATGGGTGCGTGGGGCGAAAATCGTTACCGTGCTCGTGTGCGTGGCAGTATTGGCGGGAACTGTTGGTTGTGCGAGTCAGGCAGGGGACAGCCCCAAGAAAACCGGGGGCGGCTGTCTCAGCTTTTTGCAGATGTTTTCATAGCCCTAGTTCCTGAGGAAAACAAAAAATCCGGTCGGTTATTTCCGTGCCGGATTTTTTGTGCGGTTTTTTTATAAAAACCGGAATAAATATACCTATTTCGTAGCGGCTGGTTTGGCGTTCACCGCTCCGTATCGGGCAAGGTATTTGTCTCGGAGCAGGATGAGCCGGGCCAGATAGGTGTCCCGTCCGGCAAGGCTGGTGGTGGATTTCATCTCCTCGAGCAGGGAATCCACCGAAGGTCTGATGTCAATGCCGTAACGGTTCATGGATGCGTCATTTGCGCGATCAAGCACCAGAATAGAATAATATTTCCCCAACATCCGCACCCGTGTTTCCCGGCGGAACAAATAGGATTGTCCACCAAGGGTATTCAGGAAAAAACCTGCATATTCATAAAGACCCGGGAGAGGGAGGCGGACTGAAGTTTTCGTCATCTCGCATTTCGGAGCAAGTTCCGACCAGCGGTAGAACAGGGCCATGGTGGATTCAAGCGAATCTCCCTCCTGTGCGAGAATTTCCTTGATGAGCGCGACATCGTTCTTCCCCAGTGTGCGGTACAGGTGAGCCGCGTTGTTGAGGATGGAGGTGAGGCTTTCCTTTTCCCTGGCGACAATGGGCGGCTTTGCCATGAGTTTGTTTACCAGCCGAGTGAAGTATTTTTGACTGCCGCCTTTGAGCTGTCGTGCATTGATATAATCCTTCCCATCCAAGGCGCTGAAAAACGCACTGATTTCCTCTGCCGTCTGTTCGCAGGTGGTTGCCGTGGTAACCAGGGCTTCAGTTGGAGGCTGTCCGGTGACTGAAGACGCATCCCGGGGTGTCTGACTGTCCGTGTCGGCAGGGATGTCCGGCGTTGCCGGCGGAAACTCCGTGAATTGTCCCGATGGTTCCGAGACAGGAGTCTGGGTCTGGTCTTTTGAAAAATACCAGAGAGCGGAAAGACCGAGAGCGATAAGCAGTATGAGGCCGAAGATGACCGGAGAGGGGGACTTTTTTTTGTCGGCAGGCTTGTTCGGTTGGCTCATGTGTTTTGTTTCCAGGATGGGTTGTGGGGGAGAAGTACTTGATATTAAGTCTATCGCGGCTTGGTCTTGAGGTCAAATGAAAACAGGCGCGCGTCAACCGGATGCTTCTGCTTGGGAATTCTGATTTTTTAGCAGGTCAGGAAGTGAGCCCCCGATAGATCTCGGGAATGCGGTTGGGCAGTTTTCTGACCTCGTCAATACAGATATAATTCACCTCTCCGTACATGTGCGGAAGATAGGCATGCGCCTGCTTGTCAATGGTGATGCAGAATGGATGCACCCCCAAGGCCTTGGCTTCAATCAAGGCGTGACGGGTATCTTCAATGGCGTAATCTCCCTTGTAATCGTCATAATCTTCGGGTTTGCCGTCGGAAAGCGTGATGAGCAATCTGATTCTGGCATCATTTTTGGCAAGGAGGGTGGTCAGATGCCTGATGGGCGGCCCCATCCGCGTGTATTCCTGGGGAGCGATGGCGGCAATCCGACCTTTCACCTCTTCGCTGTAAATTTCGTCAAGTCCCTTGATGAGGAACAGCTCGGAGCGCGAACGACGCATCCCGGAAAAACCATAGATACCGTAAGTGTCGCCCAGAATTTCAAGGGATTCGCACATGAGAAGCAGCGATTCCTTGATTGCCGTGTTTACCCAGCCTTCGGTGGAAGAGGACATGTCGATGAGAAAAAGAACGCTGATGTCGCGGTTGTCCCTTGCCAGACGGATAAAGAGATCTTCCGAAGGGGAAAGGCCGGCTTTGATATCGGCAAGTGTTTCGATGAGTGCATCAAGGTCGATTTCGTCTCCGTCTTTTTGACGTCGGACAAAGCGTTCCTGATTGCGCATCATTTCGAACTGTCGCTTGAGCCGGGTCAGGTGTCCTTTGTATTTTGCCAAGGTGTTGCCGACAAAAGCGCCGGTGACCGGGATAATTTTTTTGGTGGTAAGTGAGCACCAGTTTTTACGAAAGCCGGAGCGTCGGTAGTCCCATTCGTCATAGATGTAGAGGCCTGTTCCTCCAAGGGGTTCCCCCTCTTGAGGAGGTGGAGCGTTGCCTTGCGCCAGTGCCGAACCTGCCGCCTGTTTGGCACTGGAGATGTATTGGTTCGGAATTTTCCCGAAATCATCGATGATTTCCCTGGCAAGTTTTTTGATTTCATCCGGCAAAACAATCCGGGTGTCGTCGATGGTGATGAATTCGATAGTTTTTTCTTGCTGGTTTTCAGGGTCTTTTGGGAGCGGACCGGTTTTCTCAGGCGGGATGATCAGTCCGGTCTGGGCATCAAGGTCGGAAAAACTCGTGGATGGGGGAGGGGGAGCTTTTTCATCACAAGGGACATCCTGAACGGACTGTGCCTTGATTATGGCGGCGAGCGCCGTGATAAATTGTTCCTTGGTTTCCGACATTTTTTTGCGCTTAACCGCCCAAACCTCTGCCGGGCGGAGCACTCCCTGGAAAATTATGGGCGGGCAGGGGTTTTCGGCATGGTCCAGGAACCAGTCATAGGCTTCAGTCACAAAAATAGCGGAGTCATAGTTTGACTTGTCATGCTGAAATAGCGAGTTGAACCGGTTTGCGATGGGCGTGGCTAAGGGCGGGCAACCGCGAGTGTCCTGCAAAGCATGGCTGAAGATGGTTCCCTGCAGATCTGTGGTGGCGCATCGTGCGTTTGGGCGGATGGCCTGGGCAAGTGCCTGGAATATCGGGATGCTCTCCCGCATGAGACCGGGAAGTGTATTGTGGAGAAAGGAGGTTGCCCGTGCTGTTTCGCCAAGATGAAAAAGATGAGCCGCAGCGGAGGGATCCGGAAACAGGTTGAAAAAGTCGCTGAAGCACGAAAATTCGGAAGTTGCGGCAGCTTGATATTTTTTGGAGGTCGCGATAATCGCCGGAGAGTTTTCGGAGAAGGGGAGAGAAAAAGTCCCTATGGCGGCAAAGGCCCACTGAAAGGAGATGATGAGTTTGTAGAGCAGGAAATTGTCCGCCTGTTGTGGCAAGATGGCGATTCTGGAGGGAAGATATACCGCAGCCGTATCAGTGTATATTTCCGGGCCTGCGATCAGCTCCAGGGGATACCCTGCAAGTCCGGTCGCATAGGGCTGTAATCTGCCGGTGACCTCCGCAAGGCTGATACCTGTTTCGCCGCGGATCGAGCAGAGAAATGTTTCATCGACTTGTTCCAGAAGTTGCCGTGCCTGATGCAATCCTCCGGATTCGTATGCCTCAAGGATGGCCTTAACCCAATCACTCAACTGGGAGTGATGCAGGCAGGTGAGCCCGTTTGCGACTGCGTGGAGAAAGTTATTACACAGGGCATGGCTCACCGGCCAGATGGCCGTGACCTGGCGAAAAACTTCATTCAGCGCGGAATCGGGCAACCCTTGCAGGGGCTCGATTATCTCATCGATCTCCCAGTCGTTGATAATGTCCGGTAATACAGCTTGGACAAATTTGGCTTTTAGTTCGTCTGTGTTCAGAAAAACACCTGTGCCTAGAAGAGGGAATTGGTTATTTCCTCGAGAGCCGCAAGCATTTCATGATCATCGGTCAGGGTTTCCGTGATCGTGGCCTTGCAGGCAGTCCTCGGGGTGATTCCGCTTTTGATGAGTTTGCCGGCATGGATCAGAAGGCGAGTGCTTGCGCCTTCCTGTAATCCCGAGTCTTTCAGGCTTCTGGTCATGGTCGCGAGTCGGACAAGTTTTTCCGCAATCGATTGCCCGATGCCGGATTCTTCAAGGACAATGGAGGTTTCCAGTTCGGCTGGAGGATAATTAAATTCAAAGGAAACGAAGCGTTGGCGAGTGGATTGCTTAAGATCTTTTAACACACTCTGGTAGCCGGGATTGTATGAAATAGCCAGCATGAATTCCGGCGGGGCGGTAAGGGTCTCCCCAAGTTTTTCAATGGGAAGTTCCCGCCGGTCATCGGCAAGAGGATGGATGACCACGGTCGTGTCCTTTCTGGCCTCAACGATTTCGTCAAGATAACAAATGGCTCCGGTTCGGACGGCCTTTGTGAGCGGGCCATCCATCCAGACCGCCTCTCCGCCCTTGATGAGGAAGCGACCGACAAGGTCACTGGTGGAAAGATCATCATGGCAGGATACGGTGATGAGGGGGCGGGCGAGTTCCCATGCCAGTCGTTGCATGAATCTAGTTTTACCGCAGCCGGTCGGGCCCTTTAGCAGGATGGGCAGTTGATTGTGGAATGCGGTTCTGGCGATAAGTAGTTCATCCGCCTGTTCCAGATAAAATGGTTTTTCCGTAACAAGATAATCTTGAATGATGAAGTTTTTCATGTGGTCTGGTTCTCCTTGTCTGTGAAGAAAAGTAAGAACGGTTCGGGACGGGGGCAAATGAAAATGTGGTGTTTGGACGAAATAACTTGCCGGGGGCATGCGGTGGGGGGTAAGGAAGTGAAAATAGAGAAAGTATGATTAATGGGTTACTGTACAAAACGCTTGGCTCTCTCGATTTGAAAAAGGGCAAAGCGCGGACAAGGAAGAAAGGGGGGAGTTGTGGTGGAAAAACGGAAATGGTATGAAAAGTACCTGCCATTTGTGGCCAGAAGCCCGGAAATGCAACTGCGCTGGCTTGAGTCCGCATTTCGAAAAGGCACACTGGCTCCCCATGAAATCACGCCGTACATCAAACTGTTCATGACACCGGACGGAGAAGGTGATTTGGCGCGTGTTCGTGGGTTATTGCATTCGTTGAGCGGAAACACCATTGAGAAAATGTTGGGTGCCGCTGATATCTATGATGTCCCCGATCTGTTCAGATGTGTTGCTACCCCCACGGTGTCGCAGGCGATTATTGCCATCACCAAGGCGCCTCCTCCCTATGAGAAAACTCCTCAACTGGTGATCGACAAGGTTTTTCAGGCGGTTTATGACTGTTCGGAAGAACTTTTGGATCAAGCGGCCGGAAGGGTGACTGAGAGCGCTGAGACACCCGCCCATTTTCAGGAGGCCTACGAGAGATTCAAGGAAATCAAGGAAGACGAGAAGTTGTTGAGCGCCCTGTATCCCAAGGCGATATTGTAAATATTGTGGGTTTAATGTTTTTCTGGTTTCTTAAGTTTGAACAAAAAAAGCCCTTCCGGATTCGGAAGGGCTTTTTTTGTTCAAACTTATGGGGCGATTATTTTTTCTTGCCTTTTGTGGCTGCGCGTTTGGATGCCTTCAAGGGGTTAACCTTGATCGTGGACACACTGATCTCGCGTTTTGCATGGGTTGCAAAGTTACAAAGACCCAGGCGCCATTTGGCTTCGGGCATGGTGTAGGTGGAGCAATACTTGGCGGTGTCCACTTCAACCATGCGCTCACAACCTTCACATTTGTCAATGATAGGTTGGAATTTGCCGGTGGTGTATTTGCTGGTCATATCCTTGGGGGCCGCTTTTGCCATTGTCATCCTCCGTATGTTACCC
>Ga0180009_10006305_pt1 | contig 12468 bp, 9 predicted proteins | sample OS_PC_MetaG_FD_123537 | JGI IMG/M metagenome (GOLD analysis project Ga0180009, IMG submission 123537) | Groundwater microbial communities from the Aspo Hard Rock Laboratory (HRL) deep subsurface site, Sweden - OS_PC_MetaG | ecosystem: Environmental > Aquatic > Deep subsurface > Groundwater...
AGCAAGGCGATTTTAAAAGGGATTTTTACGATTTATTAAAAAACAAGCCGGAAATACAGGCGACTGCCGGCATGTCTATGGAAAAATCAATAAATTATCACAAATTAAGATGCGTTTGCCCTGTGCAAGCAAGCCTAAATCATTGACATCCGGGCCAATATTGATTATACTTACACTTCATTTCCATAAATTGAGCATAACTACACATACAGGAGGATTCGATGCGAAACGCCTTAATTATGGGTGCTGCAGGAAGAGATTTTCATAATTTCAACACTTTTTTCCGGAGCAACCCGGACGTGCGGGTAAAGGCCTTTACCGCCACGCAAATTCCCGATATCGCCGGCCGCAAATATCCCAGGGAACTGGCCGGGGAATATTATCCCCAGGGCATTCCCATTTACCCTGAAAGCGAACTGATTTCATTGATCAAAAAGCTGGCTATCGAAGATGTGTATTTCGCCTACAGCGATGTCCGCCACACGTATGTCATGGACAAGGCCTCGGAAGTCATGGCCGCCGGTGCCAATTTCATCCTGCTCGGACCCAGGGAAACCATGATCAAGAGCAGCAAGCCGGTGGTTTCGGTTTGCGCCGTGCGCACCGGTTGCGGCAAGAGCCAGACCACGCGCCGCGTCAGCCAGATCCTGATCGGCATGGGCAAGAAAGTGGCCGCCGTCCGCCACCCCATGCCCTATGGCGACCTGGTGGCCCAGAAAGTGCAGAAGTTCGTCACCAAGGCCGACCTGCTCAAGCACAAGTGCACCATCGAGGAGATGGAGGAATACGAACCCCACATTGAGAACGGCGTCATCGTCTTTGCCGGCGTTGATTACGGCGCCATCCTGCGCGAAGCCGAAAAAGTCGCCGATGTCATCCTCTGGGATGGCGGCAACAATGACTTCCCCTTTTATAAATCCGACCTGGAGATCGTGGTGGTCGACCCGCACCGGGCCGGGCACGAACGCGAATATTATCCGGGTGAAGTCAATTTCCGCCGCGCCGACGTCATCGTCATCAACAAGATCGACACTGCCGACCTGGAAAACATCCTGGAAGTGCGGGACAACATTCGCGAACTCAATCCCGGCGCCATCGTGGTCGATGCGGCTTCGCCCCTGCAGGTGAAGGACAGCGAGAAGATCCGCGGCAAGCGAGTGCTGGTCATCGAAGACGGCCCCACCCTGACCCACGGTGAAATGCAGTACGGGGCCGGTGTCATGGCCGCCGAGAAATACGGCGCCGCCGAATTGGTCGATCCCCGCGAATATGCTGTGGGCACCATCGCCGAAACCTTCAGGAAATATCCCGATATCGGCGTGCTGCTGCCGGCCATGGGCTACGGCGCCAAGCAGATGAAGGACCTGGAAGCGACCATCAACAAGGTGCCCTGCGACCTGATCATCATCGCCACGCCCATAGACCTGGGCCGCATCGTCAAGTTCAAAAAACCCATGGTGCGCGTCGGCTACGAACTCCAGGTGATCGGCAAGCCGACCCTGGAAGACATTCTGAAAAAGAAGTTCAAGAAATAGCGCCGCAACCATTCGGCATGGGGCGGCCGTTCTGACGGGAGCGGCTGCCCCGCTTAATTTTGGGTTGGGAGAAAATGAGAAATAAACTTGCTTTGATCGCCTTCGGGGGCAATGCCATGCTGGAAGCCGGACAAAAAGGAACGGCCCGGGAACAATACCGCAACGCCCAGAAAGCGGCCCAACTGATGGTCGAAATTATCCGTAAGGGCTATGAACTGATCATCGTCCACGGCAACGGCCCCCAGGTAGGCAACATCCTGCTGCAGATGGAGGCGGCGGCCAACACCATCCCCGCTTTCCCCCTGGATGTTTGCGACGCCATGACCGAAGGCAGCATGGGCTACATGCTGGAACGGGCCCTCCTCAACGAACTGCGCAAGCGCTCCATCGACAAGGAAGTAGCCACGGTGCTGACCCAGGTGGTGGTGGACCGCGAGGACGGGGCTTTCCTGAAACCTACCAAGCCCATCGGCCCGTTCTACAACAGTTTCCGGGCCGCCCAATTGAAGAAAGAGAACAAGTGGCAGATGGTCGAGGACGCCGGCCGCGGTTTCCGCCGCGTGGTGCCGTCGCCCCTGCCCATCGACATCATTCCCAAGCGGGCCATCCGTTCCTTGGTGGAAAAGGGAATCGTCGTTATCGCCGCCGGCGGCGGCGGCATCCCGGTTTTCATCAATTCTTCGGGACTGGTCGAGGGCGTCGAAGCGGTCATCGACAAGGACCACGCTTCGGCGCTGATCGCCAGGGAAGCCAAGGCCGACCTGTTTATCATTCTGACCGGAGTGGATCGGGTAGTGGAGAATTTCGGCAAGGAGAACGCCCGTCCCATCGCCAGTATGGATGTGGACCAGGCCCGGCGCCTATTGGACCAGGGACAATTTCCGCCCGGTTCCATGGGACCAAAGATCACCGCCGCCATCGATTACATCAACGGCGGCGGCCGCGAGGTGCTGATCACCTCGGCCGAAAAGCTGAAGGCCGCCCTGGCCGACCGCTCCGGCACCAAGATCGTCCGCAACCGGGCGGACATGAAAAATAAAGGCGCGACCGCGGGCGCAAAAAATTTAAAGGGGGAATAAGCAGAGTGGACAATAAAATAGAAACCAATCTGGATATCAGCGCCAATGATATCGAATTTATCCTGAACCATCTCAAGGGCAAAACTCAGCCTCAGGAATTTGCGGATATCGTTTACCAGGTGGCTCTTTTCAAGACGCGGGAAGACCGCAAAAGCCGGGTCAAGGTCTACGATCCCGACTGCGAATACAAGGCAGGCGACCTGATCTTCAAGGAGTATCCAGGCCAGTTGCCGGTGGGCAACAAGAAATATGTCGCCGTGGAACAGGGTGTGATTCTCACGGTCGAGGAAACCCGCGACCAGGGCGGCCGCGACGAAATTCGCCTCAGTTATGATGGCACCTCGGAGTTCCGTAAATACACCGAATACCTGGTCAGGCAGAAGATAGAACTGCTTCTGCCGCACAAGCAGGGAAGGCCCTGCCGTGACGCCGAATACATCTCGATTGATGACGATCCGCGCCAGACTCAGACACCGCTCATCGAGCGCGATTTTAACATTTTACGCAAGAAGCTTACCTCGGCGCTGAACAAGGAAGCCGGCATCGCCTTCATCAACGGCAAGGCATTGCTCATGAAAAACCTCAAAGCCATAGCGCCAGATGTTTTCAATGCCATCCGCGAATTCCTGAAAGACAGGCAGGCCTCGGAAAGTACTGAGTTCTTCGTCGAGAATTTCTGCAAGGTTGACCCGGCTGCGCCTGACTTTGCCGCTACCTGCTTCGCCTTGAATTACATCATGACCAGCCAGTACAAGATCGACTTGCTGCAGACCTGCGGCGGCGGCTGGGGGAAATGGCACTTGATATCGGTACTCTATCACATCAAAAAAAATGTTCTGGTCAGCGAAGCCAATCCTTTTTTGGCAAAGCTCAGTTTCGACGACAAGAAGAACCTGCTGCAGAAAAGGAAAAAGTTCGAAGAACAGATCTTCAGCGAAGGCGAAACGCGCTATTTCCTGACCCAAAGGGAGATTTCCTCAGGAGCCGTGCGCTTGAAGCCCGGACTCTACAATTTTGGCGACGCCATTGAGATCGAAGCCGCTGATACCTTCACCCACAAGCAGCACACCCTCTATTTTTTCCAGGACGAGAACCTGCTGCTGGGTTTCGACAAGATATTTGAAAGCTATAAGGCTTTGCAGGGCATGACTATTGTTTTCGAGCAGACCTCGGATGGTGAATTCCAGTTCACGGTCAAAACCACCAGGAAGGGGGCCATCTCCGACAAGATCGTCTACGACACCGCTAACAAGGTGTTCATGGCCAGCGGTGAAAAACTGGCCTCATTGGTCGCGGTCAACAAGCAGATCTTCCTGGAAACCGATGTCTTTAATTCACTGGCTGCGCGCATTGAAGAATTCCGCAAAGTGGAGACAGGCAACAAGTTGTTTCAAAAGATATTCCTGGAATTCGGCTTCCGGGAAAAAAATTACGAGATCCACATCCTGCGTCTCTATCACATCCTCGACCTGATCGCTCCCATCGATCTCAAGCTGGTTGAAGAAGTCATCCTGAGCAATCCGGAGTTCATCCCTTCCGAAAAGCTGGCTGGCGTCTTCTATTTGGATTCGGACTCCGTGGTAGAGATCGAGGAAGAGGAGCAGCAGCGCCGCCAGAGCTTGATCGAGGACCAGAAGCGCCGGCGTGAAGAGTCACGCAAAGTGCAACTTGACGAAGAGCTTAAGGTCAAGGAAGAGATCCGCCTGCTGCGCGAGGAGCATCGCAAGAAGCGCGAAGAGGAGATGTGGCAGAAGGAGAAGTTGCGTGAGGAAAAGGAATCGCAGCGCCGCGCCGAAGCCGTTTTTGCCGCGCAGGAAAATGCCCCGGCCACGGATGGGCGCGTCCGCAGCACCGCCCGCAAATCTTTCGGCAAGGATAAGGAAAGCTTCGCCAAACCGGATGTCTCGTTCGCCGACGTGCCGGTCAAGCCCGATGCGATCAAGAAGCAGAAAAAAAAGATTTCAGTTGAAAAGCCTGCCAAGACCGTCAAGAAAGGGCAGAAAAAGATTTTGGAAGAAAAAATAGAGCTTGACGAGATCAAGAAACAGATCCGCCAGGACGACCTGACCGACAATATGATCGATAGGGAAGAGGAAGAGAGAAAGGAACCGGTCAAGGAGGTCAAGGTGGCCTATAAGGACGAGGGCGGTTTCGGCGGCATTTTCGCCAGTCAGCTCGACAAGATCGTCAAAAAAGATACCGAAGCACCCAAGAAGAAAAACGTCAAAAAGGCAAAGCAAGGGAAAAAGAAATCCGGGGAGTGATGAATATCCTGCTCAAGGCCTGGATGCGGGCGGTGGACAGCGCCGCCATTGATAGTTACGGCATCCCGTCCATCGTTTTGATGGAGAACGCCGCCAAGGCTTGCGTCGCTTTTTTCGCCGTGGAATTCCCCCGCAACCGCTTCCCCGATTGCCTGGTGCTGGTCGGCAAAGGCAACAACGGCGGCGACGGCCTGGCCATTGGCCGCCTGCTGCTGGAACGGGGCTATGGTGTGCGCTTCCTCCTCCTGTCCTCGCCCGATCAGATCAGCCCTGACGCCAGGACCAACTACGATATCATCCGCGCCCTGGACTGTGATATTGAGATCATCGCTTCCGCCGTAAAATTGAAAAAAATCCTGGCGACCTGCGACGCGAGTGAAACCTTCCTGGTCGACGCCATCTTCGGCACCGGACTGGACAGGCCCCTGGCCCCGGGATTGTACGCCGAAATCATTGAAGCGGTCAACCACTCGGGCCTTGCCGTGGCCGCCGTGGACATCCCCTCGGGTTTGGGCGAGGGCTTCGCCCCCGAAGCCGGCATCCACGTCCGGGCCCGGATTACGGCCGCCCTGCACAGTTTGAAATGGGCTCACCTCAATGCCGACGGCAGCACCGCCTGCGGCAGGATCCGCGTCCTGGATATCGGCATTCCCCAAGATTTGGAAAACGAAGAAAAACACTTTATCCGCCTGACCGAGCCTGCCGATTTCAAGATCCTGCTGGCCAGGCGCAAAGTGGCGGCGCACAAGGGGGCCTTCGGCCACGCGCTGGTCGTTGCGGGTTCGGGGGATAAGCCGGGGGCCGGCATCCTGGCTTCTTACGCCGCCTTGAGGGCAGGGGCGGGACTCTGTACGGCCGCAGTCTCGATGCGCAACCGCGACCTCTATGTCCTGGCCCATCCTGAGGTCATGACCCTTGCTTGCGAAAAGCCTGAAGAACTCTCCGGTAGATTAAGCGGTTTCTCCTGCATCCTGGCCGGCCCGGGAATGGGCGAGCGGCTTTCTACCCTGAAGACCGTCTCGCTGCTCCTGAAGGAATCGCATCAGCCGCTCATCCTGGACGCCGACGCCCTCAATGTGCTGCAGGGCCAGCCCGGTCTGTTGCAAACAAGCGGTTTGCGGGTGCTGGTGCTGACTCCGCACCCCGGCGAATTCGCCCGGCTGACTGGAAAAACCATAAAGGAAATTCAGGGAGATCGCTTGGCCTTGGCCCGCGAATTCGCCATGAAGCACCGCGTGTTCCTTGTTTTGAAAGGGCACCACACTTTGACGGTGACTCCCGCAGGCCGGGTCTGGGTCAACCAGACCGGCAACCCGGGCATGGCCACTGCCGGCAGCGGCGACGTCCTTGGCGGTATGATCGCCGGCTTTGTGGCACAATTTTATCCGAAACATCCCATGGAAACGATCCTGGCCGCCGCCGTTTTCCTGCACGGCTTTGCCGGTGACTTGGCTGCGCGCCAGATCGGTGAGATGGGACTGACCGCCAGCGACATTATCGACTTCATCCCGAAAAGCGTCCTGAAAATAAATGAATTTCACTCTCTATTCCTCGGCTCCTGAAAAGACCCTGGCCCTGGGCCGGCGCCTGGGCCGCCTGCTGCGTGGCGACGAGGTCGTACTGGTCAGCGGCGAGCTTGGAGCCGGCAAGACCGTCTTTATCAAGGGATTGGCCGCGGCCCTGGATATCCCCGTTGAGGAAGTGGTCAGTCCCTCCTATGTGCTGATGAACCTTTACAATGGCAAGGTTGACCTGTACCATTTTGACCTTTACCGCCTGGGCCTGATGCCGGCGGAGGTGGAAAACCCGGTCGATGAGTACATCGGTGCCGGCATTGTGGTCGTGGAGTGGGCCCAGTACCTTGGGCCCGACTATTTCGCCCTGCCCACAGCCGTGGCCATCGGCATCGAAGCCGATGTAGACGGTCGCCGCATCAGTGTGCGCACGGAACTGCCTTATATTGTCCTGTAAATGAAGACGTTATTCCTGATTCGTCATGGTGCGACCCAGGCCAATCGCGGTGGAAAGTTGAAGAAAAGCGAACTAACTGAATCTTTACGATGATCACGGAATTGCGGATGATCGCAGCTTTACTTTTTCTGACCCTGGCGGTTCAGGCTCAGGATGCGAATGGCTTCATCGATCCGCTGGGCACGACCATTCAGGCCCGTTTCCTGGCACCGGCGGGATACGCCAGGACTGAGGCGCCGGCCGATTCCTTCGCCGCCTATTTGCGGCGCCTGCCGCTGAAGCCCCATGGTGCCGTGGTGAAACTCTTTAACGGCCGGGTCAAGCCCAACTCCGGCGTCTACGTCGGAGTTGTCGACCTGCCTATTGGTAGCCGTGACCTGCACCAGTGTGCCGACGCGGTCATCCGCCTGCGGGCCGAATACCTCTTCGCCCAGGAACGTTACGACGACATCCACTTCCGCTTCACCAGCGGTTTCCTGGCCGAATACGGCCGCTGGCGAAGCGGGGAGCGTATAACGGTCCGCGGCAATGCCGCTCGCTGGGAGCAAACGGGACGGCCCAGTGACAATTACCAAAATTTTTGGCGCTACCTGGAAACGGTTTTCGCCTACGCCGGAACGGCATCGCTGGCCAGGGAACTCAAGATCGTTTCCCGGGAAGACCTGGACATCGGTGATGTTTTCATCCAGCCTGGTCATCCCGGGCACGCGGTCATTGTCGTCGACATGGCTGTGAGCGTAGAAGACGGCCGTAAAGTTTTTCTCCTGGCCCAGAGCTACATGCCAGCCCAGGAGATCCAGGTGCTGGCCAACCCCAACGACGCTCGATTGAGCCCCTGGTATGAGGCTGACTTCGGTGCAGTGCTGCGTACACCGGAATGGACATTCGAGGTTGGGGATCTAAAGAGGTTCAAGGAAGAATAACAAGCCTAGGGCGCGAAGGTTGATAGGAAAATCAATTTTTTCCATGCTGGGATTTTAAGGGGAACATATTGAGATCGCAACTATAAAGGGGACGATAGTTTGATATTTGAATATTGTTTTTTCATGTGCCCAGAACAATCCGCATGTTTTCAAAAACACAAACTTTAATCCACTGTCTCCGAAATCTTTGGATATAGCTTCTTTATGCATGCCGGGCAAATGCCGTGGCTGAACTCCGCTTCGGAATGATCTTTTATGTACAACTCGATCTCTTTCCAGTAGCCTTTGTCGTCGCGGATCTTCTTGCAGGAAGCACATATGGGAAGCAGTCCGCGAAGCACTCGGATCTTCGCGATGGCGTCGTCGACGCGCCGAGTCAATTCCCTCTCTCGTTCCAGCAACCGCCGCACACGGAGGCGGTGGATGCCCAGAGCCAACATGAAGGCGGCGCCGACGCAGATGGCGTAGAACCAGAGTGTCTGGTAGAAGTGCGGGTGGAGGTCGAACTCCAACGAGTCGCCCGTTTCGTTCCACACCCCGTCCTCGTTACTGGCTATCACCCTGAAACGATAGTGTCCCGGCGGAATCCGGGTGTAGTAGGCAACGCGACGCGTCCCCGCGGCCACCCAATCCTTGTCGAATCCCTCCATCAGATACTTGAAGTTCACACGCTCGGCGGCACCCAGGTTGACGGCCGTGTACTCAATTTCAAACCTCTCACTGCCAGGAGAGAACTCACGTACTCCGGCACCCGGCCGCGCCCCATCAATGGCGATACCCGTAATGTATACGGGTGGTGCGCTCTGGTTCGTCTTCATGTGCGCCGGGTCCACCATAGCGGCTCCCCTGATTGTCGGGAACCAAAGCCTGCCGTCGCGAGTCTTGCAAGCGGCTCCGCTGTTGCATTCGGCGCTCCTCATGCCATCCGCCTTTCCCAAGGAAGTGCAGATGATCGACGTCATCTTCCCGGCGGCGAAGCGGTCGAGCTGCTTCTTGCTCACTCGATACAGACCTTTGTTGCAGCTCATCCACAGGTTGCCGGAGGCGTCTTCCAGTATGTCAAATACAACATCGTCGAACAGCCCGTTCTTTTTCCTATAGGCCGTGAAGCGGCCGTCCTTGAGGCGCATCAATCCGCCTCCGAACGTGCCGATCCAAAGAGTCCCCTCCGCATCCTCATGAATGGATGTCAACGTGTCGCTCGCAAGACCGTCCTTGGTTCTGTAAACAATGAACCGTCCGTCCTGCAACAGGTTCAATCCCCCGCCGAAGGTGCCTACCCAAAGCCGGCCCTGGCGATCCTCGTGCACGAAGATCACGTCCGCGTTCGAAAGACCTTGGTCCTTTCCCAGCACCGTGACCTTTCCATCCTGCAACCGGTTCAGCCCTCCGCCGAACGTCCCCACCCAAAGCGCCCCGGAACGATCTTGGCACAACGACATGACATTGTCGCTGGATAATCCGTCTTTCTTCGTGAGGGTCCTGAACCTGCCGTTCTGGAGACACGAGAGCCCGCCACCGTGGGTTCCGATCCACAGCCTCCCCTCACGATCGGCCAGCACCGCCCAGATCCTATCGCTCGCCAGGCCATGTTTCTGGGTGTACGAGCGGACAGTACCATCTCTTAGTTGATTCAGCCCACCGCCCCAAGTTCCAAGCCACAGGGCCCCTTCCCGATCTTCCTCGATGGCCCAGATCATGTCGTTCGCTAATCCCTCCTGAGTTCCGTAGGGCGTCACCTTGCCCTCCTTCAAGCGGTTCAGTCCTCCGCCGTCCGTGCCCACCCACAGGTTCTGCTCACGGTCCTCGAATATCGACACAACGTTTTCATGTGACAGACCTTCGCCGGTGGAGTAGACGTCCAGCCGAGCGCCGGTGATACGTTTCAGCCCACCTCCGGTCGTCCCGATCCAGAGACTGCCAGCACGGTCCTCGTAGATGCATCTGATGATGTCGCCAGCTAGAGCACCCTTGGCCGGGTAGTCAGAGAAAACGTCGTTTTGGAGGCGATTCAGACCGCCGCCGCGGGTCCCGACCCACAGGATGCCGGCCCGGTCGCAATGGAGGGCCATCACCATATTGCTGCCCAGTCCGTCGGCGGTGGAATATGTCCGGAACGTCCCATCCTTCATCCTGCCCAGACCGTTTGTTGTTCCGATCCAGAGACTGCCCTCACGATCCTTGCAGATAGAAGTGACCTTGTCGCTGGGCAGACCATCCTTTTCCCGGTAAGCAGCGGCAACGCGTCCCTGGTCGAGACGATAGAGCCCGTCTTCGTCTGTCCCTATCCAAAGATGGCCACCATCATCTTCGTATATCGACCATATGATGCTTTCCGAAAATCCCTCATCCAGCGAGACCGCGGTGAAGCTGCCCTGAGCATAACGGATCAGCCCGCCTTTGTGAGTCCCTATCCACAACGACCCTGTGTGATCTTCGCACAACGTCAGTATGCTGCTGCTGGTCATGGCCGCGGTGTTCTCCTCGTCGAACACCGTGAACGCCATGCCGTCGAAACGGACAAGCCCTTCTTCGGTGCCGATCCATAGATAACCGTCACGCGTCTGCGTGATGGCGCGCACGGAGTTCTGTGGTAGCCCATCCTCGATCTGCCAGACGTCGTGGATGAACTGCGTTGGGGCTTTCGCTGGATCAAGGGCAAGCACCAGACCAGTTGCTGCGCACAGCAGCAAGCCGAGCCATGCTGTCCGGAGGAAAACCGTCAGGCCGCGTCGTCGCGATCCACCTGGGCTCGGATCTGCCTTAATCATTCTTGAACCTCCAGCAGGAGATCCCACGATAGGAAAATCAATTTCCCCTATGGTGGGATCTTAAGGGTAATATATTGAAATTGCAATAAGTGGCCGTGATTTTTTTTGAAATTTAGTGAAAAAGATTTTTTGGCAAAAAAGGCGCTCTTTTTAGTTGTTAAGTTGGGGACTGTCCTTTTTTATTCTACAATGGTTATTACTGCTTTCTACCCGCCAAAAGGTAAATCGTCACGGCTGTGGAGATCACTGTCATAATCGTCATTATCCTGTGGATAGTCAATACTATGTTATTTACCGGCTTGCCAAGGCTCAGGAAAACGCCTGAAATAAATAATGCGAGAACAGATAATCCCGCGACCAAAATCAGGGTTAATATAATAATCTTGACTTCAACATTCTTGAGCAAATTGTGGATCACAATAACTGTGAATATCACTGCCGCAAGGGCAGTTAACTTGTGGATGGTAAAAATTAAGGTGTTTAACGGTTTCCCGGAATTACTCAGCCAAACACCAAAAACAACCGTGACGAGAAAAAGAAATCCAGTGACTACCATTCTTAATGCAATAGTGCTCATTTCAACCTCCTGGTTTGCTGGGGGAATTTGGGTCTGGTCTTTCATTGTTACTTTTACCTTTTGCTTTTGAGGTGGTCTTGACAAGCAAGACCACATCAGACACCGAGAATAATGTTTGATAGCGGCTAGTCCTAACCCATGCCGAATGCTGAGGCCACTATTTTTTTCCCCTTTGGGTTGCAATTATTCTGATTGCGTTCCTGACGCCGAGACCTTTTCCTTCAGCACATCGGCGATAGCCGTGGCCCAGGAAGTGATGGCATTCCAATCACGAAAGTCCCCAACAGGAGCTTCAACCTTTTTGATCATGAATTTTTGAATGAAATTCAATTTTTTTGTGTCTACATTGCCATGAAAAAGTTTAATGTCACGAGGCTTTATATTCTTGGCAATGGATTGTAAGTTCTTGGGGAACCGCCAACCTTCAGTTAATTTAACCGGATCACCTTTGCCCGTAGGTCCGCTCGAAAAGAGCCACAACGGCTGCTCAGCCAGCGCTTTCTCGTTGGTCTTTAAGAATTTCGCCGCCTCCTTTCGCCAGCGGCCGATGTAAACCGCGCTGCCTAATATGACTGCCGTGTATTGAGTCGGATCACTGACGCGATTTGCAGGTAGCACATCGGTACGCAGACCTGCTTGACGAAGCACTTGCCCGATTTTCTCGGCAATCTCTGCCGTTGCGCCGTACTTAGTGGCATAAGTCACTAAAACTTGAGTTTTCATTTTATCCTCCATTTTGTTCGGGTAGCGACTGTAGTCGCCACGTCTGATTTTAATAAAATAATTTTGCACAAACAATTGTAGATAACATTTCCAAAATAGTTGTTGAACTACATTTTACCCTTAACAATCACTTTAGCCCAATTGGCAGCACGCTCTAACTCTCCCTCTTTCAGCGGACCTTCTTTGCCTGTTACGAAAAAACCTTCTGGTGACCCTAAAAGAGTTCCGCCATTTTTTTTCAGACTGTCAGCGATCCTTGCCGCGGCATAACCAAAGATTTTTACCAGTTTCGTCGAAAATCTGGTGTCGAACGCCGCTACATTGATGCCCCTGATGGTAGGCTTCGCAATTTTATCAAGAAAATCTTGAATCGCCGGCGTAGGTCTGCCCCCTTGGGTAGGGGAGCCAACTATTAATAATCCCAATTCAGTTAAGTGTTCAGGCTTTATTTCGCTTACCCGAAGTGTTACTACATTCTCTTTAAAACCAAGAGCATCACCTATTGCTAGCCCGCATTTCTCACAAGCCTAATTTTTTCGTGGGAGTCGACTCTCCAGGAACAAAAATACGGGGCGATTTTTGTTGCATACAACAAAAAGCAGTGCTCTGAAAAATCATGGCGCTA
>Ga0180009_10006306_pt1 | contig 12467 bp, 13 predicted proteins | sample OS_PC_MetaG_FD_123537 | JGI IMG/M metagenome (GOLD analysis project Ga0180009, IMG submission 123537) | Groundwater microbial communities from the Aspo Hard Rock Laboratory (HRL) deep subsurface site, Sweden - OS_PC_MetaG | ecosystem: Environmental > Aquatic > Deep subsurface > Groundwater...
GCCAGAGCGGAGAACGCGCCAGGTCGATGAACTTCTTTTCGTCCTCGAGCAGTTCGGCGCCGGCCCGTCGTCCCTCGGGGGTGGCGTTGCCCCGGGCCAGGTCATCGAGGCTGTCCCACCACAACTCGGCCACTCCGTCGTAGGGTTCCGGGCCGCCTCGGGCCTGCCGAAGAAGCTGATTATAGGCGTCGTCGAGCATGGTATGGGTCTGGACGTAGCGTTTGATCCGCAGGACCTCGGCCCGGGCCCGGACCAGCGGGCCGTGGTTCTCGAACCAGTAGGTCTGAAACTCCCCGGGCGAGATATGGGGCAGACGCCGAAGACAGAAGGTCAACTTGATCATCAGGTGCTCCTCACCGTAATCAGGAAGGATCGGCCGGATCATCCGTGCCGGGCGGCGAATTCCTGGAAAGCCGCCTGGTTTTCTCGAATCAGTTCGGGAATGGGCAGACTGTAAGGACACCGCTCCAGGCACTCGCCGCATTCGGTGCACTCGTCCACCGTGGCTATGGCCTCCCGGGTCATGAGCAGGGCCATCTTCGGGTCCAGACGCCGGGACATGGAACGGAAACCCATGATTTCGACGATGCGCACGCCGTTGTCGCAGGGCAGACAGTATCCGCAGCGGTGGCAGAACCGTTTGCCCAGGCTGGCGCGGAGGGCCTCGATCTCGTCCATATCGGCCCGGCTCAGCGGGCGGGGACTTTCGTACAGGTCGATGATTTCATCGGCTTCCCGCAGGGACTCGATGCCGGGGATAGGCACCAGGTCGGAATGCCGGCGCAGGAAACCGAAACACAGGTCGGCCCGGTCGAGCAGTCCGCCGCCCAACGGCTTCATGCCGATGAGGCCCATGTCCTGCTCCCGGGCGGCCGGAAACAGCTCGGAGGCCGCGTCGTATTCGATAAAATTAAAGGGAAACTGGAGCGTGGCGAAGAGTCCGGTCCGGCAGGCTTCCAGGGCCGTGGCCGGGTCGTGGGCGCTGAAGCCGACGTGCGCGATTTTGCCCGCCTCGACGGCGCGCCGAACCGCCTCCATGGCCCCGTTCGGAGCCAGAATGGCGTCCAGGTCCTGTCGTTTGCTCAGGTTATGAAACTGAAACAGGTCCAGACGGTCGGTCTGAAGGTCACGCAGGCTCTTGTCGATGTGCCGGGCCGCGGTTTCCGCGTCGCGGGCCAGGGTCTTGGTGGCCAGGACCACCCGGTCGCGCACCGGTCCCAGGGCCTGCCCGAGCTTTTTCTCGCTGTCCCCATACATGTTGGCCGTGTCGAAGAACGTGACGCCCCGATCAAAGCAGTGGCGTATGATTCCGGCGGCCTCTTCCGCCTCGACCCGGATGATGGGAATGCCCCCGAAACCCAGTTCGGACACTTCCAGGCCGGTTTTTCCCAGTCGCACGCTGTTCATGTTCATTTGCCTCCGCCGCCGCTTCGAAGCGAAAAGCAGCCCCCGGGAAAGCCCTTTCCCGGCGGGCCAGGCCGAACGGCGGCATCAGTCCGCGGTTTTTTTGAGTGACTGGCCAGCGCTCCAGGCCTCGGCCAGAACCGGGCCCAAGGCGTAATAGCGCTTGTCGTGCATGGAAAACAGAAGCGGCCGAATCTTGCCCGGGTCCGGACGGCCGGCTTCGAGCACGGCGTCATCGCACCAGGTTTCGACCACTTCGCCTATAAATATATCGTGTTTGGGGAATTCAAGGGCCTGGACCAGCCGGCACTCCATGTTGACGGGGCATTCCCGGATCATGGGCGCGGTGACGAGGTTTCCGTAGAAGACGTCGAACAGGGAGGCCTTGTCCGCATTCCGGCCCGAGACCAGGCCGCAGTAGTCGGTCTTTTCCACCAGGTCCATGGAAGGAATGTTCACGCTGAACGTGCCGTTTTCCTTGATGCCGGCATTGGTGTAATGGACCTTGTTCAGGCCTAGGGACACGGTGGTGTGGTCCATGATGCCTACGTGGGCCACGGCCAGGAAATTGGGCCGTCCGTCCACCATGGCCCCGACCAGGGTCGTGGGCATGGGGTACAGGCTGTTTAGCGCGCCCAGCCGGGTTTTGGGCATGGCAAACTCCAAGGGGGTCCGCCGGCCCCGAAGGGCCGGGAATCAATGTTCGTGAGGCTCCTTGAGGAACAGTTCGTGATACTCCTCGTCATTCAGGTGCCGTCGCAACAGACGGCTCATGACCTGAAACAGCTCCTCGATCTCCTCGTCGGTCAGACGCTTGCGCATGACCTCCATGAAACGGTCGTCGGAAAATTTCTGCAGATATACGATCAGCGAGGCCTCGTCCGTTTCCCGGTCCATTCCGAAGCCGGTCAGACCGGTGTATGCCTCGACGAAGTCATGACTGTGCAAGGCCATTCCTCTCCTTTCAAACCGCGAGAACCAGGCGGACGTCCATGACATTGGTCCGGGTCGGTCCGGTCATGACCAGGTCGTCCAGGGCCTGGAAAAACGGATAGGCGTTATTCTCTTGCAGGTGCTTGACCGGATTCATGTCCGCCTCGGCCGCCCGGCGGCAGGTGTTCCAATCGGCCATGGCTCCGGCCGCGTCGGTCGGTCCGTCGGTGCCGTCCGTACCGGCTGAAAAAACGAGGACGCCTTCATGGCCGTCGATATCCAGGGCAGCGGCCAGGGCGAACTCCTGGTTCCGCCCGCCCTTGCCTTTCCCGTGCAGGGTGACCGTGGTCTCGCCCCCGGAAATCAGGCAGGCCGGCGCCTTGATCGGATACCCGGAGGCCTTGACCTCCCGCCCCATGGCCGCATGGACCCGGGCCACTTCCCGGGTCTCCCCTTCAATGCTCGAGGAAAGAATCAGGGGCCGGTACCCCAGTTTTTTGGCTTCCGCTTCGGCCGCCTTCAGGCTGATCCAGTTGGAGCCGACGATCACGTTGGTCACGCGGGACAAGGCCGGATCGCCGGGCTTGGGGGTGTCCGGAATCTGGCCGGTCAGGCCTTTCCTGAGATGATTGCGCACCGCGGCCGGCACTTTTTTCATCAGACGATACTTGGCCAGGATGACGGCCACCTCCTCGAAGCTCGAACGGTCCGCCACGAACGGACCGGAGGCGATGGTGTCCATGTCGTCGCCCACCACGTCGGACAACATGAGGTTGACCACCGTGGCCGGAAAGGCCGCCCGGGCCATCTGGCCGCCCTTGACCTGGGAGAGATGTTTGCGCACCGCATTGATCTCATGGATGCTGGCCCCGCAGGCCAGAAGCAGTTTGGTCACGCTCTGCTTTTCCAACAGGTTCAAGCCGTCGGACGGCAGCGGCAGCAAGGCCGATCCGCCCCCGGAAATCAGGGAGAAAACCAGGTCGTCTTTTTCGGCCGCTTCGAGAACGGCCTTGATGGTTCGAGCCGCCCTGACCCCGGCCTTGTCCGGAACCGGGTGGGCCGCTTCCATGACCTTGACCCGCTTCAGACTCAGCCCGTGTCCCTTTTTCACGGAAATGACGCCTTCCTCGATGCGAGCGCCCAGTATTTTTTCCAGGGCCTGGGCCATGGGCGCGGTGGCCTTGCCGGCGCCGACGACGAAAATACGCCCTGTCTTGCTCAGATTGAAGGTCTTGAGAACCTTTTTGCCTTGAACGATCTTCAGGGTTTCGCCGGATCGGGTCACGGTTTGATGGACCACCCGTCCTGGTTCCACCGATGCCAGGGATGCTTTGAATATGGTCAGGGCATCCTTCCTGAGTTTGGCGTCCAAGCGGGGTTGCGCTTTCACCTCGACCTCCTTTTCTGGCTAAAGCTCAAAAACACTGTAGCTCTTCCGGCCCTTCCCCTGAATAATTGACCATTATAGGGCAGTTAATCAAATTCACAAAGGGATTTTTTATAAACCCGTCACGGCGCAATGAGTCAACCGATTGATATGAATGGGCTATTTATGTGGAGTCCGGCCGAAAACCCGACCCGGAACCGGCCGTTCAATTGCCGGAAGACCGAAAAACGGCCGGCCGGCCCGGTCATACGGAGTGGTTTTCAGGCCAGACTGAATCGCCAGCGGCAGTATTCGTCCGGCGGATGCTCGTCCGGCGGGGCGAAAAGGCAATCGACACGGATGCGGGGGTCGATGGCCTGGGCAAAGCCTTTGAATTCAGCTTCATGCATGGCCTGGCAGGGGTATTCGCCGATCCCCCTGGCCAATCGCGCCTGCTGAGGCGGGCAGGAAGGTACGCTCAAGATGACCTGGTCCGGTTCTTCCTCGATCCGATATCCCACGAGGATGGTCCAGGGAAACAGCCGCAGGGCTTTGAGGAACCCGGGCAGACCGTCCTCTTTTATCCCGAAACGCTGCTTCAGGTCGGTGGCGGCCATGTTGGCGGCCTTGCCCCAGACCTTTTCGTTGAAGCGGCAGGCTTCGTCCAGGCCGTGGTCCCGTTCGACGTTGAGGAACCAGAAGGCGTCGACGACGCGGTAGGAGTGCAGGAGGAACTCGATATAGGAGACCAGGTCTTTCTTTTCCCAGGCGCTGAAATCGTTCATATGCTGTCGGTCCTCGGAAATCGTCGGCGGTCAAGACCCGGGGGATCAGGTTTCCCACCAGGATTTTTTCAGTACGGTTTCCGACTTTTTCCTGGCCTTGGCCGACTGCGCGGGGCGCTTGGGTTCGTCGCGTTTGAATATGTCCCCGGGATCGATCTTTTTTTCCGATCCATCCCACCAGTTGCCCCCGCCGGTTTTGGCCGGTTTTTCGGCGGGCCGGTCCGGTTCACTTTTAAATATATCCCCGGGCTCCACTTTCTTTTCCTGGCCTTCCCACCAGTTGGCGGAAGGCTTCTTTTGGGGCGGTCCGGCCGCGGTTTTGGGCCCGGAAGCGGCGGGTTTGGGATGATTGAGCAGTCCGAGTTTCTGGAGGAGCCGCTTGTATCGCTTTTCCCCTTGGGGGATAAAAGTGAAACGGCCCGAGTCGAACTCGGCCGTACTGAAACTTTCGCGCAATGGAGTCAAGTTGAAGTCATTATCCAGAAGGGCGCAATTTACCTGTCCGTCGCGCTCTTCGACGGTCATCCAGAAGTTCCGGTACTCCTGAGTCTGGGCCGTGCCCCCGGTCCCGATGGTCCCCTTCTTGACTTCCAGGTAAATACCGGCTTTGATCTGACTCATGCCGACACTCGCTTGGATCGATTTTTCAAGTAATTTAGCATAAAATTGTTGCCGGCGCCACGGAATTCAGCGGAAAAGGCATAAAGGATTTGACAGGTCGGTCGAAAAATCACTATGAGAACGAGGGAGAAGCATTACCACAGAGGAGGACGTGTGATGGAAGTGAAGAAGCTGGGAGTTTTGGGCGCCGGGGCCATGGGGCATGGCATCGCTCAGTTGGCGGCCGTGATCGGCTGCGAAGTGGTCCTGCGGGACATCGACATGAAGTTTGTGGAAAAAGGGATCGCCGGCATGGACAAGTTCATGAGCCGGAGCGTGGAAAAAGGCAAGATGAGCGCCGAGGACAAGGAGGCCGCCCTGGCCCGGGTCAAGGGCACGGTGAACATGTCCGACCTGTCGGACGTGGATTTCGTCGTCGAGGCGGTTCTCGAAGACCTGGACCTCAAGAAAAAGGTCTTTGCCGAACTCGATGAAGTCTGCCGGCCGGACGTGATCCTGGCCACGAACACCTCGTCCATGTCCATCACCGAGATCGCCAAGGCCACCAAGCGGCCGAACCAGGTCGTGGGCATGCATTTTTTCAACCCCGCGCCGATCATGCGGCTGGTCGAGGTCATCCGGGGCTATTTCACGGACGACGAGACCGTGGCGGCCACGAGCGCCCTGGCCCAGCGCATGGGCAAGCAGACCGTCGAGGTCAAGGTGGACTCGCCCGGCTTCATCGTCAACCGGCTCATGGTGCCCCACATGCTGGAAGCCATCGAGATGTACCAGGAAGGCGTGGCCTCCAAGGAGGACATTGACAAGGCGGTCAAACTGGGGTTGAACTACCCCATGGGTCCGTTCGAACTGATGGACATGACCGGCATCGACATCATTTATAATGTGGCCGAATACTTTCTCAAGGAACTGAACAAGGAACTCAAGTGGGTTTCGCCGACCCTGCTCAAGAACACGGTTCGCGCCGGCAGGCTGGGCAAGAAAACCGGGGGCGGCTGGTACGAATAAGCTCCGGACGGACGCGGGTCCCGGCCGGTCACCCCGGCCGGGGCCATGACATCCGGCCCGGCATGTGTTATCATTTCCTGACCGGGAGAAGACCCGAGCCGGGAGGCAAAAACTCGTGCGCGGACAGAACATTCTCCGCATCATCGCCCTGATCGGCTTGTGCGCGCTGGTCTATTACTTCAGCTTCGACAACGGCCGCCGGGCCATGGAGCCCCGCGTCAGAGAGATCGAAGCCGGGCTGCTGGCCAAGGACCGGATCATGGAAAGCATGGCCCTGGAAGTGCGCCGGCTCAAGGAGCAGCTGGCCAACTGCCCGGGCGGCGCGGAATCCGCCCCGGCCCGGGAGGATGCCGAGGCGGCCCCGCGGGTCCGGGTCCAGCTCGACGCGTCGCGTCTGATCTTCGACAACCGGCTTCTGGTGACCTGTCTAGGGATCGACCGGGAGAAGAAACAGGCCCGTATCCTGCTCAACCTGATCGATGAGGACACGCGCAAGGCCGAGACCCTGGAGCTGGGCCACGGCCTGAATTTCAGTCTGGCCGGCCAGAACTTCACCATGCTTCTGGAGCAGATTCAAACCTCGTCCGTGTCGTTGCAGTTCGTGAAAAGGTAGCCGCTCGCATGCATTCCAACCATCTGGACCTCATCGTCCGCCGCATCCAGGGACGGCTCAACCGGGAGAGCGGTCCGCTCGAACCGCCCCTGATCTATCTGGACCCCGAAGCCGTCCGTCACATCTACCAGGAACTGACCGGACTCGACGAGCCGCCGGGCATCCACGTGGCCCTGCCCGAGGCCGAGGCCCCGGGCCGGGCCGAAGCCAGGTTCGGGATCGAGACCGGGTACCGGCCCCCGGCCCGGCTTTTGTTCGAGGCCATGTCGCCCATCCTGGATGAGACCGTGCCCCGGGTCGACCGGCCCGAGGACCTGCACCCGCTGGCCTATCGATACGCCCGGATTTTCGGCCGTTTCCAGACCACGCATTTCCCGGACGGCGGTCTGAACCTCGAAATCAGCTTCGCCGGGGTGCGAGGCATCCTTTTTTACACCAAGGCCTTTTTCAGCTCCATGGTCCGGCCCCTGCTCGGTTCGGACCGCTTCCACTCCCTGGGCTGCCAGGTCGAGGCCCTGGTCTACCTTCACGGCCGGCCCCAAAGAACGATATTCTATCACCAGAGTTTCGGAGACGATCAGGAGCACGTCTGGCTGCCCCTGGCGCCCGTCGCCCTTCGGGAGGCGGAAGGAAACATCGAAAGCGAGTGACCCCTGTATGGACGCGGACGAAAAACTGTTCATCGACATTATTCACCAGGCCCTCGAGGCCGCCAAGGACGCCGATACGGAAACCCTGGGCCTCCAGGTCAAGGGGGCCAACACCCGGGAGGATTTCGAGGCCTTCATGACCCGGTTTTTCGAGCAGGCGGGCGAAGTGCCCCTGCTCTCGGAAAACCGGTTCAAGATCGTCATGCTGGTCGGCGGCCAGCGCTCCTGGCGCAAGGCCCGCGACCTGGTCATGCTGGCCCTGGCCGCCTTTGACCGCTCCCACGAGGACCACGGCCAGGAACTCTGGCCGTCGCGGCGGGACCGTTGAACATGCCGGCAAGCTCGTTCCATGCGGCAAGGCCGCGGGGAGCTTCATTTTCGGAATCGAGTATCGGCCACTTGGAACGGAAGTCTCCGAACCGGCGCTTTGCCGCGGAGAACCCCTTTGAGGCCCCGGAGGCCCCTGAAAAAATGAAGGCGACATGACGACCCTGATCGTATATTTCTGCCTGGCGATAACGGTGTCCTTCACCTGTTCCCTGCTCGAGGCGACCATTCTGTCCCTGACCCACGCCCACATCGAGGTCCTGATCAAGAACGGCCACCGCAGCGGCCACATGCTCAAGGCCCTCAAGGACAAGATCAACCACCCCCTGGCCGCCATCCTGACCCTGAACACCATCGCCAACACGGTCGGGGCCGCCGGCGTGGGCGCCCAGGCCCAGGTCGTCTTCGGCAGCAAGTGGGTGGCCCTCCTGTCCGGTGTGCTGACCTTGGCCATTCTCGTTTTTTCCGAGATCATCCCCAAGACCCTGGGCGCGGCCTACTGGAAAAACCTGGGCCCGGCCGCCGCCTATCTCATCCGGGGCATGATCATCATCACCTACCCCCTGGTCGTGATCTTCGAGGCCCTGGCCCGCCTCATTTCGCCCAAGGGCATCCAGATCAAGATCACCCGCGAGGAAATGATCGTGGCCGCGGAAATGGGCCTGGCCGCCGGCGAACTCCGGGACCGGGAACGGGCGATCATCCGGAACCTGCTGCGGCTGAACAACATCACGGCCCGTGACATCCTGACCCCCCGCTCCGTGCTCTTCGCCCTGCCCCAGGACCAGACCGCCTGCCAGATCATCGAGGAACGCAAAGTACTTCCCTTCGCCCGTATCCCGGTCTACGGCAAGGACCTGGACGACATCACCGGCCTGGTCCGGCGCTGGGACATTCGGCAGGCCTGCACCCAGAACGGGGGGGACCGGCCCATATCGGAACTGGCCAATCCCATTTTCGCCGTGCCTGAAACCAAGTCCGTGACCGACCTGCTCGACGAGTTCATCCTGCGCCGCGAACACATCTTTCTGGTCGTGGACGAATACGGCGGCACCCAGGGCGTCATCACCCTCGAGGACGCCATTGAAACCCTACTGGGCGTCGAGATCGTGGACGAACTCGACTCCGTGGACGACATGCGCAAGTACGCCCGGGAACAGTGGGAGAAGCGGAAAGCGGCCCGCAACATGTGAGCCGCGCCCGTTCGTCGAGGGAACCTGATTGTCCGCCGTGGAACTGTTCGAAGACTTTTTTTTCATCCAGCGGGACTTCCTGACCGGCAACCACTTCGTCTGCCGGGGGCCGGAACCGGCCCTGATCGACACGGGATTCATCGCCGACACCGAACGCACCCTGGACCTGATCCGGGACCTGGGCGCGGACCCGGCCCGGGTCGGCCGCATCGTCAACACCCACACCCATTACGATCACTGCGGGGCCAACCGGGTCATTCAGGACCGGTCCGGCTGCGAAATTCTCCTGTCGGTTACGGGCAAGCACTTCATGGACACCCGCGACGACTGGGCCATGTGGTGGCGATACCATGAAGCGCCGGACGGGTATTTCCACTGCGCGCGCGGCATCGAGGACGGAGAGACGGTCCGCATCGGGCGGTACGAGTTCGAGGCCCGGTGCACGCCGGGCCATGCCGGCGACCTGCTGGTCCTGTACAACCGGAAGCACCGCCTTCTCATCTCTTCGGACACCCTCTGGGAAAACGACATGGCCATGATCAACGTGCGGGTCGAAGGCAGCCGGGCCCTGTTCTGTCAGCTCGAATCCCTGGACCGGCTGGCCGGCCTGGACGCGGCCCTGGTCTGTCCCGGACACGGCCGGCCCTTTACCGACGCCGGGGCGGCCATCGACCGGGCCAGGACCCGGGTCCGGCGCTTTTTGGCCCATCCGGAAAAGCTGGGCGCCGACACGGTCAAGAAAATCCTGGTCTATTCCCTGCTGACCCGGGGTCCGATCGAGGCCGAGGCCTTTGAAGCCGAATGCCTGGCCTCGAACTGGTTCCGCGAGACCGTTGACTTGTACTTCGACGGGCGGTATGAAAGCATGTATCGCCGGACCCTGGAGGGACTGGCCGGCCGGGGCCTGATCCAACGGGACGGGACCCGCATTTATTCGGCGCTGATGACGTCCTAGGAGGCGCGTTTTGCCGGTCATCGAAATACTGCCCGATCTTTTCTTCATCCAACGGGGCTTTCTGAACGGCAACCATTTCGTCTGGCGGGGCCGGGAACCGGTGCTGGTGGACAGCGCGTACGTAGGCGGATACGAGGAGACCGGGCGGCTGATTGCCGGCCTGGGCGTGGACCTCTCCCGCGTCCGCCTGATCGTCAACACCCACACCCACTGCGACCATATCGGCGGCAACCACCGCATCCAGGAACGGTCCGGCTGCCAGGCAGCCCTGCACCGGATCGGCAAGCACTTCATCGACACCCGGGACGACTGGTCCACCTGGTGGGGCTACTACGGCCAGGAGGCCGAGTTCTTCGAGGCCCACGTCGGCCTCGAGGACGGCGATCGCATCGATGTCGGACCGTACGAGTTCGAGGTCCTTTACACGCCCGGGCATGCCTCGGACGGCATCGTGCTCTACAACCGCCGCCACCGCCTGCTCTTCAGCGGGGACGCCCTGTGGGAACACGACGCCTCGGCCCTGAACCCGCGCGTGGACGGCAGCGCGGCCCACTTTGCCCAGCTCGACTCCCTCGATCGCATGGCCGAACTGGATATCGACCGCGTCTTTCCCGGACACGGCCCGCCCTTTTCCGAGGTCCGAAAGGCCATCGAAAAGTCAAAGGACAAAATCCGCAACTTCATGTACGATCCGGACAGGCTCGGCCGCAGCCGGATCAAGAAGGTCGTCAGCTACACCCTGCTCATGACCGGAGCCATCGACGAAAACGCCCTGTTCCAACGCCTGATGGCCTGGCCCTGTTTTCCCGAGTTCGTGGACATCGAGTTCCAGGGCCGTTACCGGGAACTGTTCGACGACTCCCTGGACAGCCTGGCCGCCCTGGGCCGGGTCGAGCGCCGGGACGGCCGCGTGGTTTCCTTGCTCGAGCCCTGACCCCCTCAACCCGGAGGCCGTTCATGGACAACGGACTCGACGAGCGCACCAGCCTGGATTTGCAAGGCCTGGCCGACTGGACGGAGGACCGCATCCAGGAAGACCTGGACCGTCTGGTCGAGGCCAAGCTGCTCGCCCTGGGCCAACCCGAGGACCAGGCCCGCTCCGACGGGCGCCTGATCGCCGGACTGATCGGCCGGACCACGGTCCTGGTGCGGGCGTTGGGGCCGGACGAAGCGGAGCGGCGATTCGGGACCCATCTCATGACCGTGCTCACCGAAGTCTGGCGGACGCTCAATACCAGCCATGACCTGTCCCGGGTCGTCCGCCGCTGGCTCGAGATACCGGACAAGCTGTTCGACCTGGGGCTGATTCTGGAGTCGCGCGAAACGCCCCTGCGATTGAAGCTCGAGTTCCGGGAGCCGGACCCCGGACAGCCCAGCACCCTCCTGCCGCCCTTTCGCCGCTTCATCCCCTTGCTGGGCCGCCGGCCCGAGACCGAAATACTGGCCGGCTGGCGGGACGCGGAGGCCTGTTTTTCCTGGATGGTCCTGACCGGCGAGGGCGGCATGGGCAAGACCCGCCTGGCCCAGGAGTTCGCCTGGTCCTGCGGGCAGGAAAACGGCTGGGCCGCCGGTTTCATGGACCTGGACGCTTTGAACGGCCTGGTCGATCACCCGGACTTTCACAACTGGCGGCCCCTGACCGATACCCTGATCGTGGCCGACTATGCGGCCGGCAAGACGGAGCCGCTGGGCCGGCTGTTGAGGCACTGCGCCGAGTGCGCGGCCGGGATTCACGACACCTCGATCGAACCGCGCCTGCGGGTCCTGCTCATCGAACGCCAAGCCGATCCGGAAAGCGGCTGGCTCAAGGAACTGCTCTCCCGGGGCGAAGGCGCGGTCCGGGACGACCTGGAACAGGCCCGGGCCGTCGGGCTGGAAATCCGGGCCCCGGGCGGCGCGGAAGCGGACCCGGGCCGGACCATGATCCAGGTCATGAAGGCCACGCTGGAGCGATGGTCGAAACTGACCGGACGACCCGCCCCGGCATGGCCGGCCGACCTGGAGGCGGACCCGGAGACCATGAACCGGCTGGCGGACGCCACCCGGGGACGGCCTCTGTTCCAGCAGATGGCCGGTCTGCGCGCCTGCGAATCCGGCCGCGCCCGGGACCTGTTCCACTGGCGGCGGGAGGAACTCCTCGAGTTCGCCGTCAAGTGGGAGCGCCGCTACCTGTCCGAATACGCCCGAACACGGGGACTGGATGAAAACCGGATCGAAATGCTCGAACGGGCCGCGGCCCTGCTGGCTTTGGCCGGGCCCCTGCCGGCGGACGACCCGGAATGGCGAGCCCTGCTCCAGGCCGAAGCCGAGGACCTGGGCCTGGGTCCCCTGCCCCCGGCCGACACGGTCCGGCGCCTCAAGGACTTATACGGGGAAATGGAGACAGCCGGAGAACGGATGCTGGCCCCGCTCCAACCCGGCCTGCTGGCCTCGGCCATGGCCTGCCGGGTCCTGTCCCTCCACCCCAACAGCCTGCAAAAATCCCTGAACCGGCTCCTGGACCTGACCCATGGCCGGGCCTGGGAGATGCTGCTGCGCCTGGCCCAGGACCTGTTCACCCTGGACGGGTTCGACTGTTCCGGCTGGCTCCCGCCCCTGGTCGAACAAAGACC
>Ga0180009_10006307_pt1 | contig 12467 bp, 9 predicted proteins | sample OS_PC_MetaG_FD_123537 | JGI IMG/M metagenome (GOLD analysis project Ga0180009, IMG submission 123537) | Groundwater microbial communities from the Aspo Hard Rock Laboratory (HRL) deep subsurface site, Sweden - OS_PC_MetaG | ecosystem: Environmental > Aquatic > Deep subsurface > Groundwater...
CGGGATGTTTTCAACCTTAAGCCTTACGCCTGCTGCCTGCCTGTGTCCTCCGAAAGACAGGAGAAACTCTCTGCATTCAGCAAGCCCTCTGCACAGATCAAAAGAAGGAATGCTCCTACCGGAGCCTTTTGCGATTCCATCCTCTACGGAGAGGATAAATGTGGGGCGGTAAAATTCCTCTGCTATCCTTGATGCGACAATGCCAACAACGCCCTGATGCCATCCCTCTCCCGAGAGCACTATTACACGTTCGTCATGCATGACCTGTAATGCCTCGCGGGCTTTTTGATAAACCTCTTCTTCTATCTTCTGTCTCTCAGAATTCAGCCTGTTAAGCCATGAACCAAGGTCTTCTGCTTCTCCTTCTGTCTCTGACAATAAAAGACGGACTACATCGCTGGCATCGGAAATCCTGCCTGCTGCATTTATCCGCGGTATCAGGGTGAAAGATAAAAGCCCTGCCCTGAGTTCTCTTTTATCAAGGCCTGCTACGCTTTTGAGCGTCCTTATCCCCTGCCTCCGGCCTTCATGAATAAGCTTTATCCCTTCTTTCACAAGAATTCTGTTTTCACCTGTGAGAGGAACAACGTCTGCCATTGTGCCGATTGCTGCAAGGTCTAATAAATCGTGAACTGTGAACTGTGAGCTGTGAAGCGTGGATAATGCCTGTGCAATCTTGAATGCCAAACCGGCGCCGGAGAGAATTGCGAGCGGAGAACCGGAAGATGAAAGTTTAGGATTTATTACTGCAACCGCCTCAGGCAGTGAATAGGCGTCAGGTATTAGGTGCTGGGTGTTAGCCTGACCCCTGACCCCTGACCCCTGACCCCTGAAGGCCGGTTCATGATGGTCTGATATGATGACGTCAATCCCTTCCTTCTTTGCACAGGAAGCGGCGTCAAAAGATGTTATGCCGCAGTCAACAGTGATTATGAGGGTTGCTCCAAGTCTCTTTGCCTCCTTCACAGCCACAGGATTAAACCCGTATCCGTGAGCAATCCTGTCAGGAATAAAATAATGGACATCTATTCCGGATGTCCTGAGCGCATGAACCATTATCGCAGTTGCAGTAAGCCCGTCAGCATCATAATCGCCATGAACAAGAACAGTTTCGTTAGTATCAGCAGCGCGTTTTATTCTCTCAACCGCCGTTTTTACGCCGTCAATTTCAAAAGGGTCTGAAAGGCCGGAGATATGCGGGTTCAGGAAGCTATTGACTGCCTCCGGTGTCTTTATCCCCCTGCTTACAAGCACCTGTGCAAAGGCAGGAGAGACAGAGACAGCCTTTGACAGATACTTGATATACTCAGGATTTGTCTTGCTGACAAGCCAGCGCCTATTCATAAATCCGTGATGCGTAACTCGTGAAGCGTAATGCGTAATCGCTTATTCCTTCAAACTCATCACCCATTACGCATAACGCATTACGGCCTTCTTGCAAACGTCTTCTTCCTTCCCCAGAGCAATACTATGGGGCTTGCAATGAACATTGTAGAATACGTGCCGATAATAATTCCCATAATCATAGCTAATGCAAAGTCATGGATGACCTCGCCTCCAAAGATAAACAGTGCAAGGGCAGCAAAGATGGTGGTAAGGGATGTTATCACAGTTCGTGGAAGCACCTCATTGATGCTTGCATTCATTACGGTTTCCAGCGGTTCTTTATGCCTCACTTTCATGTTTTCCCTTGTCCTGTCAAACACCACTACGGTATCTGTAAGGGAGTAGCCTGCAATCGCAAGAAGCGCACTAACGATTATGAGATTAAACTCCCTGCCCATAATATATAAAAGTCCGACCACAACAAGCACATCATGTAATGCAGCAATAGTTGCCCCGATACCAAATCTTAACCGAAATCTCCATCCAACATATATTAATAAGCCTGCGGTAGCCATGAGTATTGCCCACAAAGCGTCCTTCCTCAGTCTCGCACCAACCTTTGGCCCTATCTCAGTCGTGGAATCAATAACAGGCGTTTTATCAGAGAATCTCTTAGAAAGCGCCTCTATTATCTTTTCTGAAAAGCCGCCGAGCTTTGCCTCTTCCTTTTTTACCCTTATGAGAATCTTATTCTCTGCAGGCAGGTCCTGAAGGTCAAAGTCTTTGAGCCCCCCTTCATCAAGGGTCTTTCTTATTTCACTAAGTGAGACATGTTGTGCAAACTTAATCTGAACCGCTGTCCCCCCGCTAAAATCAACACCGAGATTTGCCCTGCCGAGCGCTATCTGAACAATGGCAACCATCCCCAATAAGAATAATGTGCCTGATAAGATAAAGGCATAGTTCCTTTTACCCATGAAATCAATCTTTGTGTTTTTCAGAATCTCTATCATATACTTAATCTTTTAACCTCTTTCTTGGAAAAAATGATGTCAAAGACAGTCTTTGTCCCTACCAATGCAGTAAAGAGATTTATTGCAACACCGAGACTCAATGTCACCGCAAAGCCCTTAATAGGCCCTGTGCCGAACTGGAATAATACTGCAGCAGTTATAAGAACCGTCACATGCGAGTCAAATATTGTCCAGAATGCCTTTTTATATCCTGAGTCAACCGCAACCCTCGGCGTTTTGCCTGCGCGCAGCTCATCCCTTATCCTCTCAAACATAAGCACATTTGAATCAACAGCCATGCCTATCGCCAGTATTATTCCTGCAATGCCCGGCATTGTGAGTGTTGCATTTAAAGACGCCATCGCGCCTAAAAGGAGTATGATATTAAAGGCAAGCGCAAAATCCGCAATAACACCCGAAAGCCTGTAATAAACAATCATAAAGATTACTACAAGCAGTGTTCCAATAATGCCTGCCCTCTTCCCTGCCTCGATGGAGTCTGTTCCAAGAGAAGGCCCGACAGTGACATTCTGCAGCATCTTCATTGGCGCCGGAAGCGCACCTGCCCTCAGGACTATTGCAAGGTCTTTTGCCTCTTCCATTGAAAAGCTCCCTGTAATCTGTGCGCTGCCGCCTGAGATTCTTTCTTTAATTTCAGGCGCTGAATATACAGTGTTGTCAAGGACTATTGCGAGCCGTTTCTTGACATTGGCCGCTGTCACCTCATCAAAAAGCTTTGCCCCTGCTGCATTGAATGATATAGAGACATAAGGATAACCGGACATTGACGAATCTATATTCACTTTTGCCTCTTTGAGCAGGTCTCCTGTCAGCGCCGCCTGTTTTTTCACAAGTATAGGAATCTTCCTTACAGCGCCTGTTTCCATGTTAACCTTTTTCTCAAAGAGTATCTCATCGTCTGCAGGAATTTTTTCTGCAAACTTCTTAAGAACAGCCTCTTCCTCGCCCGGCGCTACTGTTGCAGGTATCTCTGCGGCAACAGGGGATGCGTCATCAACAATTTTGAATTCAAGCTGTGCCGTCTTTCCGATTATCTCTACCGCCCTTTTCGGATCCTTTATCCCGGGAAGCTGGACAACTATCTCATTTGTTCCCTGCCTGTGAATCGTAGGCTCTGCAACTCCGAACTGGTCAATCCTGTTTCTGATTGTTTCAAGCGCCTGGTCAGCGGCATTGTCCTTAATCCTTTTTGCCTCTTTGTCTGATATCGTATAGACAATGTTTGTCCCTGTCTCAACAGGTGTGAGGACGAGATAATTGTCTTCTATGGCTTTCCTTATTTCCATCGAAGAGGGAGCGACTGTTATAAGCAGGCCTTTGCTTGTAATCTCTGCATTTAACTTTTTCTTTGAAAGACTATCCTTTAATGATTGGGCAATCCTTTCCGTTGTTATCTCAACAGCCTTTTCGCCTTCAACCTCAAAGACAAGGTGTATCCCGCCCTGAAGGTCAAGCCCTAAGGTTATGCCCTTGTCAGGCATATTCTTTGTCCACCAGTCAGGCATCTCTTTGAAAAATGGTGTGTTCGGCAGAAAAAATACTGCTGCGAGTATAACTGTTACCCCAATAAGAACAACTCTCCAGAGAATCCTCTTCTTCACCTAAATCTAACCTCTGTCTATCAGTTCAGTAGAGCAGTAGTGCAGTAGGTCGATATTTTTTCTTTTCCTGCTGCCCTGTTGTTCTGCTGCTCTATTGCTCTATTCACTGTCTTCTATGCCAGCCTTGTATTGTTTATATAAAGCTGGAATTCGCAGTTTAAAACCCTTGCTGCCTTTCTGCAGGCAATCATGCGCGACAGGAATATCTCAAAGTATTCTATTACCTGAGATATTCTTGTATCTATTACAAGCGAAAGTATAATAAATTTTTTATCAGGCTCTATTGAGAGTTCTGACTCTGTTGCCGCATAATTAACCCTGTCGTGTATGTCCTCTGTGACCATAGCAGGGTTTCTCACCCTGCTCCTGTGCACATCAGCCTTATCAGCGAGAATCAGCGCTGCCGCAATAGCATCCGGAATCACGCCTTCGTCTTCCTCGTGCATGACTATTGCCCTCATAGCCCTTATAATGTCTCTGCGGTCATAGCCGAGTTCCTCAAGTACTTCTTTCGCAAGGATTGCGCCCATTTTATGGTGATTGCTCCTTCCGAGCATATTCCCGATGTCGTGCAAAAACCCTGCTGCCGCAGCCAGTTCTGCTTCGCTTTCGCTGAACGAAAGTTTTTTCAGTATATTGTAGGCAGCTTTAGAGACAATATCCGTATGCCTGAGACCATGCTCGGTGTAGCCGATGATTTCAAGATATTTGTCCGCCATTTCAATATAAAGCCTTGCCTTTTTGTTATTGTGCAAGGCGCTGAGGTCCGGAGCCAAATCAATCTTCCTCTGAAGCAGGCCTTACTGCCGCAATGTATGCCTTGCCGAACTTTGCCTTCACATTTTCCGCAATCTTCAAAGTCACTGTGGTTGTGCCGACAGCCTCGATAATACCGTATACTCCGCCTGATGTGATAACCTTGTCTCCCCTTTTCAAGCCTTCAAGCAACTGTTTATGTTCCTTAGCCTTCTTCTGCTGGGGCCTTATCAGGAGAAAATAAAAAACAACGAAAATCAATATTAACGGAAGAAAAGACATGATTGTTGATCCTCCGCCCTCTGCTCCCTGCCCTTGTGCCGGCGCCATTGCCCATACTATGTCTGAAAACATCTCACACCTCCTGTCTGCCTCCCGACACCTCGGGAGGAGAGAAAAAATTTGATTATTATACTAACCGTTCACAGTGGATTTAATCAAGATAAAGAACACGCTACCTTAAAATCAGATACTCAATAACAGCAACAAGAAACACAACAGAGGCAGCCGGGATTATCTTCTTATAAACCCCCCACATATCCGCCTTGAAATATTCCCTCGTAAGCACAAGGCAGATGTGAAGAGGAGAAAGCAGAACGCCGAAAAAACCCGAAGCAAATGCAAAAGAGATTATTCCGGCAGATGATTCTCCAGCAATGCTCAATATCAGCGGGAATGTGCTCCCGACAAATCCGACTGTCACGCCTGTCAGAAGACCGCTAACAAACGGAAGCAGAAAAAGCAGCGGAGCAGCAGGAATGCCGTTTAATCTCAGGAACTCGCTGAGGTTTTTTACCGCGCCTGACGCCTCCATGATTTCTTTGAATATCATGACGCCTGCTATAAGCATGATGACATCAAGCGACAACCCGTGCTTAACTGCCCTTACTACATCTTTCAGCCCGAACCTGTAAAAGATAAAAAGCCCTGTGACTATAATCAGCAGGGCATAATGAAGCTCTATGTGAAAGAAAACAACCAGCAGAAGCACTATCGCTATGGGGACAAAACTGAAGAGCCCTCTTCTTGATATGTTTCCAGCCTCTGAAAATCTGCCCGCAGCGCCTCTCATGCTGAACATGAATCCTGTTATCACGATAAAAACAGCGTATGGCATATTTGCAATAATTAAATTCCTCAGCTCTATGTTTGACACTGCTGAAGCAAGCAATATTCCGGGATAAAGCGGAAGGATATACTCCCATGGATGCCTGAACCAGTAATTCACAAATGCCTTTTCTTCCTGTGACATATTCATACCTTTTGCAGATTCCTCAACCATAGGCGCTGAAAAATACGCTCCTCCCACAGAGGGCAGAAGCCCTATCAGCAGAGGCATTGAGACCACAACTGCCTTCTTTCTTCTTAACAGCAGACGCGACGCCGTCATCATATCTGACAGGACATCTTTCTCTCTAAGTATTAATTCAAAAGCCCTTATAAGGGTCAGGGCAAGCGCAAGCTTGATTGTAACTTTATCCAGAAACGCAGCCTTTATTGCAGACGCCATTGAGAGAGGGGACATGAGATATAAAATCGCAAGGACTCCAGCGGCGATAAGAAGGACATAACCTATGTTCATTTTCTTTCTTAAAAGAATGAGTATAAGGACAAAGACAGCGGAGATTTTAAGGATATCTGACATTTCAAAGGCGCTTCCTTACAAGCTCTATTAACCCAAAAATCTTAAGGGTTGCGATTGTTCTTGACTCAACATTGACCATAAGAATAAAATCATGGTGGGCAGTCGCAGAATCGAACTGCGGACACGAGGCTTTTCAGGCCTCTGCTCTACCGACTGAGCTAACTGCCCGTATGATTAAGTTTAAAGTTAAAAGTTAAAAGTGAACTGAGCAAGGTTGCATTTAAGATTTAACTTATAACTTTTAACTTTACACTTTTAAGTTTTTTATTGTCAAGGCATGAGAAATTTTATAGCAAAAAAGCCCTATGTTTACGGGCCCTCTATACTTTCAGGCGTCCTTCTTATATTTTGTTTTCCGACTTTTGATCTTTTCTTCCTTGCATGGATTGCGCTTGCGCCGTTCTTAATTTCCATCGTGGATAAAAAGCCATCTGAGGCTTTTCGCGCCGGGCTTTATCTCGGTATCCCCTATTTTCTTGGCACGCTGTACTGGATATATCATTCAATAAATCACTATGGCAGCATCCCTTTAATCCCAAGCCTTGCGCTTGTCTTTCTCCTGAGCCTTTATCTGAGCCTTTATACAGGGCTCTTTGCAGCGCTTTTTTCATGGAAGATTGCAACTACCCGTCTGCCGGCGCTTTTTATAGCGCCTGTCCTCTGGGTAACGCTTGAGTTTTTGCGTTCCTATGCATTAACCGGATTCCCATGGTCAAGTCTTGGATATTCCCAGCACATGTTTTTACCTGCAATCCAGTTTGCCGATATTACAGGGATTTACGGAGTCTCTTTTTTAATTGTGGCTGTAAACGGCGCCATTGCCGATTTCTTCATAATTAAAAAACGCCTTCGCGCTATGCCCCTATTTCCGCTTTCCCAGACAGTGATAGGCGTTGCCCTGCTTTCTGTTTTTATTCTTGCTGTATTTTTCTACGGATTCTGGCGTTTAAACGAGACCCCTTCCGGCAAGCCGGTCAGGGTAAGCGTTATTCAGGGGAATATAGAGCAGGACAGAAAGTGGGACTTGGCTTATCAGCGGGAAGTTTTTGATACCTACAAAAATCTGACACAGGCGGCAATTGTTCTTTCTCCCTCACTGGTTGTTTGGCCGGAAACCGCGGCGCCTTTTTATTTTAATTCTGACCTGGCATTTACCCAGGAACTGATCAGCTTTCAACAGGCATTGAATACTTCTCTTTTATTCGGCAGCGTACTTATCAAAGAACCTGCTGACGGGGATAAGAACATCGGTAAAAACCGTCTGACAAACAGCGCAATCCTCCTTGCGCCTGATGGAAAGCCTTCATTCATTTATGATAAGATACATTTAGTCCCATTCGGTGAATACGTTCCTCTAAGGAAGGTTCTGTTTTTTGTAGATAAGCTTGTTGCAGGGATAGGGGATTATATGCCGGGGGAACACCAGATAAGGGCTGAAATGCCGTACGGGAGTTTTGTGGTATTTATCTGCTATGAGATTGTCTTCCCCGGGCTGGTAAGGAAATCGTACTCGCGCGGCGGGAATTTTATGGTGACAATAACCAATGACGCCTGGTTTGGAAAAACAGCGGGACCCTATCAGCATTTCAGCATGGCTGTGTTCCGTGCCGTTGAAAACAGAAAGCCTGTAATCAGGGCCGCAAACACAGGGATTTCAGGGTTTATCGACAGCAGGGGAAAGGTGCTGGGGGCAACGTCCCTGTTTCAGAGAACAGCTATGACAATGGATGTGGTAACCGATGCAAGAAGAAGTTTTTATTCACGCTACGGCGACCTGTTTTCGTATCTGTGTATTGTGATAACAGTTTTATTATTAATAAATGTGTCCAGGTCCACGACCAATTGGAGGTAATATGTTAGTGCAGTCTGAACTTAGAGGAGAACTTTCAGCCTTAAGCGCAAAGATCGAAGCCCTTAGAGGTTATCTTTGATGTCCCAAGGCTTAAACAGGAAATAGAAGATATCAACAAAGAATTCTCCCTCTCTTCCTCGTGGGATTCTCCCCGTAAAATGCATGAACTGCAGAAGAGAAAGGCATATGTAGCGGACATACTTTTTCCCTTTGAAGCTCTGTCGGACAAGGCGGCTTACCTTGAGGAATCCATAAAAATATTGGACGAGGAGGAGGGCGCAGTCTTTCTGCAAGAGATTCAAGCAGAGATTACAGCCCTGAGCGCAGAGATCGACGAACTGGAACTGCGGCACCTGCTGTCCGAAGAGCTTGACAAGAACAATGCTATTGTGTCCATTCATCCCGGCGCAGGCGGCACAGAGAGTCAGGACTGGGCTCAGATGTTGTTGCGGATGTATCTGCGCTGGGCGGAAAAACATAAATTTAAGACCCAGGTTGTAGACCTTCTGCCTGGAGAAGAGGTTGGCGTAAAGAGCGCAACGTTTACAGTCAGCGGCCCTTATTCTTACGGCTTTCTTAAAGCCGAGGCTGGCGTTCACAGGCTTGTTCGAATATCACCCTATGATGCAAATAAAAGAAGGCATACATCTTTTGCCGCAGTTATTGTTTATCCAGAAATAGAAGATGACATAAATATAAAAATAAAACCTGATGATATAAAGATTGACACCTTCAGGGCATCAGGCGCAGGCGGACAGCATGTTAACAAGACATCCTCGGCTGTTAGGATAACCCATATGCCTTCAGGTATAGTTATTTCCTGTCAGAATGAACGCTCCCAGCATAAAAACAAAGCTCTAGCTCTGAAGATACTTAAATCACGCCTTTACGATCTCTCGCTGTGTGAACAGAAAAGTAAGATGAAGGAAATAGTGGGAGATAAGAAGGGTATTGCCTGGGGCAATCAGATTCGGTCTTATGTTCTTCAACCTTACAGACTTGTCAAAGACCACAGGACATCCATTGAGAGTGGAAATGTGGATTCAGTTCTTGACGGAGAAATAGATAAATTTATACGGGCATTTTTAGAAAAGAGAATAAAGAATCCATAAGCCCTGCTACTTCTTATATATAATATTTTTAGTAGTAGTAATAGAGGGTGTTAGTAATTATAAATAGGCATAAACAGGCCTTTTTATAAGAGTTTTTAGTGTTTATAATATGAATAGAAAAGTGATTATATATTTAACAAAAAAGGACTGCGGAAATAAAGAACAAAATATTAACAGAAAACTAACAGTTTTCTTGCTTGTAGTTTAAGAGATGAGATATAATAGTGCACCTCCCATTGGGGATTGCTAACACCTGTTAATAAACTGTTAATAACTGAAGAGCCGGGAAATGATTTTAGAAGAGATTTGGGAAAAAAGCCTTTCAAAGATAGAAGAAAAAATAGGAACCAGCCTATTTGAATTATGGATAAAGCCTATAAAGCCTGTCCAGCTCAAAGAGCAGCAGCTCACATTAGAGGTGCCGAACAGGTTCTTTAAAGACTGGATAGAGGATTATTATCCAACCTTAATAACCGAAATATTGGAAGGAATATTAAGCCACACTGTAACCTTGAAATACAGGGTTGCAGAGAAACAGGCAGTAGAAATAAAGAGAATAGAAGCCCGGCTTGAGAGCAGAAAAACAAGGCTTGCAAGCAGAGGAATATACCTCAACCCAAAATATACCTTTGAAAACTTTATAAGCGGACAGAGCAACCAGTTTGCCCATGCAGCGGCAAAGGCAGTGGCGGAAACACCGGGAAAAGTTTACAACCCGTTATTTATTTACGGAGGCGTTGGCCTTGGGAAAACTCATCTGCTCAGCGCAATCGGGAACAGCGTAATAGACAGCAAGCAGGACTACAATGTGCTTTATGTGTCATCAGAGCAGTTTACAAACGAGGTGGTATCAGCAGTGCGGCACGGAAAAACAGAGGAGCTGAAAAAGAAATACAGGAATGTGGACCTGCTCCTTATAGACGACATCCAGTTTGTAGAAAATAAAATGGCAACACAGGAGGAGTTGTTTTATACTATTAACACGCTTTATGAGAAACAGAAACAGATAGTCATTTCCAGCGACAGGCCGCCGAAGGAGATCAAGACTATAACGGACAGGCTCAGATCCCGCTTCAGCATGGGACTCATCGCTGATATACAACCGCCGGAATACGAGACACGGGTAGCGATAATACATAAAAAATCAGACATGGAAAGAATAGGGCTGAAAGAGGATGTTGTTAATTTCATTGCGGCAAAAGTAAAGACAAATATAAGGGAACTGGAAGGCTGTCTTATCAGGCTCGGCGCACAGGCAGCTCTTACGGGAAGCCCGATAGATGTGGAGATGGCAAAGAATGTCCTGAAGGATTTTATCCAGGATGAAGAAAAACCTATAACCTCAGAGCAGATACTGAAAACAGTCTGCGAATATTTCGGCTTAAAAATTCAGGACATAAAAGCGAGGAAGAGAACAAAGGAGATAGCACAGCCCAGGCAGATAGCGATGTACCTGAGCAGACAGCTCACGGACGGCTCTCTGAACGATATTGGCAAGAGCATGGGAGGCAAAGACCATGCAACGGTCATATACGCCTGCAAACAGGTAGAGGACAAAAGGGCTAAAGACGAGAACTTTAATAGGATGGTAGAAACCCTGTTGCGAAAAATAAAACCTTAAGGAGGGGTTATGAAGCTGAGTGTTTCAAAAGAGGAACTGCAGGAAAAGCTTTCAAATATCCAGAATATTGTAGAAAAAAGGAATACAATGCCTGTGCTGAGCCACTTCCTTTTAGATGCCGGCAAAAAGAAGGCACACATTGTCGCCACTGACCTTGAGACGGCAATAAAAGAACCGCTTCAGGTTAAAGTTGAAAAAGAAGGGAAGCTCTGCATCCCTGCGCGGAAAATGTTTGAGATAGTTAAAGAGGTGGACGGAGACATCACAATGGAGACCGAAGACGGACAGTGGCTCAAAGTAAACGCAGGACTGAGCAAATTCAAGCTTGCCTGCCTCTCAGCAGACGAATTCCCCGCATGGCCGGGAATGGAAAACGTAGAAGAAATGCAGATGGATACAAAAAACCTTATAGAGATGATAGAAAAGAGCCTTTATGCCGCAGGAGAAAGCGATACAAGATATACGCTGAACGGGCTGCTCTTTCATGTAAAAAAAGGCAGCAGCGAAATGACCGTTGTCGGAACAGACGGCCATAGGCTGTCAAGCATAACCAGCAAGATAAACACTCCGTTAAAGGAAGAGAAAAAAGTGATTATTCCGCGGAAGGCAGCAGCAGAAATCAGGAGATTTCTTGACAGGGACATAGAGAACCTCACAGTTGTGATAGGCAAAAACCATGTAATGTTTAAGATAGAGGAAGTGGAGTTTTTAACAAGGTTGATAGAAGGAACATACCCTAACTATGAACAGGTAATCCCGTCAGGCAATGAAAAGAAAGTCATAATAAGCAAAGATGAATTTATAAAAGCGCTGAGAAGGGTCTCTGTAATGAGCAGGGAAAAAAGCAATGCGATTAAGGTTGATATCGCAGACGAAACTCTGGCGCTTTCTGCCTCAAACCCTGACCTCGGCGAGGCAAAAGATGAGGTGAAGATTGAATATAAAGGGGAAGCGCTTTCTCTTGGATTTAATGCAAGGTATCTGATAGACGCTTTGAATGCCATGAGCGGAGAAAAGGTTCTTTTTGAACTTCAGGACCCGCTAAGCCCGACCCTCTTAAAAGAAGAAAAGGATGACAATTATAAATGTGTGATAATGCCGATGAGGGTATAAAAGTGATTAGTGACAGTGAACAGTGACAGTGAGATAAAAAATTCTGACACTAACACTAGTGTCCTGTCTGTAACACTTCTTTACACTTTATGTGGTGTCATTCTGGCTCTTGTCTGTCATTCCCGCTTGTCGGGAATCTTTCTTTAAAGAGGGATGCTGGACAAGCCAGCATGACAAAAAGAAGCAGGAAGGATTCCCGACAAGCGGGAATGACAGAATTGTGTAAACTTATTTATGAAACACCACACTATACACTTACACTAAAACCAGCGAGAGGGGAGTAAATGGAAGAAAAAGAACAGATAAATAACGATGCAGAGTCCTACGGCGCTGAGGACATCAAGATACTAAAAGGGCTGAGTGCTGTAAGAAAAAGGCCTGCGATGTATATAGGCTCAACAGGGCCC
>Ga0180009_10006308_pt1 | contig 12466 bp, 8 predicted proteins | sample OS_PC_MetaG_FD_123537 | JGI IMG/M metagenome (GOLD analysis project Ga0180009, IMG submission 123537) | Groundwater microbial communities from the Aspo Hard Rock Laboratory (HRL) deep subsurface site, Sweden - OS_PC_MetaG | ecosystem: Environmental > Aquatic > Deep subsurface > Groundwater...
ACGTAGACCTAAGCATTTAAAAAAGGCATTAATTAAAGATCCCGCCGTACAAAAAAACTCTGCATTACAGCAGCAAAAGATAAAACAAAGGGCAACAGGAAGAGAAATCGCAGTGGCAATACCCATATCTTGCCGAACAGTTTTTGAGATAACATTATCTGGAATTACCTCTTTAGGATTTACCAGCAATAATAAAATAATGGCTGTTTCAGCAGGAATGCCCAAGCATAACAAACAACAAAAGCAGTTCCAAAAATTACAACAACAAGTCATTGTTTGAATAAAATTTTTTTTGTGTTGCATGAAATCGTCCTTATTGTTTTTGTTGTTTATCTACGATAGCGATTATTTTTAATATTTTTTTCTTTTACAATTTAGGGCATAGCACGCTGTGCCCCTACAGTCGAATTTTTATGTATTACAATTACTGTCTTGCTGTAGGAACTGCTGGTGCACTATATGGAGCGCCGAGACCATAGGTTGGTGCTTTTTCTTCATCTAAAAGCCCCGTTTTTTCAGTAACTTCTTTTTCATCAGCAAATCCAGTAGCAACTTCACGTTCTTCGGATTCATGGAATTGACCAGTAAGAGGATTCCAATAATCGGTAATCATTTGTTCTAATTTTCTAAAAGGAGTATTGATATTTCCTTCGATCCAGGTTTCTAACCTTTTGGCCTTATCATCAGGCCACATGAATGTTTTAGGAGCGCTGTAATTTTCTACGCTATCTAAGACTTTATAGAAAACCTCATAAAAATTATTTTGAATATAAGTAGGCCGTTCTGTTTCTTTTCCAAAATATTTTTCGAAATTTTCGACTAAAGCTTTCCGATCATATAATCCTGGTTTTTCGTCTCGGACGATGGTGGTAAGTTGTTCACGAAACAGAGAAAGCTCTACTTTAAGTTGTTCAGCAGTTTTTAATATTTTTATCGAGGGAGAGCCTACCACTGAAGGATCTAATTGAGCATATTTTGGCTCTTTCTTTTTGAAAAAACCTAAGCCACCACAAAGAAGAGAACTGATCCCAACACCAGCTATACCAGTTAATTCAATGATTGCTGAGGAGAAATTTCCAACGCAACATCCTACGGCACCACCGCCCGCTGCTCCTAAAAGTGTTGGAATTGATGCTTCAACAGCCAGTGCGCCCCAGGTCGTTAAATGATCTTTGAGATAATCCGACACAATGTCGATATACCCAGTTTCAGCAAGATAGACAAGTATTGCAGCAGTAGTTGCTCCAATACCTAAACCGGTTAACATACCAAAAAATGCGTTTCTAACCGTATTTTCTGCGCCAAAACCAACCCCAATAGCTGTTAATGGAAGAATAGTAGATGATCCTGCGGTTAATCCGAATTTTTCCAATTTACCCATTATTTTTGCCCTCTTTTTAGTTACGAATGGAGTGGAGATAGACATTAACGTGAAAATTTATCGATCATTCGTATTGTTATTGAGAAGCAGCTATTGTAAGTGAAGGAGTACAAAGGTGTAAATAAATTTATCAATTGATTCGATGAAAACAATATAAAAACAAATCGATAAAACCGTAGCAACGCGATTTATCTTGCCGTAGCTTTAGCGAAGGATGAATTATCGCGTCTCAGTTATCGTCGATTTTAATTCCCCATGAGCTAGTCGGGTAATAATGGTGTCGCCATTCTTAACCTGTTTTGTATCGCGAATAATCTGATGATTGCTATCCGTGACCATGGCATAACCGCGTTCTAAGGTGGCCAAAGGACTTACGGTATTAAGCGCATGAACGCAATGATGAAAACGGGATTGTGTTTCTTGTAACATAAATTTTATATGGGCAGATAATTTTTCTTCAAAGGATTGAAGCGTGTGTTGAATTTTTTCAATCATTTGTTTGGGATGAAAGGTTTGAAGTCTTAATGCCAATTGATTCAGCTGAGCTTGATAGCGTTCGATCATCAGAAGTGGAAGGCGCAGCAACTGTTGTTCGAGTTGATCCAATTGTTGTGCTTGCTGTTGTAGCTGCGTTGCAGGATGACATTGCATTAAACGTTTCGATAAATAATTTGCTTGCGATTGCAATGTTAAAAGTTGCTGAGCGATTGTGCTGAGTAAATCGTTTTGAACATTATTAATTAGCTGCAAAATTTCTACTTGATTAGGACTGACTAATTCCGCTGCAGCCGAAGGAGTAGGGGCGCGTAAATCAGCCACAAAATCGGCAATCGTAAAATCGATTTCGTGACCCACACCACATACGATAGGGATTTCGGAATCGAATACTGCGCGAGCAACTCTCTCTTCATTAAATGGCCAAAGATCTTCAATGGAACCACCCCCGCGCGCTAAGATAATCACATCACATTCATGACGTTGATTCGCAATTTGAATCGCTTGCACAATTTGATCTGCTGCTTCCTCGCCTTGAACCATGGTGGGGTAAATAATCACCGGGGTTAATGGAAACCTTCGTTTTAAGACATTTAAAATATCACGAACTGCAGCCCCCGAAGGTGACGTGATGACCCCAATTTGTTTTGGAAATGTTGGAATCGGTTTTTTATGGGTTTCTGCAAAAAGTCCCTCTTTTTCTAATTGATTTTTGAGTTGTTCAAACGCGCGTTGTAATGCGCCGAAACCGATCTCTTCAAGATGATTCACAGTTAATTGATAATCCCCTCGAGATTCATAAATACTCACTTTCGCGCGAACTACCACATGCATCCCATTTTCTGGAATAAATTTGATGTGCTGATTCGCATTTCGAAACATCGAACAGCGTACTTGTGCCGATTCATCTTTCAGAGAAAAGTACCAATGCCCGGAAGCCGGACGAACGAAATTCGAAATTTCACCTTCCACCCAAACCGTTTGAAAATGGGTTTCAAGAAGCGACCGCGCGAGCCGGTTCAGTTCTGTAATTGTTAGGATGTTTTGATCGGTGTTTTGCATAGCGAACATCATACGGATCAAGCGGGTTTTTGACAATCATTAACCTTGAGTAGATAGATTTTTTATTAAGTAAAGAACAGTTATAACTATTTGAAAAATAAAGTTATTTTTTTTGTATAGCCCGTGATTATCAATTAAGATCATCTTTATTATGGGTTTATTCTATTTTAGTACTATATTTTTCAACGTTCTATAAATGTAGAATGTGAGAAAGTTAAAAATAACAACAAACAGGGGTAGATTATTATGAATCTAGTAGATGAAATGTCATATGAATCTTTTTTTGATTTATCTGTAAAAGAAATGGTTGAGAAAATCGATAATAGCGCTGCATGCGTTGTAAAATTCTTTCAAACCGCCGGCGATTTTATTAATTTTGCTAAAGATTATCATGATGCAGCAATTGCATTGGTAAAAAAACAAGGGGAAGAAATTCAAGCCTTATTTTGTTTTGATGAACAAAAGGCCGATTTAAAACAAATAGGTTCAGATATTTATGATGCATTATTTTTAGTGCAACCTAATAAGAAGATGAGATTAGAGAAGAGAAACCCTGATGAAGAATCTCAATCTACTCCTGCTAAACTGGTTACTAAGTTAACAAAAGCAGATGGTTGTGTGAGTAACCCTGATGAAAAACCTCAAGTTGCTCCTGTTAATTCAGATAACAATGAGGAAATCTTTCACCCTTATATGGCTTCAGCGATAGTTACAAACTCGAGTGAGGAGGGGGGACGATTTTCTATTACTGAACCAATTTCTGACTCGGCAGAGAAGTGTAATGGTAAAGCGTCACATTTCATAGAACCCAAATTTACTGTTGAACAGGTTATTAGGTTAGCAAGAGCAGATAGCGAAGCTGCATATCGGTTGATTAACAAAAAGTCAGATGTCATAGCGCCCTTATTTACTCAAGCTGAACAGGTTATTGAGCTAGCAAGAGCATGTGGCGGAGCTGCACATTCGTTGACTGATATGGCGTCAGGCGTCATAGCGCCCTTGTTTACTCAAGCTGAACAGGTTATTGAGCTAGCAAGAGCATGTGGCAGTGCTGCATATTCGTTGATTAACAAAAAGTCAGATGTCATAGCGCCCTTATTTACTGCTGAACAGCTTAATGAGTTAGAAACAGTAGATACCGGTCTTGCAGACAGGTTGAGGCAAATGAGATCATCCAGATTTTGTTTCCGTTAATCAGTGACTCGGTCGCTGAATTCGATACTAAGCCGATTCATGGCTGATTTTCAGTGATGAATCGGCATAGTCCATTTCTTCGATATTTGATTAATCGCTAAATACAATATTTTAAATACCGATTCATCTGACGGAAATGATCATTTATTTTTAATCACTTTTCGTAAGATTATATTCAATGATTCAATCGCATTCGTTGTATCGTAAATATCTTCAAGTTGCCTTTTAAACTATCCAAAAATCATTATAAACAAATGCGGGAAATTGTCAGACGCTTACTATGCGCGTTTCTATTGCGCGAGCTGGTTTAACTCTGTAATTGTTAGGATGTTTTGATCGGTGTTTTGCATAGAAGAGATGATACGGATTGTTTTGTTTTTTGCAATTAGAGTTAAGAATATGAATTGATATGAATATGAACTGTTATCTATTTTCTCCTCCCTGGTACATCCCTGTACCTCCCGCGTCATCTATCCCTGGACGCTAGTCGTCGAAAATAGATAACAGTTCACTAAATGGATATAAGAAAATAATTCTGATTAATGTTTTAGGATATTATCTGCGAAATGACTCGTCGCTATTTTGATTCAGCATCATGAATCTGGATATGCATACATTGAGATGTTACTATCGCGCGGAAATTTAGACGTGTTTCAATTGTTAATTCTGTAGGGGCGCAGCGTGCTGCGCCCAGGGCATAGCACGCTATGCCCCTACAATTTCATTTATCAAAAAGGAAAATAATCATATGCCACATCCACTATCAAACCTTCAACCGCAACCTTTGTGGGATATCTTTCAAGAAATCTGTGAAATTCCCCATCCTTCAGGAAAACTTGAAAAAATTATCGACTATGTCAAAAACTTTGGAGAAAAGTTTGGGTTAGAAACATCGGTTGATGAAGTGGGGAATGTGTTGATTCGCAAGCCGGCCACACCAGGCATGGAGAATCGTAAAGTCGTCGTTTTGCAAACCCATCTCGATATGGTGCCGCAGAAAAATAACGACACAGCACATGATTTCGAAAAAGATCCGATTGACGCTTATGTGGATGGTGAATGGGTGACCGCAGAAGGAACAACATTAGGGGCTGATAATGGTATCGGGATGGCTGCAACACTAGCGATCTTAGCTTCAAATGATATTCCTCATGGTCCTCTTGAAGCACTGTTTACCATTGATGAAGAGGTCGGGCTTGTCGGTGCTTTTGAAGTAAAGCCTGATGTTTTAAAAGGAGATATTTTATTAAATTTAGATACGGAAGAAGATCCCGATTTTTATATTGGTTGCGCAGGCGGGATGGATTCTATTATCGAATTTCCGTATGAAACGGTTGAGTTACCTGCTGATATGCAAACATATCAATTAACTATATCCGGACTAAAAGGGGGACACTCTGGGGCAGATATTCACTTGGGTCGCGGAAATGCCAATAAAATTATTGATCGTATTTTATGGAAGGGGACAAAAGAATTTGGATTGCGATTATCTCAACTTCATGGAGGGAGTTTACCGAATGCAATTCCTCGTGAAGCGATTGCATCAATTGCAATCCCCCAAAATCATGATGAAACATTTAAACAATTTGTATTAGATCTCACCAAAACTATTCGGACGGAATTAGCGACTGTTGAACCGGGATTAAAAATTTCAATTAAACCGACAGAAATTAACAATTTAATGGATGAAAAATCACAAGCTCAATTATTAAATTTAATTTATTCATTTCCAAATGGCGTGTTAGGGATGTGTGCCGATATTCCTGATTTAGTCGAAACGTCTTCGAACTTTGCTGTGATTAAATCTGAAGATAAGAAAATTGCTATTATTACTTCACAAAGAAGTTCTGTCGATTCGATAAAACAATCAGTTAGTAATATGATTGATGCGCTCTGTGCATTATCAAAAGTCTCGGTAAAACATGTGAGTCAATATCCGGGTTGGAAACCCAATGTTAATTCACCAATTTTAAAAACGGTTCAGAAAGTTTATGAAGCGCAGACCAATGAAAAACCAAACATCAAAGCAATTCATGCGGGGTTAGAGTGCGGATTAATTGGTAAATCCTATCCAGAGATGGAAATGGTTTCATTTGGCCCAACCATTAAAGATGCTCATTCGCCGGATGAAAAAGTCAGTATTAAATCGGTGATGAAATTTTGGAATATCTTGTTAGGTGTTTTAAAAAATATTGATACTAAATAACACGTTTTTTATATAGAGGAAACCATGTTAAAAATTATTGATGAAGCCTTAACGTTTGATGATGTGTTATTAATTCCCGCGGAATCTTCTGTATTACCGAAAGAAGTTGATCTTTCAACGCAGTTAACACGCAATATTCGGTTAAATATTCCCTTACTATCTGCCGCAATGGATACCGTCACGGAAGCCAATTTAGCGATTGCGTTAGCGCAAGAAGGCGGTATCGGAATTATTCATAAGAATATGTCGATTGAAAATCAGGCCGCCCATGTAAAAAAAGTCAAACGTTTCGAAAGTGGGATGATTAAAGATCCTATCACGGTAAATCCGGATTGTCCGATTCGCGAATTAATTAAAATTACAAAAGCCAATCATTTTTCGGGGGTACCCATTGTCGAAAAAAATAATCAATTAGTGGGAATCGTTACTCGTCGTGATGTACGTTTTGAAACCAATCTAGATCAGCCGGTTTCTAATGTAATGACAAAAAAAGAAAAACTGATCACGATCGAAGAGGGTGCCTCGAAAGAAGAAGCGATTGCGTTATTATGTAAACATCGTTTAGAAAGAATCTTGGTGGTGAATAAAAATTTCGAATTAAAAGGCATGATAACTGTTACTGATATTTTAAAAGCACAAGAAAAACCGAATTCATCCAAAAATAGTTTAGGACAATTGTTAGTCGGTGCTGCAATGGGTGTCAAACCTTCCGAAAAAGAGCGAGCTGCAGCATTAGTCGAAGCGGGCGTTGATGTGTTAGTTGTCGATACCGCGCACGGTCATGCAAAATCGGTCATTGATCAAGTCGCTTGGGTGAAAAAATCTTTTCCTTCCGTTCAAGTAATTGGCGGTAATATTGCTACGGCAGATGCGGCAAAAGCGTTAGTGAATGCTGGTGCAGATGCAGTCAAAGTGGGCGTGGGACCAGGATCGATTTGTACAACGCGTATTATTTCGGGCGTTGGTGTTCCTCAAATCACCGCTATCTCACTTGTTGCAGACGCGATGCGAAAAGTGGATGTACCTATTATTGCGGATGGGGGAATTCGTTATTCGGGCGACATTACGAAAGCGATTGCGGCAGGTGCGTCAACAGTTATGATTGGTAGCTTATTCGCAGGTTCTGATGAAGCGCCTGGCGAAGTTGTTTTATACAAAGGACGTTCTTATAAAATTTATCGTGGCATGGGGTCATTAGGCGCTATGGAAGAAGGGTCCAGTGATCGTTATTTTCAAGATGCAACAGAAGGGAGTGATAAATTAGTGCCTGAAGGTATTGAAGGCAGAGTGCCTTATAAAGGAAGTGTTTTAAATATTATCTATCAATTAATTGGTGGTTTGCGTTCTGGAATGGGCTACACCGGTTCTCCCTCAATTGAAGCGTTACAAATTAAAGCAGCATTTATGAAAATAACGAATGCTGGAATAAAAGAGAGCCACGCGCACGATATTAGTATTACGAAAGAAGCCCCTAATTATTGGGGAACAGGAGAATAATCGATGGCAATAGAAAATCCACCAAAAATGCAATATAGAAAGGATTATCAACCCACAAATTATCTCATCGATACGATAGATTTAACGATTACGCTGAGTGAAGAAGAGGCGCAAGTCATTTCGAAAATGTTTCTTAGAAAAAATCCTCTCTGTAAGGAGAAAGAGAATAGTCTTGCTTTAAATGGTGAAAATCAATTTTTAGAATCAGTGAAAATTAATGGGGAAGTGATACTTGGCGATGAATATGAATTAACCGATCAATACTTAATTTTAAAAGATCTTCCCGAAGAATTTACGTTAGAAATTGAGTCGATGAATCGTCCGCAAGAAAATAGAGAGCTGACGGGTTTGTATAAAACGCAAGGATGGTTTTGTACCCAATGTGAGTCAGAAGGATTTCGTCGTATTACCTATTTTTTAGATCGTCCTGACGTGTTATCAAAATTTACAACAACGATTATTGCAGATCAGAAAAAATATCCGGTGCTTCTTTCAAATGGTAATTTAATTGATAGTGGTGAGTTATCGGATGGATTGCATTGGATGAAGTGGGAGGATCCTTTTAAAAAACCCTGTTATTTATTTGCGATGGTGGCTGGCGATTTAGATTTTATTGAAGATAATTTTATTGCCTGTTCAGGTCGCGATATTACCTTACGAATTTTTGCAGAAAAAGGGCAACTGGATAAATGTCAATTTGCGATGAGTTCACTTAAAAAAGCAATGAAGTGGGACGAAGAAGCGTATGGTCGCGAATATGATCTCAATAATTTTATGATTGTGGCTGCCAATGATTTTAATTATGGCGCCATGGAAAATAAGGGACTCAATATTTTTAATGATAAATATATTTTTGCAAAACCAGAAACCGCAACAGATACCGATTACAGCAATATCGATGAAGTTGTCGCTCATGAATATTTTCATAATTGGACAGGCAATCGTGTGACTTGTCGTGATTGGTTTCAAATCTGTTTGAAAGAAGGGTTTACTGTTTTTCGTGACCAAACGTTTTCTGAAGAGATTGGTTCGCGCGCTGTACATCGCATTAATCAGGTAAAAATATTGCGTACATTGCAATTTCCTGAAGATGCCAGTCCCTTAGCGCATCCCATTTATCCGGATCGTTTTATTGAAATTAATAACATGTATACGGCGACAGTTTATCAAAAAGGACCTGAAGTGATTCGTATGCTGCAAACATTATTAGGCAAAGAAGGTTTTCGAAAAGGGTCTGATTTGTATTTTGAAAAATTTGATGGTCAAGCGGTAACGTGTGACGATTTTATTGCTGTGATGGCAGAAGCCAATCATATTGATTTAACTCAATTTAAATTATGGTATAACCAATCGGGTACGCCTGAATTAACAGTGCATGATGACTATGATGAAAAAAATAAAACGTATATTTTAAAAGTGAAACAGTTTATTCCGCCAACGCCAAATCAGCCCGTAAAATCGCCGATGGTTATTCCCCTCGCGATAGGGTTATTAAACAGTCATGGCGAAGAAATTCTTTTTGAAGGAGGGGAGAGCACAAAAGTTTTAGTGGTCGATCAACCGGAACAGTGTTTTGAATTTAAACAGATCAATGAAAGACCGGTTCCTTCGTTATTACGTCATTTTTCTGCACCAGTGAAATTACGGTTTAATTATCGTAATGAACAGTTGGCTTTTTTAATGGTAAACGATTCCGATGCGTTTGCGAGATGGGAAGCGGGGCAACAATATGCAGTCAATGAAATTCTTCAATTAATTCATCGTTATCAACAAGAGAAGCCTTTAACGCTCTCTGAAGATTTTGTGTATGCCTATAAAAAGGGTTTACAAGATGCAGCATACGATAAAGCGTTAGTCGCATTAATGTTAGAGTTGCCCGCGGAAATTTATTTGGCTGAATTAATGGAAACGGTTGATGTGGATGGAATTCATTATGTCAGAGAGTTTGTTAAAAATAATTTAGCAAAATTGTTAAAAGATGATTTTTTGCAAGTTTATTTAGCCAATCAATTAAATAAGCCGTATGAATATAATATGGAAGATGCTGCAAAGCGTAGTTTAAAAAATATCTGTTTAAGTTATTTGATGGCGCTCGATGATCCGGCAATGTGTGAGTTAGGATATCAACAATATCAAAAAGCAGATAACATGACGAATCAATTTGCGGCATTGGTGGCTTTCGCGAATACGAATTGCTCGCAACGTGAAATCGTTTTATCTGATTTTTATCATCAATGGAAAGAGAATTTACTCGTTATTGATAAATGGTTAGCGGTACAGGCTTCTTCCATTTTGCCAGATACGTATGATCGTGTGATGAAATTATTGGATCATCCGAGTTTTAATATTCAAAATCCAAATCGTGTTTACTCGTTATTGCGTACCTTTGAGCGAAATCAGGCACAGTTTCATGATGTTTCGGGAAGAGGCTATCAATTATTAGCCGATCTAATTTTAAAAATCGATCAGTTTAATATGCATCTTGCGTCACGATTAATGGAACCTTTTTCAAAATGGCGACGTTTTGATCCCGTACGACAGGAATTAATGAAAGAACAATTAATCAGAATATCGAAAGCAGAAAAATTGTCGAAAGGGGTTTATGAGTTAGTGACTAAAAGCCTCGATTAAAAAAATTATAGCAACTGTTTTGGATGTTATTTTTTAATGATTTTTGTTACCTATTACAATCTAGATTTGTAGGGGCATAGCGTGCTATGCCCCAGGGCGCAGCACGCTGCGCCCCTACAAATGACATTATATTAAATTACCAAAAACCATTATAAATAAACGCACAAAATTGTAGAGACGCCAAAATTAAACGACCCTACACCATAATTTATTTGAATTATCCTTGTTATTTTGTGGAAATCTATCAATATTTAATATTTACATCGACGTAAAATTTCTGAATAATTTGCATTGATCTGATCGGATAAGAAAAATTTAATAATAACGGACTATTTCAATGATTACGGATAATCACAGCCTTCTTTTTTCTACGGGTATCTCTTTTGAACAATTGAAAAATAGAGTTCAAGCAATTCAAGCAAGTGAAACTGTCTCTCAGAAAAAACTCACATTATTTCAAGATCTCTTAATGGAAAAGCCATTTGATACTCAAGAAGAAAAAGAAGCTGTTTTTATTCGAGCATTTAGAAAACTGCATCGTTGTGTTGAAGAGGAGATTGTGCCAGAGAAGTGGCTTATTGATTATTTAATGGCGCCTCATGATATTATTCTCCTCACAAGTTGTTTGAAAAAAGATGAGGGTGTCAAAGCTTATTGTTATCATCCAGAAATGGAGAAATACATCAGTCCTTGGTTACCTTCTATTTTAAAGTTTCCAAATTTTCCTTATGTGACTAAAAAACAAATCGTTTTTTTCCCTCAAAAAAAAGTTTCTAATTTTGATTTAATGGCAGGGTTTTATTTTTTTTGTGAATCCATCGCATTGTATGGAGGGGCTGATAATCAATTTACTGAAACAGTGATAGAGTATTTACAAAAAGCAGAACAGTTTCATTCATTTCATGCGATGACAATTTTATTAGATTTACTGCTCTCAAAAGTTGAAGAATCAGAATCGATACAAGAAGACGTATTAAGTCAGTTTTTAAATAGGATAAATGAATTGAATCATTATCATGGAGCAGCAGGATATTTTGAAAGTGCTTGTCTTATTTTGCGATTGATGAATATTGCTGAAGATAAAGAAGATAATGAGGAGCGGTTGCGGATGATGGTTATTATAGCAACTCAATATTTTTTTGTTTCACAATCTCTTATCGATCATAATAAGGCTGAACTTCATAATGCTTATTTGACGATGTCAGTTAAATTAAGATTTGATTATAATGAAAAAATACGAGCCCAACTGTATGAAAAGCTTTCTGATTATAAAGAAAAATATTTAAATATAAGTGATGTTCAAATTATTAAGATATCCAGCGAATCTCAATATGAAAGTTGGCTGCAATCGGCAAAATATACTGAAAAAAAACGCTTAACCTATCATGGGTAGAGTTTTTATATTAAAGAGAAAAATTTCTTAACGCAGATCTTGAACCCAGTGGATCGAGATCTTCTTTTCTTAGGCTTAAAGGAAATTTTTCTATTGGATCATCAAAAGGATCTGCCCCGTTTTCAAAATCGGAAAAATCATCATCAGAAGATAAAACTGGGGGTTCTAATTCAAAATCTTTTTTAGACCTTTTTCGAGGAGGAGTTGATGTCCCCAAAGAAAATGGAGTAGGTTTGGTTTTTTCTGAATCACTTTTAAGTTTTTCAAGATAACGAGTTCTTAGTTCTTGTAGTGCTGCTTTTTTATTATCTCTATCTGGAATTTTATATATTGGAATCAACTCATTTAAGTAGTCTGGAATAGTATCAACTTGGTATCCCTCTTCGTAAAATACAACTTTTGATTTGATAATTTCCCAGTATTTTGCGATGCATCTTAATTCAATGGAAGTAAAGTCACAGGTTCGCTCAATATTGCCATTGACCATGTGACAACCGTAAGCGATAAATCAACCCCATCTTTTTGTTTTTAATTTTTTTTGTTATGTTTTGATTTTTAAATATAAGGAATCAGACATGCGAAAAATAGATCGAAATAAATTTAAGCC
>Ga0180009_10006309_pt1 | contig 12466 bp, 10 predicted proteins | sample OS_PC_MetaG_FD_123537 | JGI IMG/M metagenome (GOLD analysis project Ga0180009, IMG submission 123537) | Groundwater microbial communities from the Aspo Hard Rock Laboratory (HRL) deep subsurface site, Sweden - OS_PC_MetaG | ecosystem: Environmental > Aquatic > Deep subsurface > Groundwater...
CCTTACGGGACTAGGGTTAATCTATTATTTAATTTTTTACCGATATTTTGTTCCTAACGGAACAAATTTTTTTGAAGACAAAATTATTATTTTTTTCTCAGCACTTTAAAATGTAATTTAGCCTAATTTTAGGTATTTTAAAAATATGTAAGTTTGTAAAAAAATAAGTCAGAACAAGGAAAAATGTCAAAACAAAAAGTATTCATTGCAATGAGTGATGGTTTGGATAGCAGTATTGCTGCTGTTTTGCTTTTAGAGCAGGGTTGTGAGTTGGTAGGTGCTACTTTTAGAACATGGGATTATATTTCTGATAGTTGTTTGGCGAAAAATACAGGTTGTTGCAGTGTTGATGCTATTCATAATGCCGGGAAGTTCGCCGAAAATCATGGTTTTGAGCATCATGTAGTTGACTTACGCGAAGAATTTAAATCAATTGTTATTTCTGATTTTATTAATGAGTATCTTGAAGGCAGAACTCCTAATCCTTGTGTAGTTTGTAATGCAGAAATTAAGTGGGGCTCGCTCCTTAAAAAAGCGGATGAATTAAATTGCGATTATATTGCTACGGGTCATTATGCGGGAATAAGAGAGAAAGATGGCTCTCATTTTTTGATTAATGCCAAAGATGATACCAAAGACCAGACTTATTTTTTATGGAAATTGACCTCGGAACAGCTTAAACGAACTTTGTTTCCTTTGAGCGGATACACTAAAGATGAGGTTAGAAAAATTGCTGTTGAAAGAGGATTTAATACTCTGGCAAAAAAGCGTGAAAGTCAGGAAATTTGCTTTATACCCGATAATGATTATCGTAAATTTTTGACTGATAATGTTCCTGATATTCAGGAAAGGATAGGGGAGGGGAATATTGTTACTAAAGACGGGACTATTATTGGCAAACACAAAGGTTATCCTTTTTATACTATTGGTCAGCGAAAAGGATTAAATATTCCTATGGGAGTGCCTGTTTATATTACTAAAATTGATAAATATACCAACACCATTGTAATAGGCAGCAGGGAAGATTTAACAGGTTGGAGTTTTGAAGTTAAAAATGTTGTTTTCAATCAACATGTTGATTTTTCTAAAGAAGGATTGTATAAAGTAAAGATAAGGTATAATTCAAAGCCCGTTCATTGCATTATTAAAAAAGAGGAACAAAAAGTTTCTGTTTTTCTTAATGAAGCTGTTTATGCTGTAACACCCGGACAATATGCAGTATTTTACCATGATGATGAATTAGTTGGCGGAGGTACAATAATTTGAATAATAATGGTTATTTTTGCAATAAATATAAATTGAATTTGGTCCAAAAAGTTATATAATCCCCTAAATTTTTAACATTTTGACAGGTGACAATCATACAGACCACATTGCAACTGGACAGCGAGTAACCCGACACTCATTGCCTACCTTTCTGTATTTTTTATTTTTCCCACCGCACATTTTTTTAATTCAATTTTTTGCCGACACTCATTTGGCACATTGCCTTTTGCCCGCCAACTCACAAGCCAAACAGAAGGGCAAAAGTCAAAGAGCCAAATTTTCCAACACGCAAGACAGTAACTCAATTATAAAACCGTATTTTAGCGACAATATTTTAAAAGATAAATGGTAAACAAAGAAACAGCATACAAGACAATTTCGGAACTGGTTGACAGATTTACAGACCAATACGAATCTTACAAAAAATCGGACTATAACGAAACCTTGACACGCAGGGATTTCATTGACCCGTTTTTCAAAGCGTTGGGTTGGGACATTGACAATTCAGAAGGTTACGCTGAATCTTACAGAGAAGTAATTCACGAAGACAAAATAAAAGTAAGCGGAGCGACCAAAGCCCCCGACTATTCTTTTCGTTTGGTTGGTGGCAAACGACTTTTTTTCGTTGAAGCGAAAAAGCCAAGCGTTGTGGTGAAAGACGATATTTTACCCGCTTATCAAATTCGCAGATACGGTTGGAGTGCTAAACTTCCTATTTCCATTGTCACCGACTTTGAAGAATTTGCAATTTACGATTGTACCAAAAAACCTAATCCCACCGACAAAGCATCAACAGCACGAATAAAATATTTTACTTTTCGGGACTATCTGAAAGAGTTTGATTTTATTTGGGAAATTTTCAGTAAAGAAAGAGTTCTGAGAGGCAGTTTTGACAAGTTCGTGCAAAGCGACACTTATAAAAAAGGTACGGCTACCGTTGACAAAGAATTTCTTCAATCATTAGACCGTTGGCGGACTTATCTTGCAACAAGCATTGCAATAAATAACAAGCAACTTGACGAGGACGAAATAAATTTTGCAGTTCAGCAAGCCATTGACAGAATTATTTTTCTAAGAATTGCAGAGGACAGAGGTGTTGAACCGTATGGTAATTTGAAAGACGCAATCAAGCAAGGCGACAATTACAAAAATCTTTTTGAGCAATTCCGCAAAGCAGACGAAAAGTATAATTCAGGACTTTTTGATTTCAAAAAAGACCACATCAGCGAACATCTCAAAATTGAAAACAAAATCATCAAGACGATAATTACCGATTTGTATTACCCAAGTCCTTTTGCTTTTAATGTAATGCCTGTTGAGATTTTGGGAACAGCTTATGAGCAGTTTCTCGGAAAAGTAATCCGCATTACGCCTGCACACCACGCAAAAATTGAGGAGAAGCCCGAAGTCCGCAAAGCGGGAGGAGTTTATTACACCCCTCAATACATTGTGGAATACATTGTAAAAAACACAGTCGGAAAATTAATTGACGGCAAGACACCGAAAGAAATAAGCAAAATAAAAATTATTGACCCCGCTTGCGGAAGCGGAAGTTTTTTGTTGGGGGCCTATCAATATTTGCTTGACTTCCACAAAAATTATTATTCCGAAAACGGTAAGCCCTCAAAAGGGAAAAAAGATAATCCGCTTACACCAGAGGGAAATTTAACCACTGCCGAGAAGAAAAGAATTTTGCTCAACAATATTTTCGGAGTTGATATTGATGTGAACGCAGTTGAAGTAACAAAACTTTCTCTGTTGCTCAAATGTATGGAAGGCGAAACTTCCGCTTCCATCGCTCATCAGTTATCAATGTTTCACGAAAGAGTTTTGCCGACACTTGACGAAAATATAAAGGATGGAAACAGTTTAGTGGATATTGATTTTTATGATGGACAAATTGATTTTGGTGATGAAAAGAAAATTAAACCTTTCAGTTGGGAACGGGCTTTTCCCGAAGTTTTTAAAATCAGAAAACCTAATAAAAATGAAGAACTAAAGTGGCATGCACTTAAAATTCAAAAACAAACTAAAGAAGCAGAAAAAAGAGCATACGAGTTGATAAAAAAATATACTAGCACAGTTGAAGAACCTCATGTTTCTTATGGTGAACAAGGAGGCTTTGATATAGTAATAGGTAATCCGCCTTATTTCTCTCTTTCAACATTAGAACAATATCAAACAGATTATTTTAGAAAAAGATACCATGTTTTTGAAAACACAACAGACATCTATTGCTTATTTTTTGAAAGGGGAATTAAGATTTTAAGACAAAACGGATTAGTTTCTTTCATTACTTCTAATCAGTGGCTGCAAACAAATTATGGTAAAATATTAAGAAAATATTTTGTTGAAAAAACTAACCCTGAATTGCTAATCAATTTTGGAGGATTAAAAATATTTCAAGATGCTACCGTTGACACTTCAATTTTAATTCTTTCAAAATCTGAATGCAACAATAATCTTACTGCCTGTCATTTTAAAAATGATTATGAAAAGGGAAGTTCTATGGATGAATACCTTTATAAAAATGCAGTAACTCTGGATAATTTGAATGTTGAAAAATGGGTAATAGCTAAATCAAATATCATAGAACTAAAAAACAAAATAAAACAAAAAGGTGAAATATTGAAGAACTGGGAAATTAAAATTTATAGAGGCGTAGTAACAGGTTATAATGAAGCATTCATAATTGATACAGAAACAAAAAATAAAATTTGTTCCCATTATCCTGAATCAAAAGAAATTATTAAACCATTGCTTAGAGGTCGTGATGTTCACAAGTATCATTACAAATGGAATTCATTATGGTTAATTTTTACAAGAAGAGGGATTGATATTAATAAATATCAAGGCATAAAAATATATTTGGGAAAATACAAAGAAAAATTGACGCCTGGTAAAGGAAGAAAACCCGGTACTTATAAATGGTATGAAATACAAGATAATACTGCTTATTATACAGAATTTGATAAACCGAAAATTATTTATCCAGAAACAACTGGCAGACGCTCTGAATTTGTATTTGATGATAAAAAATATTATCCAGATAAAACATGTTTCTTTTTTACAGGAGAAAATATAAAATATTTGAATGGAGTTTTATCGTCTAAATTGTTGGAGTGGTATTTAGAAAGTGAAATAAGATTGCTTGGAAAAACAGGAGCACAATATTCAAAACAATATATGGAACAAGTTCCTGTTCCCAAAATTTCTAATAACAATCTTAAACTTTCCAACGAAATAATAAAACTCGTTGACCAGTTATTAAAACTGAATGAAGAAAAAGCAGAAGCAAAATTAGAAACGAAAATAAATCAGTTGAAATCAAAAATTGATTATTGCGAGAGCAGAATAAATGAAATCGTTTATCAACTTTATGAATTGACAAAAGAAGAAATAAAAATTGTGGAGGGGAAATGAGCGATATAATTCGAATAAGATTTGCTAATGAAAATGTTAACACTGAAAAAATTAAAGAAAGTGTTAAAAATGTATTTTCAACCATAGTAGAAAAAGCGATTGAATTAGATGTTTGGGACAGTTCCATAATAGGAATTATTGTTACAGACGACTTTCAAAACGAAATCAATAAACAAGCCGAAAAATGGAATATTATTACTCGCCTCTCTCGTGAAAAAGAATATGTTGTAGTAAGTAAAATATTGTTTAACCATAACCTTGATAATCCACAGTATTACATATTTTTTGACAGTCAATATTTCCTAAACGACAATTCGCCTTTTGTTCAGACAGCATTTGCCCAAATACTTACTGTTTCATCAAAAAAAATAATCCCGAAAGAATTAAGAGAATTTAAGAATAACTATTCCCCGAATTCGCTTGAAGATTATATAAAGTTTGCTTCTACCGAATGGTGCAAATCAGTTTATACAAGAATTTATTTGAGTAAACTTCTAACAAAGAAAGCATCATTAATAAGTCACAATTCATTCTTGATTGCCTTTAAAAGAAAACTCAAAAAAAATCTTTTTGAATACAATAGTGACAAATCAAATGGGGCAAGCAGATTAGACCTTTTTTGGCATAATTATTTTGAAAGCATTAGCACTTTATTTTTAAGAATTGTTGAAAATGACACGAATGAAAAAGAGTTTTTAATAAAAGTAAGTGAGCAAAGCCGAGATTTAATTTACTCTGTAATTTGTGAAATTAAAGAAGTAACAAAAAAATGTTTAACGCAAGAAACCTATGATGTAACGAATCTTAAAGAGTCCATTAAAAACTTTTCGGCACATTTTGAAATATTTTTAGAAAATGAAACAGAGCAGAATTTCCATATCCGATTAACCAAAAATCCTAAGGATTATTTTATAGATGAAATTGTTGAAACCGAGCCAAGAATTGTTTGTTTTATTGACATTTTGGGCTTTAGCGAGTTGATTAACGAATATGACAGCGAGATTACATCAACAGTTTTGCAAGATATTCAAGAATCCTTTGCATTAGCAAAAACACAATTACTTGAAAATACAAATGAACAAAATAAAGAAGCCATTAAACATTTGAAGTATCAAACTTTTTCAGATAACATTTGTATCTCAATTCCTTACTTTGATAGTGAAGATGACTTTCTTGCTAATTTTAATTTGCTCATTACCTATGTGAGAGGTATTCAATCAATTTTAATGACAAAAGGTTTTTTTACAAGAGGGGGCATTTCAATTGGTTCTTATTATGCAGACAATAATATTATTTTTTCAAAGGGATTGGTTAACGCCTATCATCTTGAAAACAAAAAAGCAGTTTATCCGAGAGTTATTATTGACAAAACAATACTTGAAAAACTTTTTAAATATAATCAAGAGCGTGTAAAATATTTTGGCATTGACAGTGTAATTATTTTTGATTGGGAGAACATTGCATTTTTAAACCCATTTGGTCTTTTGAAAAGTTCGGTTCAGCAAATTGAATCTATGTTTAATGAATTAAATTCCGATGATGATGACCCTCTTACAAAAACATTAAACTCTTTGACAAAAACTTTTGGCGAAATGACAGTTTCTTTACTAAAATCAGCCGAAGAGGGAGAAAAGAAAGGTATGGAAACAGTCAAAGAAAAAATTGCAGAAAATATTTATCGGTATTATAAAAATAAAAACATTATCTCAAAATATTTATGGCTATTTGAATTTGTAAAGTGGATTGAAAAAGACGAAACAACTCAATTAAAATTTCAATTTATGTCGGAAAAAATAACTAAAACTGAAAACAAATAGCAACGCATTGGCGGCACATTTGCATTTTTTCCAACAGCACAAAGCCAAGACAAAAAAATGCAAAAGAGCCGCCAAGCCAACCCAAGAAAAAAATTGAATTAAAAAAAGGGGATTATATAAAAAAAAGGACTTAACTTTGTGTTAAAATATAATCCCCTTAAAAAATAAATAAAACATGACTTCTGCTCAAAAAAAATGGATAATAAGCGTAGCTTCAGCACTAGCTCTTGTTTTCTTTTTTTGGTATTTTTTCCATATTTTAATATATATTATTATTGCCGGTTTTTTATCCTTACTCGGTCAGCCTATTGTTAGTTTTTTGGATAAATTAAAACTTGGCAGAATAAAAATTCCACATCCGCTCAATGCATTTCTTGGTCTGTTGGCTGTTTTGGCTGTATTGGGTTCATTTTTAGCTATTTTTATACCAATAATCGCCCATCAGACAAAAGTTTTTTCAGAACTAGACCCTGCTTTTATTATTGAAAATTATCAGGAACCTATCCGTGAAATAGATACTTATCTGCAGGACAATGGTATTTTGGCAAAAGATGAGTCTATAGAACTCATTATTAGCAATAAGTTTTTGTTTTTTTTTAAAGAAATAGATATTGAAAAAGTGTTCTTTAAAATTTTTGATATTGCAGGAATAATAATAATATCTTTCATTGTGATATGCTTTATTACTTTCTTTTTTCTGAAAGATAACAGGCTTCTGTATAATTCCATTTTATTAATGACGCCTGATAAATACATAAACGAAGTATCACGAATTTTATCAACTACTAAAAGACTGATTGTAAGATATTTTTGGGGCTTGATATTGGATGCTTTATTAGTTATGGTTTTAATTGGTTTTGGAATGCATCTGATAGGCTTGGATAATATACTGATATTTGCATTTATTGCCGGAATACTGAATCCTATTCCTTTTGTTGGACCTACTCTTAGTACTATACTGGGAATTTCAATCGGTATGTTGAATGTTATGACTGTTGACCCAACCGGTGCAACCTGGTTATTGTTTTTTAAAATGCTGGCAGTTTATCTAATTATTAATACAACAGATTCTGTTATTCTGCAGCCTGTAATTCACTCAAAAAGCGTTAAAACTCATCCTTTAGAAATATTTTTGGTTATTCTTATGTCGGGCTATGTCGGTGGAATAATCGGGATGATGATTGCTATTCCGTTTTATACTTTTCTGCGCATTATCGCCAAAGAGTTTTTTAATAACTGGAAAGTTATTCGTGCTATTACAAAAAATCTAAATGAGAAATGAAAGGATTGAGAGGATTGAGAGAATTGGCCTGTTCAATCCATTCAATCTTTTAAATCCTTTTCAATCCTTTTATCGCTTAAACATATGAAAAGCCATCTATTAAAGTTTTACATTCTTAAAGCCTTGCTTTTAATTAAAGTAATATCGTTTCTTAAACTTTGGAACTATTTAGATATTCTTTTTTCTTTTTTGCTGTCAAAAATCCTGAAGTATTCCGAAAAAATGCCCTTGCCTTTCGCTGTTTCTATTGAGCCTACGACAAATTGTAATCTTAGTTGTCCTGAATGTTTTTTAGGAGCAGGTAATTTGACTAGAAATTCAGGCAGTATGAATTTGGAAACTTTTAGTAAAATAACCGCTCAACTTCCCAATTCAATAACTTATCTCAATTTATATTTTCAGGGAGAACCTTTGCTAAATAAAGATTTCATAGAAATGCTCAAACTTGCAAAATGCAAAAACTATTTTGTTAGTTTTTCTACAAATGCACATGCAATAACGGATAAAGTCGCTCAAAAAATTGTTGAAGCAAAACCAGACCATATTATAGTATCCATAGATGGTTATGACCAGGATTCATACCAGAAATATCGGATAAAAGGCGATTTTGAGACAGTTTTAAAAGGTGTTTCAGAGTTAGTGAAAGCAAAAAAATCAGCAAAACAATTTTATCCGCTTATAGAAGTTCAATGTTTGGTTTTTTCGCATAATGAAAATAAGTTGAAAGAAATTGAAAAAACTGCGATTTCTTTAGGAGTAGATTTAGTGAATTTTAAATCTGCACAAATACAAAATACAGAAACTTATTCGGTTTTTTTACCACAATCACCTGAATATTTGAGATACAAAAAGAATACTGATGGCAAATATGTATTAAAAAAACCGCGAAAAGCAGGATGTTTTAGGATGTGGTCAGGTTTTGTGATAACCTGGGATGGAAACGTCATTCCTTGCTGTTTTGATAAAAATGCTGAGTATTCTTATGGAAATATAATAGATTCTTCTTTTGAAGAAATATGGAACGGAAAAAAACATAAAGCTTTTTCTAAAAATATTTTAAAAAATATTAATAGTATTGCTATTTGCAGGAATTGTATTTAACCTTTTGATGATTTGGATTTTGCTATATCTGTTATTCCTGTCTGGCTTGCCCTGTTCTATTCAGTTGTCACTCCTGCGAATGCAGGAGTCCCCTTCAAACGCAGTGTACAGGGGCTTGTCCGCATTAGGTTTCAATAAGAAATATAATATACAGTAGTGTCAAAGGCATTACAATATAAAGTGTCTATGAAAATACTTGAGATGTTATTTTTAACAACATTTCTGAAAAGGGTTAAGATTGCATTACCGTGATAAAGACATGTAAAAATAGTATCAATTGCAGTACCATTAACCTCTTTTACAGTATTATCACAACAATCATAACATGTTAATTCAGAATTATTGAAATAATATATCATTTTGTCATCATCATCAAAAGGGTAGGCGTTTACAATTCTGAGTTTGACATAACCGACAGGAAAGAAGTTTACGGATTTAAAGTATGTATCTTTTGTATCAAAATAAGAAGATGAAAATTCAATTTTTTCTTCAAAATATTTAGGTTTTAAAAAAATTAATCTATATGTATCAATTTTGTCTTTGTTTATAGTAAATGAAAAGCTACCGGAAACATCTGTCGTAGTATTGCTAATATCCTGAAATGCAGGACTGTAAGTTCCGGCAACAATTCCATTTCCGGCAAGAAATACATTAACACCACTCACATATTCTTTTGTGTTTGGGTCATAAACTTTACCTGTAATATGAATTTCTGGTGTATTATTTTTTTTGCAATTAACAAAAGAAAATAAGAATAAAAATAAGAGTAATAATAAAGAGAATTGAAATATTTTTTTTAGCTTAGCCATCAAATAAAATTTAAAACTGTAAAGATAGCAAAGAAATCCGAATAAATTTTTCATAAAAATATTTTTTATATATATTAATTATTTATATTTGCAAAAAAATTGAAATAGGATATGTATTGGACATTAGAATTAGCGTCAAAATTAGAAGATGCACCGTGGCCAGCTACAAAAGAAGAGCTGATAGAATGGGCTATTCGTTCAGGAAAACCTATGGAGGTGATTGAAAACCTCAAAGAGATTGAGGATGAAGGTGAGATATATGAAAGTATAGAGGATATTTGGCCGGATTATCCTACTAAAGATGATTTTTTCTTTCATGAAGATGAATACTGAAAAATGATAAAACCGGATTGAAATTTAAAAAAATATTTAAACTTGTAAACTCAGACTTCTTAAAAATAGCATTTTAAAAATGGACAAGAAAACACTAAATATCACAGAAAATGGTTTGAAATCTTTGTTGTTTTGTCCGATTTTTTAGGCAAATGTCCAATTATATCGCAAATCGGATATGTTTTAGTGTTTTCAATGATTTTGAACGTATCATTTTTTAATTTTTAAGAATTCTGAACTTATTAAATCATTTACTTATGAAAATTACTAAGTAAATTGAGAATAACCCCAAACTTTAGTTTGGGGATTATTAAGTAAAAGTGTATAATAATAACCGTTTCAACGGTTTTTTTAATCAAGAACAATGAAACATTCTTTCGTCAAAAATTGGCTTCACATTGTATGGAACACATACATGCACGAACGTATAATACACGCAGAACTGAGAGTAGCGCTTTTTAACCATATTATTGAATATTCCAAAGAAATCAATGTTCCGACGGAACGACTGAATATTCAGCCCGAACATATCCATTTGCTTATTAATTTACCCGCAGATATTGCTTTGGCAGATGTTGTAAAACGGATAAAAGGCGAATCGTCTCATTGGGTAAATCAAAATAATTTTTTAAAAGGGAAATTTGCATGGCAAACCGGTTATGGTGCTTTTTCGGTAAGTGCTTCTCAACTTGATATAGTAAAAAAGTATATAGAAAACCAGCGTGAGCATCACAAAAAAATAACATGGCAGGATGAATTTAACGAATGGCTCACAAATTATGAGTTTTTGGATGAAAACCGTTAAAAACGGTTAAAAAAGTTGTAGTATCTTTGTATAACCCCCGCAATAAATTGCGGGGTTTGTCTCATGTATCTCTAAAATTGATGAGGTATAAATTGAAAATAACACCATAATTTTTGTAATAATGAATAAAGAAGAAATAATTAATTTTGTTGAAGACCAACTAACAACACAAAAAGCATTTCCTGTTTTTATTGCAGGCGATACTATAACAGTTAAATATAAAATAATTGAAGCGAATAAAGAACGTATTCAAAATTTTAGAGGTATTGTGCTTCAAGTTGCAGGAAAAGGAGCGACCAAAACTTTTACAGTCAGAAAAATTAGTAATAATATAGGTGTTGAACGTATTTTTCCTTTAGCTTCTCCATTTATTGAAGACATAGAAATAAATAAAAAAGGTAAAGTTCGCAGAGCCAGAATATTCTATTTTAGAGATTTAAAAGGTAAAAAAGCACGTATTAAAGAGCGAATTGTAAAATAGTTTTCGTAAATTTTATTATGTAAAACTTGCTTTGCCTCAAAGCGGGTTTTTTTTATTTTATATCTTTGTTAAAAAAATCATGAAGCTCACAATGTTTCATAAGCCTAAACCCAGGCAATATAATTATACTCCCATATACAGCAAGGAAACCCCTAAAAATAATGCTGATGAACAAGAAAGTATAGGAGATAGAATAAGAAGTCAGTGGAAAAAATCTCCCACATCAAGGAAGAAAAAGGGAGTTAATATTGTTATGTATCTTGTTATAGCTATATTAATTTTATATTTTATATTTTTTATTTAAACTGTTGGAATGTCAGATAATATTATACGATTATTGCCGGATACTGTAGCTAATCAAATTGCTGCCGGAGAAGTAATTCAGCGACCTGCATCTGCGGTTAAGGAATTAATTGAAAATTCAATAGACTCGGGTGCTACTGAAGTCCAACTAATTGTTAAAGATGCTGGCAAAACCTTATTAATGGTTATTGATAACGGCTGTGGAATGTCTGATATAGATGCTCGTTTGGCGTTTGAAAGACACTCAACTTCAAAAATTCAAACTGCTGATGACCTTTTCAGGATAAAAACTAAAGGATTTAGAGGCGAAGCGCTTGCTTCTATTGCTTCAATAGCACATGTAGAAATGAAAACACGTCAACATGATTACGAAATTGGCACTTTTGTACGCATTGATGGTAATGAATTAATAAAAAATGAGCCTTGCAATTGTTCAGTCGGCACATCAATAGCAGTTAAAAACCTGTTTTTCAATGTACCAGCCCGAAGAAAATTTTTGAAACCTGATAGTGTTGAAATGAGGCACATTTATGAAGAATTTCATAGAATTGCTATAGCACACGCTGATATTAAGTTTACACTTGTAGAAAATGAAATTACAAGATTTAATTTAAATAAATGTTCTGATAAACAAAGAATAGTCCAGATTTTTGGGGCTTCTTATTCTAAAAAACTTATTCCTGTCGGGCAAAAAACTGATTATGTTTCTGTTGAAGGATTTATTATTAAACCCGAATTTTCTAAAAAAATCAGAGGTGATCAATATTTTTTCATAAATAATAGATTCATTAAAAATCCGCTATTGTATAAAATTGTTCAAAAATGTTTTAGCGGATACATTCCCGC
>Ga0180009_10006310_pt1 | contig 12464 bp, 8 predicted proteins | sample OS_PC_MetaG_FD_123537 | JGI IMG/M metagenome (GOLD analysis project Ga0180009, IMG submission 123537) | Groundwater microbial communities from the Aspo Hard Rock Laboratory (HRL) deep subsurface site, Sweden - OS_PC_MetaG | ecosystem: Environmental > Aquatic > Deep subsurface > Groundwater...
CGGCTACTCGCTTCTTGAATTCTGCCCAAAGATGAGCAATTGGCTTTCCGCAACTAAAGCATCTGATCGGGATTATCATGTTAATAACTCTTTGAGATTGTTTTTAAACCTTGCCCTGCGTCTAACACAGTCCGAAAAGTTAGGTTTGTCCGAGAAGTGTCCGAGAGTTATTTATTTTTACTTCTTATTGAAAATGGGTACACAAATATCTTTGTTAACTTCATAGACATCTTTTTAATGAGTGGAAAACGCTAAAATTTATCCATTTTAAAAAGTCTTCCATTAGACCCCTCATCACTTAAATTCTTTATTATTTCTTTTTCCGAGAAATTAACTTTCCTCTCGTCATCATCTCTAGGTAAATCTGAATCAATAGCAGTAAGAATATATTGAATTCCATATTCTACACAAAATGTCTTTACTAAATCTAATAGACTCAACTTTTTTCTATTATCAAGACCTTCTAAGATACCATCATGATAGACAAATTTAAAGAACTTCTTCTTAGAATATACTTTGAGAATTGCTAAGTCAAAAGCGGCACAAAGAATTTTTTTATAGGTTGTACCTTTTTCTGCACTTGTAATCTCTACTCCCTTCTCATCTTTGAAAATATCTGCTTTAAATTCAGGGTTACCTTCTTTGTTTGACTCAATATATAAGTTTGCAAATGCATTCAGGACTTCTTTTATTATAGAACTAAAACTATTACGAATTTCAGAATACAGTTCATTTCCATTTTTAATCTCTTCATTTATCTTCTTTACAAGTTTATTTTTGTCTTCTTCTAAAGAATCTATTTCTTTTTGAATAACTGAAACCGTGTTAAGTGTTTCTAGTTCTGCTTCCATTTTAACTACATTACTGCTAGTTAATATTAATTCTCTTTGTAAACTCTTAAATTTCCTAAATGTTTCTTCACCCCTTAAGACTTCCAAAATCTTAGCTCTTCTTAGGTTTAAAGATCTCAGAGACTTATCAATAATTTCTAACTCCGATTCTAATTCCCCTTGTCTCTTCTTTAGATATTCTTTTCTCTCTTCAAAAAGACTCTTATTGAACTGGACTAAGTCCTCATAACTCTTTTTTAATTCATTTGGGAGATAAATTTGTGTTTCTTCAAATATCTGACTTATTTCTTTAATGTTAAAATCAATTTTCTTTGATAAAGAAGATTTTATTTTATCTAGCTCGAAACCAATGTTATATCGTGCATCGTTCTTTTCAGATATTTCGAGTTCCACATTATCTAATAGTTCTTTATTAAGCTCTAATTCTTTTTCATAGAAATTAAACAAATCTATTTCTTTAGAAATCTCTTCAACCTCTCTTTTCTTAATCTCAATAGCTCCCTTTAACTTATCATATTCTTCAGATTTAACAGGGATTGATTTTTCATATCCCTCTTTGTATTTCTTTCTATTTTCTATCTGATCATCAAGCTCATACTTTGCCCCTATAATTTTATCATCGAATCCTAGTAATTTTGCTAAATAGGGTTTCCAATATTTGTGGTTGTTATGCTCAAATTTTTCTATTTGGAAAACATCCCGATAATCATTTTGGTCTCTAAGGAAATAAGATACTCCCTTTCTATATTCCCATGGGCTTATTGCTTCTAGATCAAGATAGGTGTTTAGAATCTTGACTGCTTTTTTTATAGGTATGTCTGAATTAGTCCAATCATTTTTATTAAGTTTTCTAAAATCCTGTTTGGATTCATCATGCTCCTTAAAGGAAACTTTAGTATCTGCAGTTACCCCCCTCTTTATTGTAAGGTATTTACCAGATAAAAGCTTTATTTCTAAATAGAATTCAAAGTCTTTGAAAATAGAAAAATGTCTTCTAAGAAAATGAGATTTGTCTAATTGTTTCAAAAGCAAAAATTCTATTAAACTTATCAATAAAGTTTTACCAAGATTATGAGAATCTTTTTTCTTATCTTTAGGTTTCTTAACCTCGGCAAAGATAACATTAAATCCTTCATTAAATATTATATCTTCAAAAACCTCGTTCTTGTTTGAATAAATTTTACTTAATTTCATTATTATCCTCCTTAGTATAGACAAAAGAATCAGTCTTTAAATCGTAATCTATTAATCCAATAATATATAGAAAGCTTATGGAGGGAACGAATATTATTCTTGCATCGCTTCCTATTGATTGGATAACCTCTTCTAAAAGTTCGTCATGTCTTATCATTTTGTGTTTCTTTAATATATCAATGACACATGAGCTTATCCTTAAAACAGATATATCTAAGTTCATGTGTTTAGTTGGTCTCAACATCTTTACCTATATCACAGTGCCAGTACATATAATGCAAAAGCGTGTGAATTAACCTCCTTATCCCTTTTTCTGCTAAATCTTGATTCTCATTTAGAATAATATCATAAAGATAAGAAAATATTTCATCAAATTTATCAAATTCATTTCTTCTTGCAGCTATCTTAAATTTTAATTCATTTGTAATGTCGTTATAATAATCCCTAAATTTAATATTTCGAGGATTTTCTAAAAACTTATCTATATTTTTGAAATAAGGCAACGATTCTTTTTGAATTTCCTCAAAGTACTCTTTACTTAAATCATTTAACTTATTCTTCTCCTCTTTTGTTATAAACTTCTGTGAAAAGATTTCTTGAATTTTATCTTCTTCTATAGAATCTTTTGCACTATGAAATGCTTCTACTATTAATTTAACTTGCTCGGAATTAAATCTCAAGGGTTCCCTAAATTTGTTTAAATTATGTCTTTTTGCTACTTCTTCATGTTTAATCAGATATCTAGTAATCGTTTCTTTACCAATTAAAGCTACATTTGAAAGAGTAGATATTTTTCTTATAGAATCTAATAGCTTTTCGTCAGAATCAGCAGATTGTGCACGACTGGTAAAAACAATATAATTTTCTACAAGGGATTTATCTTTTAATTTCTTTACTTTATTACTCTCCTCTTCTATTTCTTTCTTGAAATCTTTATCTGAGCATTTAGCTATGGCTGAAGCCTTTCTTTTAGCTTGAATAACAAACTTTCCTTCCCAACAACCCTCTTTGCTCGGAAAATTATTTGACTTACCTTCAAACTTTGCATCTCTTCCGCCATCAGGTCCATCAGAAAAAGAAATTGTGGCAGTTCCCAATATTTCATGACAAAGATCACAAACTAGTTTTTCGAATTGTTGAGGAGTAAGTTCATACAATTGATAGTCAACCATTTTTAATTTCAATAGTCAGGGTTTAATAAACCTTAACTAGTTACACCCTCCTTTTCAAGCAAATCCAAAATTGCACGTTGAACAAAATACTTATCGCTAGGATATTTTATTGAATTGTTCTTACTATTATTACGAAGCTTTTTGATTAATTTTAACAAATAATCATCTATCCTAACTTTTTTATCAGTCACTTTGGGTACCTTTAGTACCCTTATAGTACCCATTAAGACTATATAAAGATTACTACTCTCTCAAGAATATTTCCCAATCACCGTTAGATTATACACAAGACACTTCAGAAGAATTTCAACATCCTGAGCGACCTCTTTCTTGGAACGTAGGTAGTTTAGATTCTTTCTTTTTATCGCAGAAAAAATTCCCTCAACAATAACTCTAAATCGATATGTCTGATTCCAGATTTCTTTTTGTTCTTTATACAATCTCAGTTTCTCTCTCCAGAGATCGCTTTTTGCCCTCTTCAACGTAGCGTTCTTTTTGAAATCAATAAATACATCCATAATGCCAAGCTCTTTACAAAGAGCATAATTATTCTTTCCAGAATATCCTGCATCAGCAAGAATAGTTTTCAAGGGAAAGCCAAGCTTGTGAACGGATCTAACTATCTCTTCAAAAAAAGGACTATCATTCCTTATTCCTTCTGATGCTTTTGCATAAGCAATAATCTTGCTATTCTTCAAACAAGCAATATGTAGCTTCCTTACCTTATACAAAGAGCCAGAACGTTTGTCGTGGACTTTCCTGTAGCCTCCAGTGTACATTCTCAACCCAAACCATGTGGAATCTAGGATTGCCGTATTTTCGTTATCAATAAAAAATAGTGAAGATACTTGAATTAAATTTTCGATTAGTTTGATTGTGTTTGGATCATTTGCATAGTCATTAAGTGTACTTCTTGGTGGCAGAGTTTGCAGGAGTTCTTCCTCGTGCATCTTTTTCAGATCAGATTCAGCTCGCCTGTAGCTCATTCCGTGATAAGACATCATACAAAGAGACTTTATTATGTCCTTGAAATCTTTCCGAGGTCTTCCCATTACTTGTAGTGTCTCGAAATTCAATGGGTCTAGGAATGTGCATAAGTTGTTAATGAAGCGTTCTTTTTCCTTCTCAAGAGTGAGGGTGTTCTTTTGCAGTCTTACGACTGGTTTTGATGTCTTTTGGTTGAAGAGTGTTTCTTGTTGTTCCATTATGTATAATATGCTATACACTTGCTTATAAGTCTTTGTATATTGTATTATACACTTTATATGTATAATATACAAACCATAAGTTTATAAATAATGGTTATTATAATATACATATGGAAGAATTAGAGGTACTCAGAATTTTAAATAAGTATAATCCTTGGTGGAATAATAAAGATATTCCTCCATCCAAAACAAATAGCTTTAAGAGAGGAGATTTTCATGTCATAAAAAAATTATTAGAAAAAAGAGAAATCATATCTATAATTGGTCCGAGGAGAGTCGGAAAAACTATTGTGATACATCAGATAATTCAAGACTTACTCTCTTCTGGAGTTGATGCAAAAAGGATATTATATTTGTCTGTAGATGAAACCGAACTAAAAGATGCAGATGCTCAATTTAAAGAAGTGCTCGAAGCTTATTCTAAATATGTAATTAAAACGCCTCTTGATTCTTTAAAAGAAGTTCATTATCTCTTTCTTGATGAAATTCAGGAAGTTCCAGACTGGGAAAAAATATTAAAGAATTGGTATGATCTAGGTTATAATTTGAAATTTATTATCTCTGGTTCTTCTTCTATTTGGATTACTAAAGGAACAGAAGAATCCTTATTAGGAAGAATTAAATCAACAATTATGATGCCTTTAAAATTTTCTGAAGTATTAAGGTATAGAGAAATAATTCCTCAAGATTTTTATAAAAAAAGAATAGAATTAAAAGAAGCTTTAATCAATGCGGTACAAGAAAATAAAATTGAATTATTCACTGAACCTCTTAAAAAATTTGTAGGATTTTTAACCCCCCTAAAAGAAAAAATTGAAATTGAACTTAATAAATATCTAACTATAGGGGGTTATCCTGAATTTTTAGATGAAAAAGATTACTCAAAAATTAGTGAATCTATTAGGGATAAGATAAAACTTATTTTTTTTAAAGATATAGTTAGATATTTTAGAATAAGAAATCCAGAGGTATTAGAAGATTTATTCAAAATTATCTCAAAAGATTCGGGAGGAAATTTTAATTTAGCAAAAACAGCAGAATTATTAGATATTCAAAGACCTACTTTAAGAGACTACTTGAAATATTTAACCAAAGCTTATTTGATTCAAAGTTCACAATTCTTTTCTTCAAGTAGGAAAAAAAGAATTAGGAAGCAAGAAAAAATATATGTTCTTGATGCAGGAATAAGAAATGGTATTATTGATTATCTAGATGATGCTTTAATAAAAGATGAGGATGAGCTCGGAACAGTTGTAGAAGGAGTAATATTTGATCATCTAATAAGACTTAAATTTAATTTAGAAAAAGGTCCAGAGCCAGAAATATTTTACTGGAAGGATAAAAAGGAAATAGATTTTGTTTTGCAAGTAAAAAGAAAGCCCATTCCTATAGAATCTAAATATCGTAAAAGAATTTCTGGAGATGTTTATGAGTCTATTGATTATTTTTTATCTGAAAACAACGCACCATTTGGAATAATAGTTACAAAGAATGATTTTAAAATAAAAAGTAAAATAATAGAAATCCCTCTCTGGGTATTTCTCTTAATGGTATAGAATGACATACAAATTATCTTCCTCAGCACTAAATCTAATGAAAGAATGCCCTCGCCGTTCCTGGTTAGCACAGCATAAAGTTTGGAAGAATGCAATTAAATTATTAAACGATGATTGTCCTAAAGAGGAGTGTGAATGGTGTGAAGTAAGATGACAAATTTTAATCAAATACTCAGAGATGGAAAGATTGTTGATAATAAGAGAGCTAAATCTCTCAATATGAAAGAAGTATTAAAAAGTATTGCTCAGGATTCTGAAAGTTTTAAGTGTGCAGTGGGATACTTTTACATTGAGGGTCTATTTGAGATAATTAATTCACTAAAAGACCTAAAAGAAATAAAAATTTTAATGGGTTATGATACATCAAAACCAACTAAGGAGCAGTTAATCAAAGCGTTCAAAGATAATTTCAATGAACTTGAGGTAAATGAACAAACAAAACCCGCAGTTAAGCTTTTTTATCAGCTTGTTAAAGAATATAAAACTCTTAAAGTTAAAGTTTATTTCGGTGATGAAAAAAGTCCAGAAAGATTACATAGCAAAGCATATTTATTTTTAAGAGACTCTTCTACTTCAAATATTTTAAATAGATATCTGGCTGGAGTTATAGGTTCATCAAATTTAACTCCAAGTGGATTAGTTGGGAACACGGAATTAAACACAATTATTACCGAACCACGAGACTTAGAAGATGTTGAATCTTGGTTTGAGAATTTGTGGAGTAAAGGAACAGAAGATTTTGAAAAATTAAATGTTTGTGAAGCACTCGTTGAAGCAATTGAAAAATCAAAGTTTGGAGAAGAATTGAAAAATTCTTTTGTGTATATAGAACCCAAAGAATTTTTAAAAATTTTAATAAAGTTCTTAAAAGCAGACTATCTTTTTGAAGAATTTAAAGAATCGAAGTTATTGCAGTTTCAATATATAGATTTTGTAAGGGTTTTAAATAATTTTAATAGCAAGGGATATAGGGGTTGTTTTTTAACTTCCTCAGTTGGTTTGGGAAAATCTTATGTTGCTTCCCAAGTTGCTAAATATTTTCTAGATAATAAACAGAAAGTTTTACTAATTGCTCCAGCAGGATTGGTTCATAGTGAAGATCAATGGCAGAGATACTTGAAAGAGTTTAAGATTTATGATAAAGTTTCACTAGTCTCTATGGGAGATTTGCAAAAGAGACCTGATGTGTTCAAATTTGAAAAGTACTCCAAAGGTTATGGGCTAATAATAGTTGATGAAGCACATAATTACAGAAATCCAGACTCTTACAGGGCAAGAAATATCAAAAAGATAATAGATGAAAATGGTAATTCTAAAATTTTATTTCTTACAGCTACACCGGTTAATACTAGCTTGGACGACTTATTGAATCTTGCTAAACTATTTCAAAGGAAAGGAGATAACCCCCTTTTTGATAATTTGGTTCGAGAGTTAGGAGATTTAATTAATTTATTTAAGAACAAAGAATACGAGGAACTAAAAAATTCTGAAAAAGAAGAATTATCAACAGTTCAAGAAAGAATTGAAATGGAAATGTTCGTTAAATCAACAAGAGAAACAATAAAGACCCAACAAAATTACATAGATGAACTAAAAACATTTTCTAATGTAGATATAACTAAAATTAAAGACCCTGATATTGAAGAAATTAAATATGAACTGGACACCCGTTATAGAGATGTTGTGGCAGGAATTGTAGATTTTATTACCAGTCTTTCGGCAGCACACCTAAGATTACTCGACCCTGAAAAAGGAATTAGATTAGGTGGTTTTTTTAAATGGATTCTCTATAAAAGATTTGAAAGTGATATAAGTTCATATTATTTAACACTAAAAAGATTGTCTAAAAAGAGCACTATGATTCTTACTGCGGTTGAAAAGAAAAACACAAAATATTTAGAAGAAGATGAATACGAAGACGATATAGACATTAATTTTGATATGGATTTTAAAGATAGATTAAATGAAGTTATTGAAAAGATAAAATCTGGCAAGGGTGATGAACATCTAAAAATATTATCTGAACTTGAAGGGGATGTTGGTTTAATTAACAAACAAATAGAAAAACTAACTCCTTTTTTAAAGGAAGATTGTGAAGTTTTGTTTAAGAATGATCAAAAGATAAATCAGTTAAATTCGATTCTTAGTTCTAAGAAAGGGAAAAAGATATTAATATTCACAGAATATAAAGATACTCTTAGGGCAATAAAAGAGTATTTCAAGAATTCATTGAGTCCAGATGAAGTTAGATTTGTAGATTCAAATACTAAGAATAAACAAGCAATAATTGAAAAGTTTAATGATCGCCAAGACAAATTAAGAATTTTAATGACTACGGATACATTATCAGAAGGATTTAATATCAGTGGAGCCGATGTAGTTATTAATTTTGATATTCCTTACAATCCTGTTAGAATAATTCAAAGAATAGGTAGAGCAACTCGTTTAGACCATCCTAAAGATATTGAAGTTTTAAATTTTAGACCAGATGATAACCTCGATGTGGAATTAAAACTTGTAGATAGGATGGAATTAAGAATAAAAGATATTATTAGGTTTGTTGGTGTGGAGTATAGAATCTGGTTTGAAACAGAAAAAGAAGTCTTGTCTGAAAGAAGAGCTAAAGATAAAAGAATGTATTTAGAAGTGTGGCAAAAAATAAGAAATAATTTCAGAGAAAGTAATTTCAAAGATTTAGAAATAACACTTGATTATTCAAAACCAATTTTGATTTTCTTACAAAAAGCAATAAAGAAATATTCTATTAAAAAAGAGGATTTAGAAAGCATAAAAATTCCATCTGGAAAAAGTTATACACTTTTGAAAGGTAATAAAGGACTAAATTTAATTTACAAAGATAGTGATTCTTATAATGAAGAGACTTTCTATGACCGAGAAATAATAGAACTAAATAAGAGAATAGATTTTGAGAAAACATTCAGGCAGGAACTCAAAGAGTTTGAAGATTTCAAAAGCAATAAAAAGAAAGAGGATTTGAGAATGCAATACTTTAATGATTCTACAGATAAATTAGTAAATAACATTCTTGATTTAATAGTGTCTAAAAAGCTATTGGAATTGTACCCAGAAATTTCTAAGTTAGAAGATGCATTAGAGCAAATTAAACATAAATGTGGGAGTATGACTGAGAAAATAGTAAAGAAAATTAAAATAGAAATTAAAGAAAACGTTACAAAAGAGGAAATAAACAAATGGGCTAATGAATTAACAGAAAGTTTTACTAAAACAGATATTCAAAAAAAGATTGATGGAAAGAAAGAAACATTATTCGCAGTGGGGTTTATTGAGAAATAATCATGGAAGTCCACGAAATACTAAATGGAAAAGAAGAAGTTGTTAAATTTTTAGAAGAAAAAGGTTTTCAAATAGAAAAAGATTATTCTGATGAAGAGTATACAAATGGAGTTTATCTTCGAATAGATAAAAAAAAGTTGTTAGTAATCTATGAAGCATCAGATGTGAATAGTGTGAAAGAAATAAAAGACCATTTCTTGATTGATAAGGGTTTAAGTTACTGTATTCTCTTATTAGATAAAAAATTGATATTTCTCAGAAATTTTGGAGAAACTAAACACTTTATTTATTCTGAAAGAACAAAAAACAATTTATCAAAAGTAGACAAATTAGCCAACATAACTTCTTTAGATTCTATATTTCAATCAAAAGATATTTCAGCACAGTTTTATGAATCATTTAAGATTAAAAGAAATCTTTTAGTTCAACATATCAAAAATGATGTCGAACCCTTGCAAAAATATCTAATATCTCAAAAAATATTTGATAGATTTTTCTTTATTTATTTTTTATGCCATAAAGGAGTAATTGTCCTAAAAGAAGGAAGTAAGGTTTCTGGGGAAAATTTGTTCACCCAAATATTATTAAAAAATGGAGATTTTTTACAGAATTTAAAGAAACTATTCCATTTATTTAATTCTCAAGAAAAGAATATTCTTAAAATTGGAGATTATCAAATTTTAGTTCCTTACTTAAATGGAGGATTATTCAGACCAGATGTTCTAGAGCAGGATTTAAACATAACTCTAAAAGAAACTCAATGGAGAGAGATTTTCGAATTTTTGAATAGTTATCATTGGATTATTGAGGACGTAAAGGCAACAGAAGAAAATGAAGATAAAATATTAACCCCCGAAATTTTAGGACATGTCTATGAAAGAAGTGTTATAGAATGGGAAAGCGAAGGGATTGAAAAAGAAGCAGAAAAAGCAGTTGAAAAGATAACCGAGAGAAAGAAAAAAGGGGTTTATTATACTCCAGAATCAATTACCGATTACATCTCTAATAATACAATAAAATCTTATCTTCTTGACAAACTTGAAAATAAATACAAATCTTTTGAGGATTTAATAATTTCTAAAAATAAAAAAGATATTAAAGATGCATTAAAAATATTAGATGAAATTAAAGTGTTAGACCCTGCCTGTGGCTCTGGAGCATTTTTGATTAAAGCATCTGAAATTATTTTCAATTTAAAGAGAAGACTAAACTATGAACTAAAAAATAAACAGAATTTTTATGATTTAAAAATGGATATAATAACAGAGAATATTTATGGAGTTGATATTCTTACTGGAGCAATAGAAATTTCTAAATTAAGACTTTGGTTATGGTTGATTTCGGACTATGAAGAAAGCAAAAATGAAATAAAGGCGTTGCCAAATATAGAATATAACTTGAAGGTTGGGAATAGTTTGGTAGGATGGATTGATGAGAAACTTTTGCAAATGCCAATGAATACACCCCTAACTGAAAAAGTTGATGGAATATTTACAGGATTAATTGCTTTTTCTGAAAATGGAGATGGAGAAGACCTGAAAAAAGCAAGAGAATTTCTAAGAGCCTACAAACAGGATAATTACATTGAAGCTTATTATATCTTGTATAAGATTTATAGAAGATCACATGGATTAAAAGCAGAAAATTTGAGAAGCATTCTTGAAACAATAAGGAAATCAATTTATTCGAGTGTAAATCCTACGTTTTTAGGTTATATAAACAAAAGAATAAAACCAAACCATGACAGTAAAAATCCTCCGATTACACAAAAAGAATTTGATAAATTACAAGTTTTTCACTGGAGAATAGATTTTGGGCATATTATCAAAAATGGGGGGTTCGATATTGTTATCGGAAATCCCCCTTATTTTTCCGTAACAAACTATACAAAACCAGAAAAAGAGATATTATTTAATACAAACACAGAATTTTTAGGAGGCGACTTTTCTGGTAAAATAGATGCATATTCCTTTTTCATTAATAGAAGTATGAGGAAGCTATTAAAGAAAAACTGTTTATTTAGTTTTATAATACCCAAAACCATTTTATCTAATGTTAGCTTTTCTATTTTAAGAAAGACAATCCTTGAAGACTTTGAAATAAAAGAACTTGTAGATTTAGAAAAAGTTTTTTCAGAAGTTTCTGGAACTATGACTTATCTACTGTTATTTTTAAAAAAATCAAATCCTAATAAAAATTATAACTTAAAACTAAATTCTATGGATTTGTCAGGAGAGGTTATAGAATCTAATGTTTCTGTTAATATGTTAAAACATCCCCCTTTATTTATTTGGATTATGTCAAAAAGAAAATTAGAACTATTAAACAAAATAAAATATGGTTCCACCCCATTAAAAGAACTTTTTATAACTAAGAATGGTGTATGTACTGGGAACAATGCAAAATATTTATCTAAAAGTAAAATTAACCAAAAATATAAATCAATTTATGTTGCAAAAGATATTGCCCAATATAAAATAAAAAAACCAACAAACTATGTTCTTTATGATAAAAATCTTTTGCATAGACCTAGAGATGAAGGAATCTTTGCTCAACCTAAAATTTTAACTCAGATGATTAGAGGATTGAATACAAAATATAGTCTTATCTGTGCCTTAGACGAAACAAACATTTTAGCCTTAAATAACTTAAATATAATTAGAAAAAAAGATGAAAATTCCAATATTAAAGCATTACTTGGATTTTTAAATTCTAAAATAATAAATTACTTTTTTAAGAGTTCGATTACAGATGTCAATATTAAAACAGTATATATTGATATTCTTCCTTTGAAATTTGAAGATAAGAGTGTGTTAAAAAATATAGAATTATGTGTAGATGATTTAATAAAAACTCCAGAAGATAAAAATATCCAAGAAAGATTAGATAAAATTTTATATAATTTATATGGATTAAATAAAGAAGATAAATCTTTAATAGAATCTGAATTTAAATAAAATTTTAATTTTTAATCCTTTACTTTTCGGACACTATTCGGATAGAAATAAAACTTCTCGGCTAGTTTGATATTATTCGGACTGTGTTCCTGCGTCTCTGAAGTGTGCTCCCACCAGACATATGTCCTGTGGCTATACACCCTGCGTCTCTGAAGACTCTTACGGAGTAAGTGCAAATCTTTAAAAACATTACAAATCAAGAAATCAAGAA
>Ga0180009_10006311_pt1 | contig 12463 bp, 8 predicted proteins | sample OS_PC_MetaG_FD_123537 | JGI IMG/M metagenome (GOLD analysis project Ga0180009, IMG submission 123537) | Groundwater microbial communities from the Aspo Hard Rock Laboratory (HRL) deep subsurface site, Sweden - OS_PC_MetaG | ecosystem: Environmental > Aquatic > Deep subsurface > Groundwater...
CCCCGCGCTGTCGCAGGTGCGGTGCTCCGTTGCTTCTGGAACCGGGCGCGATTGCCGCGACATGCGGATATTGCTCCACGGACAGCGTGGTGACCCGACCCTCGGCCCGGAATCAGCGACGCCTTGCGTGGGAGCGCCAGGCGGCCAAGCGGCATCTGGACGAAGCCCTGCAGGCGGCATACCTACGTCGCTCCGAGCGGAGTCTCGCCCGCTACATCACGGTGCCGGTGCTCGTGGTGGTGTGGCTCGTGATGTGGTTCGTGTTTCCGTCGACTTAGCAGTGTGCGCCGAAAAGACCTTTCGTCATTGAACCGGAGCCAAACTGGTGAATGCGGACGGGGAACCGGGAATGATGAATTGCCTCCAGACCCAAGGTCGCCGTCTTCGCCTCTTCAACGGGTTCGGAGATCTCGGGCGGGGGAACGAGCGTCGAGGGCGGGCTGTTCTCGCGCTACGTGACACAGGGGCTCGGCAAGGGCCAGGCCGACATCGACGGCGATGGTCAGATCACGCTCAAGGGATTGGCTTGCCGTAAGTTCCGCTCAGGCGGTCACCGAGCCGAGACGACGTCACTGCCGAGCTCCCGCACGCTCTGCGACGAGAACCCCGTACCGACTCCAAGCATCAGCCCGATGAACGGTTCGTTCGGCACACCGCTGAATCGCACGTCGTACTCGGCGAACGCCGACACGACGAGGGGCGTGAACACCATGCCGGCCTCCGCGTAGGGGCTGAACATGCCAAATACCCCCTCGTTGTCCACCTCCTCGAATTGCAGGAGGTTGACCCCGGCACGCACATAGGGCGTCACCCAAGAGCTGTGCAGGTAGTAAACATGGGGACTGACCGCTACTTGCGTGACGTCGGGGGTGAACTTGGTTCGCACGGACATGCCGCCTCCAACGTGCTCGGCGGACCTGTCCTCGTCGATGGACATGCCGGCGCCCACCTGGGCAGCAACGCCGTAGCGACCCTCCTCGAAGCGCGTGGAGGTCACACCGCCGACCTGCGCGTCGCCAAGCACAGAGAAGCAGCCGGAGGTGAGCAAAGCTGTGACGGCGACGAAGAGTGAGGTGCGTCTCATGGTTCAGCGAAAGGTATCAAGCTCCTTCAGATGAGGATATCGTCTTGCCAGCCGAGCTTGCGACGTCGATCCTTGCGGGGTCAGCGTAGCCCAGGCCGTACTTCTTCTCAGCGACCTTGGCTCCCCAGTAATCATCTGGCATAGTCCAATGCCTTATGCCATCGGAGTTCCCTCACAACGCTGGCGCGTTCACCAGCCACGACGGATTTCCTTTCGTCGCCCTCGCGTTGCTCGAGAGCAGACGATTGCAGACGTAACCTGTGGGAACCCATCCTCGACACGGTGGGAGTTGGCGCGGGGGTTCGACACAAATCCGAATGAGGCTCGTTCGACCATCTCGGACCAGAAGACCCGGCAACGGGTTCGCGCAACGTGGCCCCGATGGCAGGTCATTGGCTTGCTTTGGGGTCAACGGACGCTGCCTACCGGCAGATTGCAGGTCGGCAACGTAAGGGCAAACCACGGACCTACGCCAACATGGTGCTTCGATGACTACGCCGCTAGTAGCAATTGCAGGAGTCTCGTGTGCGCTGGCTTACCTCGGTTGCACCGCGTGGTTTGGCTACGTTATTGCTCGTCGATTCTTGGGAAGCGCTCCGACCTCGATACGGTGGACTGCCGCCGCAACCATTTCGGTGTCGGAGCTCATTGTTGTGCTGCACCTGCTTTCGGCCCTATCCCTCTTCGAGCGGCTGTGGGGGCTGGCGCTGCTTTTCGCGCTGGCATGCGCAGCGCACCTCGCGTTTGATGGACGGGGCGCTTACCAGGCGTGGCGTCGGGATCGGGATGCGGCATGGACCGCGCTTTCGAAAGTCGGCAGGCCGGAGCAAGTGGTTCTGGGCATGGGTATCTTCATTGCCACACTTCGTCTACTTCGGTCTCTGATCGCGCCCCCGATGGGCCAGGATTCAATCGTCTACCACTTGCTTCGAGCCGGCCGATGGGTTCAGTCGGGGCAAATTGGGTGGGAATCTGCGCCGGATGTCTGGCGATTCATCGAAGCCTATCCGCCAGCGGGAGATGCGTTGCCAGCATGGGCGATGCTCGCCACGCACAGCGATAGCTTTGTCGGCATAGCAAGCGCAGTTCCGTGGGCAATCTGCTGGATCGGAGCATACGCGCTAGCGAGAACAATGGGAGGCACCACCCGTGGTGCAGCAGTTGCGGCAGGATTGGTAGCGTTGTGCCCGGCGGTCAGCGTCTACCTGACGAGCGCCTACAATGATGCGCTTGTCTTGGCGATGTTTCTGGCCGGCGCAACCTTCGGTGCGCGAGCCAGCAAATCGACCGCTCGCATTGACTTCTTCTTGTGCGGCTTGGCTTTTGGCATAGCTGCGAGCATCAAGATTACCGCTTTGGTATGGCTGGCGATCGCGCTCATCTTCATCTTGGGCAGAGCTGCCTTTGTCCGGCCCAGGAGTGCATCCCTGGCGGCGGCGCTGGGCTTGCTCACGCTCGGGGCATCGGTTGCCGGCCTGGGAATGGCCAGGGCGTTTGCGCACACAGGGTCTCCTGTGTATCCGTTCGGCCTGAAGCTTCTTTGGATCGATTGGCCGCGTGACGAGCTATTCGAGCTCGTTACTTCCGCACGTTTGTTTGGCCCAACCGACTATCTCCCCACGTGGCACCTTCCGAAGATGCTTTTCTATCCGGGGTTGTGGAAGGGGCGGGACGAAACTGGATTGGGTCCTACCGTACTCCTCCTGCTACCGGCGACCATTGCGGGAGCAAAAATCGCCTGGCGACAGGCCACTTCGCGGACGGCGCTGCTTGTCGCAACGATTTCATCACTTGTACTCGTTCTCGGACTAGCAATGCCCGGAATGACTGCCTATCGAACCGGCTTCGCAATTCATCTTGGCAGACTCGTGACCGTCGCAGCTGCCACGATAAGCATCTTGGCTACCGTGAACAACTCGAAATGGGCTCGATGGTTATGCCTGTTGGGACTATCCATCAACGCGGTGCTGGGGCTTCCCCGCGGATGGTGTCAGCTCGATGCTTCTGCCTTCGCAAGTCTTGCCCCGAGCTTGCTCGCTATCGCTGCGCCGGCTGTCGCGTTGACTTCATTCGTTCGACGGCTGTCTCAATGGGCGCGCCGCGTCGCGGTCGGCGCCTTGATCGGCGTGTCGACGTTGGGCTGGATCGGTGTTGCTCATGAACGGTCCAGCTTCCGATACGCGTATTACGAGAAGGCAGCCACCGGTACGTGTTTTGACGTACACGTTCTGACGCGGCAGCATGCGGCTGCTTGGCCCGTTTGGAGAGGATTGGACGGCGTGGTCCGTCGTCGAATCGCCGCCTCCGGTGGGTGGGATGGCCTCGCCGGCTTCTGGGCCCGCTACCCCCTGTTGGGGGAGTCCCTGCAAAATGAAGTCATCTACCTTCCACCGAGCAAGGACGGCAAGGTCATCGACTACCGCCTCGCAGACTCGCAGGCATCCCGATTCGACTTTGGGGCATGGATCACGCGGATGGCGGACCAAAAAGTCGACGTGTTTGTTTCGATGTTTCCTCCCGCTCCGGAGCACCAATGGGTGGTACGTCATCCGGAGATATTCGAGCCCATGCTGCAATCCGCCGATCGCAAGACGACGGCATATCGATTTCACAGGGAAATACTCAGCCAAGATCCAAACGCGTTCGCAACAGACCGGGGGATGTGACTCTGGCCGGGTATGACCCTACATATTCGAGCCGGGGGGTAAGGGTGTATCCTGCGTACTGGCTCATGCGGCTGGGGGTGCACCGCGAAACAGCCCGATTCGGTCAGCGCTGGTCGCGCCTATAGCAGCGCGCCCGCCCAGATACCCACTGGGCCACCGCGTCGGTCGTGCTGTGGGTCGCCTTTAGATACCAATACTCTAGCCCATTGACATACTTGGGATAGATGACGACGTGCTCCCCAGATCCGTTGAAGTAGCCCTCGACGCGGGTCAAGTAGCACATCGCGTCCCCGGTCGGAGCCAGCTGGACTTCATCCGTTCCCTTCGAGACGGAGACGGTTCTTTCGCCACCCCAGAACTTGGCGGTCTGTCCGGAGTGGGGCGTTCCCGCAAAGAAGGAATGACCGCTTGCGCGCAACCATCCTGCACACGATTCAGCACGCAGGGCAGACGACGTGAAAGGCGTCGTTGACTGCGTGATAGCGCCGCGTTCCCCACTACCATCGAACTCACCTTGGACGCCCGAAAGGAAGGTCGCTGCGTCGCCCCACCACGTGTTGGTCCAGCCACCGTTGCACCCTGAAGTGTTGTCGGAAGCATAAAAGGCCTCGCTGATCCAGCGAGCGTCACCGTTCGCGAGAAACTTCGACTTGTCGAAGCAGAACGCCTGCGCCCGAACGCCGCTGGCTTGCGAGTCGCCTCGCAGGTACCAATAATTGTCCGACAATACCTCGGAGCGAATCCACTCACCACCGCCGTCGAATTCACCTCGGACCGTCGTCAGAACGCAGACGTGGGTGGTCGCCGACATCATCCGGACGTCGGAATGCCCTTGATCCCATGTGAATGGACCAGTCGCCCAAGAAGAATCCAGCGACTCTGCCACTTGTGCGACGGGCTCGTCAGCTACGCCCGGCCCGCCGCCGGTCCCATCGTCGAGCGGGTCGCCGCCGCATCCAGCGGCTGCAACACCGGTGCTCATGGCGAGTGCCAAGAAGATCGCCATGGCCTTGGGCTCGAAGACTTCAATCATAGTATGGGTAGACATATTTACCTCGCAATCAATACTCGAATAAGTGACCGGCAATGCAGGCTTCGACGGCCACTGTGGCGATCGACCTGTGCCGATATTCGACGGTCGCGCCCTATTCAAGACACATGCCAAACACGCCGTTCCTCCAAGTGTTTGAATATCAAGAGCTGCGGGAGCGAAGAGAAACTCAGGCGGCCGCTTGGTGGAACTCCGGTAGCCAGTTGTGGCGGTCTCGTGGCCACTGCACCCAGTCGACCGAGCACAGTCCTGAACGATTCAGAACGTAGCGCCGGCTAGGGTCCTATTGTGACCTCGGGATTGGTGATGGGTCGGATCTGAGCGGCACTCCCATCGCCGACGCTCCACTCGAGAGGATTCGAATGTCTGGGTATTGAAACCCGCCGCTACGACGGATTGGTCGTGTTCCGCCCGATGGAAAGAGGCTGTAGGCCGCCCCTACTCCCACTCGATGGTGCCTGGCGGCTTGGTCGTGACATCGAGCACCAAGCCCGAGACGTTCTGCAGCGCGAGGATGGGTCCCCGAATCTCCTCGATCAAGGCTGCAGGGAGCGGCGCAGGCCGTGCCGTCATCGCTCGCTCACTGAGTACGGGTCGCACGATGACGAGCTCGGTTCCCTTGCCGTCGATCGACAGGGGCAGCAGCGCGGTGGGGCATTGCCAGACGGTGCGCATCAGGTCGTGGCGCTCGAGTGCTTGCATCACGATGTCGTCCGCCTCGCGGAGCAGATCGAGCCGCTCGCGGGTCATGGTGGCGGCCACGGGGCGGACGTCCTTCGCGCCGCGTCCGGTCAGATCGAACACGCACCGATTCACGTGCGGCACGCGCTGATAGAGCTGCGCCGCCACCCGCGTGAGCATGTCGTGATCCGCCTGGCCCCAGAGCATCACGGGCTGCTCGTAGGCTCGCAGGTCGGCTTTCACGCCCACGGACTTGGCCGGTAGCAGCAATCCTTGCAGGCCGACGGGCTTCGTTTGTGCATCGATGATCGGCTGGGCCTTCTCCGGATCGTGGCCCGCGGGCTCCTTGCCGTCGGAACAGAGCAAGCGCACGCCGAGACCTGGGCCGGGGAAAGGGTGACGCCAGATCAACGAGTGGTCGATGCCGAGCTGCTCACCGAGCTCGCGGACCTCGACCTTGTACAGCTCGCGAATGGGCTCGATCACCCGCCCCTGCGCGATCATCTCCTCGACCAACGGCACCCGGTTGTGGTGCGTCTTGATCGTGTCGGCGCGCTTGGTGCCGCCGGTCTCGATCGTATCCGGATAGATCGTGCCCTGCCCCAGGAGCATGTCCGAGAGCTCGAGGCGCGCTGCCTCCGCCTCGAACGCCTCGATGAACGTGATACCGATGATGCCCCGCTTCTTCTCCGGCTCGATGACGCCCTCGAGCGCTTTCAGAAAACGATCGGAGGCGTCGACGAAGTGCAGGTTCTTCGCCAGACCCAGGCGCTTGAACTCCGAGATCACGAGCCTGGACTCGTCCTTGCGCATCATGCCGTTGTCGACATGCAGCAGATGGAGCCGGTCGGGTCCGAGCGCCTTGCCAAGCAAGCTCGCGCAGACCGTGGAGTCCACACCCCCGGAAGCGAGCAGAAAAACGCCCTTGTCGCCGACCGCTTCACGGATGGCATCGACTTGCTCCTCGATGTAGCGCTCCATGGTCCAGGTCGGCTTGCAGCCGCAGATCTCGAGGACGAAGTTGGAGAGCATCTGCTCGCCGTACTCGGTGTCGTCGACCTCCGGATGAAACTGAAAGCCGTAGCGCTTGAGCGAATCGCTCGCGATGGCGGCGTTGTGGTGGATGGTGCCGTCGGGATCGACCGAGACGCCGATTTCGACAAACTCCTTCGGCAGCTCCGTCACGGAGTCGCCGTGACTCATCCAAACGATCTGGTCCTGCGGGAGGGTGGCGAAGATGGCGTTGTCGCCGGTCACCCGCATTGTTGCCGGGCCGTACTCGCGGGCGGTGTGCTCGATGATGCCCCCGTAATGCCTCGCGATCTCCTGGTGGCCGTAGCAGAAACCCAGGATGGGGATGCCCATCTCGTAGATGGCGGGGTCGTAGCCACCCTCGTCGCCGTGGGACGCCAGGGCGGGGCTGCCGGACAGGATGATGCCGCGGTAGGGCTCGAAGTCCGACGCGGGTGCTTCCGGATCGAGGATCTCGGCGAGCACGTGCAGCCTGCGGATCTTGGTGGCGATGAGGTGGGCGTACTGCCCTCCGAAGTCGACGACGGCGATCTTGTCGTGGTCCATGGTGCCTCCGGCGCGGGGTTGCGCCCGGGGGATAGCATGGACCCGCGGAAAGGGGAGGCGTGTTTCGTTTCGTTGCTTGTGTGCGCGCGCCTGGCATGCATACTCGCCGACCATGTCCCTGCTGGAAGGAAAGGTCGCCCTCGTTACGGGCGGTGGTCTTGGTGTTGGACGGGCCGCGGCTCTCGCGTTGGCCGAGCAAGGCGCGAAGGTCGTGGTCAACGATCTTGGCTGCGCCCTCGACGGGACCGGCTCCGACGAAGCCGTTGCCTCCGCGGTGGTCAAGGAGATCGTCGAGGCGGGGGGCAAGGCCGTGGAGAGCCATGACGACGTCGCGACCGGCGAGGGGGCCAAGGCCGCGGTCCAAACGGCGATCGATGCGTTTGGGGACCTGGACGTGCTCGTGTGCAGCGCCGGCATCGCGCGGGACAAGACGCTGCTGAAGATGGACGAGGCGTCGTGGGACCAGGTCGTGGGGGTAGGGCTGAAGGGATCGTTTCTGACGATGCAGGCGACGGCGCGTCAGATGATCTCCATGGGCCATGGCGGCCGGATGGTGCTGATGACCGGGTTGCCCGGCTATCTCGGTAACTTCGCGCAAGCGAACCTTGCGGCGGCGTGTGGAGGTATCCACGGGCTGATGCGTACTGCGTCGATCGAGTGGCAGAAGCACAAGATCACGGTGAACGCGGTGGCACCGCTCGCCAAGACACGCATGACCGAGGCGCTGCCCTTGCTCGAAGGGTTCGACAACCTCACACCGGAGCATGTCGCGCCTGCGGTGGTTGCGCTCTGCAGCGAGCGGTGTGGGGATCGAACGGGGTATGTGATCGCGGCGACGGGGGCGCGGATGTATGCGTTCCGGTTCGTGGAGAGCGCGGGGAAGTTCAAGGACGAGTCGGCGGGGTTGTTCACGCCTGACGAGATCGACGAGTACTGGCACGCGATCACGAAGGTGTGAGGGCCCCACAATCGCCGCGACCGACCCCTCTCGTGGCGCTATGCAACTTTTGCGAGGTACGGGGGAAGCAATCCCCGCCGCCTCGCATCAATTCGCTCGTTTTCCCCGGGCCCCGCTTGACATCGCGCCCCCCATCTCGCATCTGAAGTAAGACACCCACCGGCATCACCGGCGGGAAAGGTGCGTTCTTCGCGATGAGACGGGAAACCGGCATACCCTTCGTGGCCTGGATCGGCACAGCCGTTCTTGCCCACTTGATGTGGACTGCCGGCGCGGAACGCGTTGCCCGGGTCGTGGAGGACTTCACCCAGGTTCGGTGGTTCGCCGAGTCGGTGCGCGGCGACTTTGCTCAGAACGGCGACATCGAGGTCACCATCGAGAACCTGCCGGAGGTCATGAAGACGCCGGAGGATCCGGACGAGCCGAAGGAGCCCAAGGCGAAGGCCACGGACCCCGAAAAGCCCCCCCCCGAGGAAAAGGAAGTCGAGCCACTCGAGCCGAAGGTCGATCCGGCCGTGCCCGAGCAGCCCAAGCCCAAGGCGCCGATTCAGCTGTTCCCCGTACCGAAACCCGCCGGAGAAAAACCGAAGCCTCCGCCTCCCATCGTGCAGCCCAAGAAGGACACCCGCATCGCGGTCAAGCAGCACGTCAAGAAGGATCAAGAGGACAACCCCAACGCGCGGTTCGTCGGAGATGAGGCCAACCACGTCGAAGAGGAATCGGTCGCGCGGATCACGTCGCACGATCAGGACGACCCGAACCCGACCCCGGGCGGCCAGCACTCCGGAGCCGACCAGAAGCCTGGCAACGCAGACGAGACGCGCATCGGCGACACCGAGGATCGTCCGGGTGACCCGAACGAAGCACCTGGCGAGCATGTGGCCGAGTCCAAGCCCGGCGACGAGAACAAGGCGCCCAACGTGCCGAAGCCCGCGCCGCCTCCGCCCGGGCAACCGGAAGCGCCGCGGGTAGCTCACGCGGCTCCTCCCCCGCCACAGCCGACTCCGCAGCCGGAACAACCCGCGACCGAGGGGCCAGAGCCCCTCACCGCCAACAACGGGTCCTACTCCCTCGACCCCACCCGCAAGAAGAAGCCGCGTCCGGCCCCCACGTTCATGCCCCGCCGTCCCGCCGTGAACCCAGGGAAAATCGGCCTGGGCGCGGGCCCCAACGACAGCGGCGTGCGCACGAGCTTGGACATCAACGATGTCGTCGCAGCCGTCGGGTCCGACGAGCTCGCCCGTCAGCGCGCCGCGGATGGGGAGCGCAGGCGGAGCAAGCACCGCGGCTCGTGGCACTCCACGAGCTTCGAGCGGTGGCGTGGATCCATCGAGAACTACGTGTCATCGGTGCGCCCCGGCAACCAGACGGCGCTCAATACCGCCCGCGTGCCTTTCGCCACCTACTTGGTGCAGATCCACAACCGTATGCATCCCGTCTTCGCGGACACGTTTCTCTCGTCCCTCGATGCCTTGCCCTTCGACCACCCCATCAACGACTACAAGTTGTACACGAGCTTGGAGATCGTGGTCGAGCCGAACACTGGCCAGATCGTGAAGATGGGCGTGACCAAGACCAGTGGCATCACAGGTTTCGACGTCGGTGCGCTCGATTCCGTCAAGCGTTCGGGCCCCTTCGGCAAGGCACCGGCGGCCATCGTCTCGTCGGACGGGAACGTCTACCTGCACTGGGAGTTCCATCGCAATCCGATCTACGCCTGCTCGACGATGAATGCGCGGCCGTTCCTGCTCAACAACCCGCCACCGATCGACGGTCCCAAGGACGGTCCGCCGCGCAATCCAAAACCGCCTGCTGATCCGAGAGAACGCGGCGTCCCGCCGGCCGCTCCGCCGGGGGGAGACGGCAACCGTTCTCGCTACGGGTTGTGGGAACCTCTGCGGCGTCCTCACCGTGGCTGACAGTTACCCCTACCCACGTCCGACGCGCAGAACTAGGATGAGCCCTCCGATGAGGGGACCGGAGACAGTCTTGTCCTTCCCATACGAACCGACGCGATCGGACATGATGACGTGCGCTTGCCGGAGTGAGGTGTCGTGACCGAGACTTCGGAACGCGCGCCCGCGCCGAAGGCGGCGAGAACCTTGCGCTCGAGCATCGGCGAAGTCGGTCGATTGGTGCGACCGACCGCGGCGCTCGCGCTGTTCACGATGCTGCTCGCGCAGGGCGTCTCACCGTCGATCAAGACAGCTGGATTGGCGGTGGGGCGAGTCATCGACTACGTCGATCTCGCCGCGGGCATCAGCTCGCATCTGCTCGCGCTCACGGTATCGGCTCTCTCCATCGGGCTGCTGCTGATCGTTGGGCGAGATCCTCGCGTCTCGCTGGTGGCTCGCGTGCTGTTGGTGGCGCAGACCACGATCGTGCTCGTGCTCGCCGTGCCGGCTTCCCGCTTTCGGTTGTCTCCGTTTGCCTGCTTTTTCCTCGGGGTCGTGGCTTGCTCCGCAGCCATGGCCGGCTCGTTCGAAGGGCTCCGTGAACCTCGCACCCGGGCCCTCGGCATGGTGCTTGGTCTGGTCGGACTCGCCGGCACCACCCGCGTGGTGAGTGCTGGACTCGTCGCGATTCCCACGGCAACCCAGGCCGGCAAGCTGGCGCCGCTATCCAACGCTCTCTCCACCGGATCGGTGCTGCTCCACGGTGTGGCGCTGATGGTCGCGTTGGCTTGGCTCGCGTCCCGACGACGCAAGACCGTCTCCGTGGGCTCGATGGCGGCGCTCATCTTCGCGATGGCGGTGACCTGGGTGGCGGGCTCCGGCGCGCAAGTGAACGCACCTACGTGGATGATCTTCGTCGCAAGGTTTCAAGAGGAGCTCATCCCGCTGCCGCTGTCAGCGTTTCCGCGCGTGGTCGACGGATTCGTTGCCGTGCTGGGTCCGATCGTGGCGGTGGCCGCGCTGCTGTCCCGACGACAGGTGGGCACCGTGGTCGGCGCGGTGACCCTGGCGCTGACGGCAGGAACCGTCGTCGATGTGCCGGGCCATGCGATCGTGATGGTGCTTGCTGCCCTGGCCACAGCGTTGGCGGCCCATGACGAGCAAGGCATGTGGGAAGCGCTGATGGGCAAGCGGTTGGAGGGCAGCCAATCGGGTGAGGCCAGCCGCGAAGCGCCTGCCGAGTCGCCTGCCGAACCGCCCGCTGCCGAGCCGCCGCCGGAAAACGTGTGACGAATCAAAAGGCGTTCTTCCCCTTAACCGCCAGCGCATGCTAGCCCTGCCGGCTGAACATCGAACCTCGACGCGCGGCCGTTCGCCGCGAGCCGACCGCGTTCCCGGAACCGACTGACGCAGCTTGCTGCTGATCCCGGCTCCGCTGGAAAGGGCCAATCGTGGCTGCCAGCAACCTAGTCAGCCGTCTCGCCACGGCCGCCGTGGGCGTCCCCGCCCTGCTCGCCTTGATGTACCTGGGACCAGCCTGGGGATTCTACGTCCTCGTCGCCGTCGCGGGCTGCGTAGGTGCATTCGAACTGTTCTCCATGACGCATCCCCAGGACCGCGTCGCCCAGCTTGTGGGCGTCGCGACCTGCTTCGCCACCTCCGCGTGCATGTACTTTCTCAACCGCAACGCGCTGGTAATGATGACACTGCTGCTCGTCGCGCCCCTGCTCAGCATGCTCGTGGTGCTCTGGCGGTTGGGGGACATCAAGACGACCGCCCTGCGCGTGATGGCCGGAACGTTCGGTCCGCTGTACATCGGTGGCTGCTTGACCACCCTCGCCTTGCTTCGCAAAGATCAGCCGGGATTCGACGGACCCGGATACGTGGTGCTTGCGCTCGGGCTGGCTTGGGCTTCCGACACGGGCGGCTACTTCGCGGGACGCTACCTGGGCAAGCGCAAGCTGTACGAAGCGGTGAGCCCGAAGAAGACGATCGAAGGATCAGTCGGCGGTCTATTCGGCGCGGTGCTGGTGGCCGTGGTCGGGCACTTCTGGTTCCTGAAGTCGATCCCCCTCGCGCATGCGATCGTGTTGGCGGTGGTCGGCGCGCTGCTGGGACAGCTGGGCGATCTGGGAGAGTCGTTGCTCAAGCGCTCGACCGGGGTGAAGGACTCCGGTGCAATCTTGCCCGGGCACGGCGGCATTCTCGATCGCGTGGACGCGCTGATGATCACCGCGACGGTGGTTTATCTGTACACGCGTTGGGTAGCTTAGGGTCCTCGACTCGCTCGGACACGATTCACTCGCGTCATGTGATACCGTCGCTGATAGCGTGCCATGACCGAGTTCTTCGTCTTCTTTGGATTCGTGCTCCTCGTGGTGGCATGCGTGGTGTTGGGCGTCTGGCTGTTCAAGGCCCGCTGCCCCGTGTGCGGTAAGTTCTTTGCCGGCCGCGTTGTCGGATCGTCGAAGATCGCGAGCTTCACGAGCGTCGAGACGGTCCGCGATCCGCAAACCGGCAAGTCCGAGGAGGTTGCGATTCGCCAAACGG
>Ga0180009_10006313_pt1 | contig 12461 bp, 13 predicted proteins | sample OS_PC_MetaG_FD_123537 | JGI IMG/M metagenome (GOLD analysis project Ga0180009, IMG submission 123537) | Groundwater microbial communities from the Aspo Hard Rock Laboratory (HRL) deep subsurface site, Sweden - OS_PC_MetaG | ecosystem: Environmental > Aquatic > Deep subsurface > Groundwater...
CCGGTTATAACTATTGCCAGAAAGTGCGGCCTTATTCCTGAAGGCTGTCAGGATGTACATGCCAAAGTGGGTAAGGTCCAACATCCGATGCTAGCCGAACACTACATCATGCTTATTGATTTTTACCTGGATAAAGAGTTTTTAGCCAGGGTGCACCTGACTCCCGAAAAGCTTAACCCGGCTGCCGCCCTGCATCTTAAAGCTGAAAGCGGAAAGCTCTCGGTTATCGAGCATTGTAATCTGCACGGCGCCTGGATTGCTGAAACCGACCTGTAAAATATAGCGGTCCCATAGTTATCTGTATACCGATAACAAATTATTATTGACATAATTTTATTTAGTGTTACTATTCTAAAAAAGGTATTACTATGGCAAAAGTAAAAAGATTTGGCGTTTCCTTGGAAGACGATTTGTTAAAAGAGTTGGACGCGTTGGCGAAGGCCCATAAGTTTCCCAACCGTTCGCAGGCAGTTCGTTCTTTGATCCGGAATAGCATAGTTGCCCAGAACTGGGAAGAAAACAAAGAAGTTGCCGGTTGCCTGGTCATTGTTTACGATCATCACAAGCGCGACCTGATGAATAAATCAGTGGTCTTGCAGCATGCTTATGAGGAGTTGGTCTTATCGGTCCAACATGTCCATCTGGATCATCACAATTGTTTAGAGATGGTTGCCCTTAAAGGCAAAGCCAGCAAATTAAAGGAGCTGGCCGATAAACTGATCGCTCTTAAAGGAATCAAGCACGGTCAATTGGTAATGAGCAGTATTGGAAGAATAAAATAATAACAGGAGGTGTCAAATGTGTTATGTAGCCCCATTGATCGGAGCGGGAATTTCATCTGGTATTTGGAAAATGACAAAAAGCATCAAAGTCTGGTGGCTTAGCTTGATGTTCTATGGTGGAGCTTTGTTCGGAGTAATCGACCACTGGTGGAATGGAGAGCTGTTTTTGATTTCCGAAAATATCGTAAGCGACGCTTTATTAGGCGTAACTATTTCAGTAATCATACTAGCGGTTTGGGTGGTAGTACTCAGAGTGAGCAAAATTAACCCTACCTTATCTAACTATATAAAGATTACTTCATAACGTTTTTTCCTAGCCGCCGGTATTTAATTAATTTTGCCGGAAGCTTGACAGGATAAATTTATTTAGTTATAATTAGCATATGCTAATAATTGGAGAATTTATTTATGTCTAGGCCGTTTAAGTGCCGGAGAGTGGGGTTTAGGCCGGAGGTCAATTATTTTAAGCCGGCTGGCATACCTTTGTCCGGTTTGGAAGAAATTAATTTGGCGGTTGATGAATTGGAAGCGATACGGCTTTCCGACTTTCTGGGGTTATATCAGGAAGAGGCAGCTAAAAAAATGAATGTTTCACGGCAGACTTTCGGCAATATTATAAACAGTGCTCACAAAAAAGTTGCCGAAGCCTTATTGAATGCCAAAGCAATAAAAATTGAAGGAGGAACTGTTAAAATGACAGAAAGACATTTTGCTTGTTACGACTGTAAGCATGAATGGAGTTTACCCTACGGTTCTGGCCGGCCCCAAGAATGCCTTAGTTGCAAAAGTTTAAACATTCACAGAGCAGCGCAACAACGGGGTTGGGCTAGAGGAAGCCGCGGCACAGGGCTAGGCCGGGGTAGGTGCGGACGGAGTATATGAAAATATGTATTCCGGTAGAAACGGCTGAGGGTTTGAAAGCGAAGCTGCATGCACATTTCGGCAGCGCCCCTTATTTTTTAATTTACGATACAGATACTGATAGTTTTCAGATGCTAGACAATAGCGATAAGGGCCATACTCATGGGATGTGCCAGCCATTAAAAGTATTGGAAGGCCAGCCGATAAATGCGGTGATTTGTGTTGGCATGGGGCAAAGAGCAGTTCAGAAACTTAATCAGGCTGGTATACGAGCTTATCGGGTAAAGGGCGAAACTGCATTCGAGGTTATCGATTTTTACCAACAAGGTCAGTTAGAGGAAATAACTGTCGATAATGCCTGTTTAGATCATCGCTGTGAGTAATTTTTAAATCCAGCCGGCTGATTAAATCCTTACCTAAAAAGATAAATTCCTGCTATAATATCTGCTAACTCAAGTTGAGCGATTTTTATTTAAGATATGGATAATACCCGTCTGCGTAAAATCAATGATAATATCACTAAAGGAAGTTTAAAGAGCTCTCTCTGGAAGCTGGCCGGCCCGATGATCGCCAGCGCTCTTTTACATGATCTATTCAGCCTGGTAGATCTTTTTTTTGTCGGGCGCCTGGGCTATGTAGCTGTGGCGGCTTTGTCTATCTGCGGGGTGATCATTGCCATCATCATGATGATGGCAATCGGTATTTCTACCGGAACCACGGCTTTAGTGGCTCACTTTACCGGTAAAAAAGATTATCTTAGTGCTGATAATGTACTTTTTCAGACTATTGCCATCAGCGTTATTTGCTCCCTGGTCATGGTTTTTACCGGGATTTTCGGGACCACCTGGCTTTTACGGATATTCGGGGCAACTCCTGAAATCATACCGGTTGCTTATGGTTATCTTAAAATAAGTTTTGTCTGGTCGATTTTTATCTTTCTGTTTATCGGTTTTACTCAAAGTTTAAGAGGCTCAGGCGATGTGGTAGTTCCTTTAAAGATACTGCTTTTTGCTAATCTGCTCAACATAGTTTTAGACCCGTTGTTTATCTTTGGCGTAGGTTTCTTTCCTAAAATGGGGGTTACTGGTTCGGCGGTGGCTACAGTGATCAGCCAGGCCGCCGGAGTAGTAGTCATTTTAGCGCATCTTATTTTCGGACATTCTACTTTGCATTTTAACAAGAGGGCCTTTAGGATCAACTTTCCGGTTATCGGCCGGATGGTCAGGATAGGGTTTTTTGCTTCTTTTGAAGTATTGCTGCGTCAGGTATCGCTTCTTCTCTTGGTTCGTTTAGTGGCTTCCTTCGGAGCAGCAGCCTTAGCGGCTTTCGGGATAGCCTTGAGATTACGAATGGCAGTGATGATGGTGGGTATGGGTATGGGTATAGCCACTGCGGTTTTGATCGGCCAGAACATGGGCGCCGGCCAGCCCCAGAGGGCGATGCAGTCAGGCAAAGACGCTTTAAAATACTACCAGTTGATCGTGATCCCGGCGGCAGTCTTGTTTTTTATTTTTGCCCCTCAAGTAATCGGAATTTTTAATAATCATCCCGAGGTAATTAAAATCGGAACCAGCCTTTTGCGTTTTGTCGCGGTTACCCTGCCTTTTTTAGCTTCAGCCTTGATCCTTGGCCGGGGCATGACCGGCGCCGGCGACACCATTGCTCCGGCAACAATGACCGGAGTTACCCAGCTGGGTTTACGTATCCCAATCGCTTACATATTAGCTTTAGCGGTCGGTATGGGGACTAATGGCATCTGGTTGGGGATAAATGCTTCTGATGTTGTTCAGGGAGTGGCGATGTTCTGGTATTTCCGGAAAGGCTTTTGGCAGAAAAGATACCATAAGCACCGGGCTATCTTGGAGGAAGCCGGCCCGATTACTATTGCCTAATTTCGTATTTCCTTATAGAATATTAAAGTATTAAAATCAAGGAGGTGTTTATATGAAGATCAGAACAGTTTTGTTTTTACTTCTGGTTGTTTTTGCTTTCTCCGGATGCGCTACCATTAAGAAAGCCCGCCGGGTAGACAGATTAGAAAGAGAACTTTCAGAGTTGGAGATGGCCAAGCGTGAATTAGAAAACTCGCTCAAAAAAGAAATCGGTAATTATAAGGCGAAATTGGAAATGACCGAACGCGGCCTGATAGTTACTTTTCTTTCTGAGGTGTTTTTCGATTCCGGAAAAGACGTGGTTAAGGAAGAGGGTAAAGAATCAATTCGTAAAGTTGCTGAAGTCTTGAATCGTGACGTTCCTGATTCAGCGGTGGCAGTTGAAGGCCATACTGATGATGACCCTATAAAATATTCCGGCTGGAAGTCAAACTGGGAGCTTTCTTCGGCTAGAGCCCTGGCAGTTCTGCATTTCCTTATCGATGAATGTCAGGTTGCTCCTGAGCGGCTTTCGGCTAATGCTTATGGTGAATATCACCAGGTTGAACCTAATGATTCTCCGGAAAATAAAGAAAAAAACCGCCGGGTTGAGATCGTAATACTACCTTCTAAATTAAGCAAGCAGAAAGCAGAGTAGGGGCCAGGTTTAATACCGCGCCCAGCTGTTAAATCGTATATTTGTATGAATGATATTCCCTGTCAAGAACGCCGCTTAAGTTTTTTTGAGCGATACCTCACGCTTTGGGTGGTTGGCTGTATCGGGTTTGGTATCCTGTTGGGTAAATTATTCCCTCAGGTGGCAGTGACTCTCGACCAATTTTCGATATATCAAGTTTCAATCCCTATAGCGATCTGTCTTTTCTTTATGATGTATCCGATAATGGTCAAGATTGATTTTGCTGAGGTAGTCAAGGCCGGCAAGACTCCAAAACCGGTTATTCTTACTTTGTTTGTAAATTGGTGTATAAAACCGTTCACTATGCTGGCCATCGCTATGTTTTTCCTTGGGTTTTTGTTTAAAGGGTGGTTGCCGGGAGTGGAGATTGTTAAAGGTGGGGCAGAGGTGGAATTATTCAGGTCATATATCGCCGGATGTATTCTTTTGGGTATTGCTCCCTGTACGGCAATGGTTTTGATCTGGGGGCATCTTTCCAAGGGTAACGACGGTCACACCTTGGTAATGGTGGCGATCAATTCTTTGACTATGCTATTTTTATATGCGCCTTTGGGAGGATGGCTTTTAGGTGTGAATAAGATGCCGATCCCCTGGCAGACGATTATTCTGTCAGTGGTTATCTATGTGGGCTTACCGTTGTTTCTGGGGTACCACTCAAGAAAATGGTTAATCGCCAGAAAGGGGATCGGGTGGTTTAAGGAAAAATTTCTGCATTACTTGACCCCGGTTTCAATATCGGCTTTACTTCTTACTTTGGTTTTACTTTTTTCTTTTAAGGGTGAGTTGATCATCAACCAGCCACAGATAATTTTTTTAATCGCCATACCGCTGTTTATCCAAACTTGTCTTATTTTTGCTATAACCTACTGCATGGCTAAATGGTTAAAATTACCTTATCGAGACGCCGCACCTTCGGCTTTGATCGGAGCCAGCAACCATTTTGAGGTAGCCATAGCAACCTCAACTATTCTTTTTGGCATATCTTCCGGTGCTGCCTTGGCAACTGTTGTCGGGGTATTGATCGAAGTTCCGGTAATGCTGATGCTGGTCAGGGTTTGCCTGAAGACTCAGAACTGGTTTAAATAACCAGCTGACCCAAACCGTATTCAAATAGTTACCTCATCCGGTCACATTCCTGTTATAATGTCTACTGAAGGCGGTATTTGTTAGTATAGCAGATTCCTTTAAGTCAAAAATATGCTTGATACAGCAAAAAAAAGATGTCGTTTAAGGATCATAATCCCGGCTTATCCGGCTTTCAATATCTATTCCCGCGTCGCCAGAGGGACTACGTCTTTGGGCCCAGTGTGCGTCGCCAGCGCCGCCAATAAAATGGAAAAATGGGATGTTGAGGTTATCGATGAAAATAATCTTCGCAGATACGGCCCTAAAGGTAATGTCAGTGGAGCCGATCATGAATTTCTTCAATCTTTAAGGCCGGCGGACGTAGTGGGGTTTTACGGCGGCCTGACCAGCACTATACCCAGGCTATATAAGATAGCCAGATTTTACAAAGATAGAGGCGTTATAACTGTTGCCGGCGGACAGCATTTTGCAGAGGAGAATGTTCCCGAAGCACTTAATTCAGGAGTTGATTACATAGTTATTGGCGAAGGCGAGGAAGCCATAGGAGAACTTTTAGAGGTTTTTGAAGGCAGGCGCCAGCTAAACACGGTTAAAGGTATAGCTTATCGGGATAACAACAGAGAAATTGTCTATACCGCGAAAAGAGAACCAATCATTGATTTTGACAAATTACCTATACCGGATTTTTCTTTAGTGCGTTATGCCAAGATTAAACTTTATCCGGTTGAAAGAATAAGGGGCTGCGGCATGGATTGTGAATTCTGTACCGTTAAAGGTAAGCCAAGATATTCTTCAGTTGAGCGGATGATAGAACGGATAAGCCTTATTTTGGAGACAAAGGATGCCCGGCATTTTTTCATTGTTGATGACCTTTTCGGCCAGCAAAGAGATGAGACGATACGGTTTTGCAATCTGCTCAGGGATTATCAAAAAAATATAAGAAAAAGACTGGATTTTAGCGTTCAGATACGGTTAGATAAGGCTAATGATCATGAGCTGCTTTTGGCTATGCGCCAGGCTGGCATAAATACAGTAGCCATTGGCTTTGAGTCGCCGATAGAGGAAGAGTTAAAGGCTATGCGTAAACGCATCAGGCCGGAAGATATATTGAAACTTACAAAAACCTTTCATAAATTCGGATTTTTAATCCACGGAATGTTTATTTTTGGTTACCCTATGAAAGAAGGCGTATCCTTCAGCATGCCGGCCAAAGAGAGGGTAAAACGCTTCAGGAATTTTATTAAGAAAGCAAAGCTGGATACCATACAGGTTCTTTTACCCGGGCCTTTAGCCGGAACAGAGCTGTATAAAAGGCTGATGCGGCAAAACAGGGTATACCCTACAAGTGAGGTGGGCTGGGAATATTACGATGGTAATTTCCCGCTTTTTGAGCCCGATAAACCATTGAGCGCGGAAGAGATGCAGGACTCGGTTAGGAAAATCATGGGCAATTTTTACCACTTTAAGCACCTGTTTAGAATTGGCCTAAATATATTTTCTTTTCCGGCCCTGGTTTTTTTTATGCATGATATTACCTACGGCTGGAGGATTTGGTATCGGTCCTGGCGTAATGATCTGCTGCGTTTTGGCGGCTGGCTTACCATCAAAGAATGGGCTACAAAATTCAGAAAAGACCCGTTTTTGCAAAAGTTACAGCAGGCAAAAAAACATATAAAAGACACTCAAGAGAAACAGGTTAATCACTAGCTGCCCGGCTACACTTTTCTTATTAAATAATATTTTTTTGCTATAACGTCTAAATTTGAAATGGCAATTTAAACGTTCAGGGGAGGTCCTGGGTGGTAACCAAGAGTTTTGAAATGCGAAGAATAGGAATAAGATGAAAAATTACGATTACGCGATTATCGGTAATTGCACTAGCTCTGCTTTGATCTCCAGCGATTGCAGTATAGATTGGCTGTGCCTTCCTTTTTTTGATTCCCCATCGGTATTTGCTAAGATTCTCGATGAAAATAAGGGAGGCTATTTTAAAGTATCCGCCGCAAAGCTAATAAAGATAGAACAGCACTATGTTGTCCACACGCCGATTTTACGGACTATCTTTACCACCGAAGACGGGGTTTTTGAGTTGAGGGATTATATGCCTCGTTTCCTTACTTTAAGAGATGAGTATTACTGTCCGCCTGAGATCCATCGGGATATCTTACTTATTTCCGGCAATCCAGAGATTATCGTTGAGTTGAAACCAAAACCTAATTATGCCTTAAGTGACAGTGAGTTGATTTTAGAAAATAACCACCTAAAGATCACTTCCCAGAAAGGTGAATATGCAAGCTTCTATTTGTATAGTAATTTAGACTATAACAAAATTATTAAATCAGAGCCAATCAAGCTAAAAGGAACCTCTTTTTTGGTTTTTTCTTATCACGAAAAACTCCAAGACGTAGACACAGATAAGATATACATCGAATATGAAAAAACCAAGACTTACTGGCTGGATTGGGTATACCGGACAAAGGTTCCTTCAAAATATAAAGATCTGCTTATCCGTTCGGCCATCACTCTTAAGCTGCTTACCTATCAGCGTTCGGGAGCGGTTATTGCGGCACCGACAACATCATTACCGGAGATAATCGGTAAAGACCGGAATTGGGATTATCGATATTGTTGGATTAGGGATGCTTCGATGATCGTCGATCTGTATACTAGGATCGGCCATATGCGTTCGGCCCAGCGCTATATGAATTTTGTATTAAATCGAAGGTTGTTAAAACACGAGAACATATCGGTTATGTACGGAATAAACGGGGAAAGGTTATTAACTGAAAAAACCTTAGAGCATTTAAGCGGTTACCAGGGGTCTAAGCCGGTGCGAATTGGTAACGATGCCTATAAACAGGTGCAAAATGATATCTATGGCCAGCTCATCGAGGCCATCTATACCTATCTTATAACTAACCGCAGAGGCCGGATCACTATAGACGAAGAGATTTGGACAGTGGTCAGGGATTTAGCTAATAATGTGATAAAAAAATGGCGCCAGCCGGATAACGGGATATGGGAACGCCGGGGGGAATTAAGGCACTATGTCCATTCCAAAGTGATGAGTTGGGTGGCTATGGACAGGGCGGCCAAGATCGCCAGTTTTATCGGAAGGCCTAGCAATACCGAAAAGTGGTTAAAAATAGCTTCTGAGATCAAACAAGACATATTAGAAAATGGTTGGGACCAAGAACGAGAGTCATTTGTTATGTATTATGGCAGCCAGGAGTTGGATGCCGCCAATCTTTTGATGCTGCATTATGGTTTCCTTGATAAGAGTGATCCTAGGATGGTCAGTACAGTGAAAAAGACCCATGAGGAATTGACCCGGTCCGGTTTTACTTTTCGCTACATCTCCGAGGATGAATTCGGCCAGCCGGAAAATGCCTTTATCGTCTGCACCTTTTGGATGATTAATGCTTTGTGTCTAATCGGAGAAGAAAAAAAGAGCCGGGAGATGTTGGAGAATATTTTGCGTTGTTTAAATAAATTCAATCTTTTTTCTGAAGACGTAGAAATCAATTCCGGCCGCTTGACCGGCAATTTTCCGCAAGGGTATTCACACCTGGCTTTGATTCAGACTATTCTGCTTTTGGAAACGAATTATAACTGGAGTGACGCTTCAGCAATACAAAATTTTAACATATAAAAAACCGCGCCTAAGGATGATGTTCCCATCCCTCCCAGTGTTTAGAGCCAGCCTACTCCCCAAGTGTACATAAGGGTTAAATATTAATTTTTTTCTTGACAAATTTACATCTATTGTCTATCATATCTATAGACAAACTATACGAATGGAGGTTTAAATGAAATTAACTACCAAAAGTGAATATTCATTGTTAGCGCTTATTTATGTCGCACGTAATGAGGGGCAGGGTTTTATCAAGATCGAAGATATCTGCAAGGAATATAGTATTTCCAAAAAATATTTAGAGCAGATATTCACTTCTTTAAGGCAGGCCAGATACATTAAAACTAAAACCGGCTCAGGTGGTGGTTATAAGTTGGCTAAGCCGGCTAAAAAGATAAGCGTGGCCGAGGTAATAAGGTTAATGGACGGTGCCTTGGCACCGACTCTGGCAGTCAGTAAATACTTTTTTGAGCATACGCCGTTGGAGAAGGAAAGAAAAGTAATGCGGTTTTTTAGAGAAATCAGGGATTATGTTTCAAACAAAGTGGAACGGTTAAAGATTTCCGATTTGGTATAACCAGGAGGAAAAAATGATTTTCGAGTTGTCGTTAGGTTTCATTGTTAGTTTGATCGTAGTCGCTTTTTTCTGTGAATATATCGATTCTACTTTAGGCATGGGCTACGGAACAACCTTGACTCCCTTGCTTTTGATAGTGGGGTATAATCCGTTGCAGATTGTTCCGGTAGTTTTGATTTCAGAGTTGTTCAGTGGTTTGCTGGCCGGGTTTCTGCACCATCGCGAAGGCAATGTCGACCTTAAGCCGAAAACCTTAGATATTTATATAATTGGCCGAAAACTTAAAGAGTTGGGTTGTATAGAATGCTACAAGCGGGGCGTCCCTAAGCATTTGAAAGTAGCTTTACTTTTAGCTTTATGCAGTATAGTCGGCACGGTAGCTGCGGTGTTTCTGGCAGTCAACCTTCCTAAACTTTGGATAAAATTGTATATCGGAGTTTTAGTCCTGGCTATGGGAGTCACTATCATTATTTGTTTCAATAAGAGCTTCAAATTCTCCTGGAAAAAAATCGTCGGCCTGGGGTTGTTAGCTTCCTTTAACAAGGGCGTCAGTGGCGGTGGATACGGCCCGGTAGTCACCAGCGGACAAATCCTTTCCGGGGTAGAAGGTAAAAGTGCCGTAGGGATAACTTCCTTAGCCGAAGGTTTGACCTGTGCCGTAGGCATCATTACTTACATTTTTGTTTCTCATAAACCTTTAGATCTAAGGTTAGCTCCTTTTATCATTGTTGGAGCAATCCTGTCAGTTCCGTTTTCAGCTAAAAGTGTTAAAAAGATCACCGAGAAAAAAATAAAGATTGCTATTGCTATTCTGACTATAGTTCTGGGGGCATTCACTCTTATCAAAACCGTAAGCGGCTAACCGCCATCTCGCTAAACCACTCCACAAACTCTGCCATTCCTGCTATAATACCTGTCTATGTCTAAAATCTACATCCGAACACTCGGCTGTCAGGTAGTAGATTGGAGGAGGCAATTATGAAGCAATGGTATGAGTCATTATTTGAGAATTATGCGAAAAAATATGACCAGGAGTGTTTTGTCCAGGGAACGCTTGGCGAATGCGATTTTATTGAACAGGAAATAAATCACGATAAATCCTTAAAGATCATCGATATCGGCTGCGGCACCGGCCGGCATTCTATTGAATTGGCTAAAAGAGGCTATGAGGTTACAGGGATAGATTTATCGGAATCCCAACTGGCCTGGGCAAAAGAGAAAGCAAAACAAAACAATTTTAACATTGATTTTCGCAAACACGACGCCAGAAACCTCCCCTTTAAAGCCGAATTTGACCTGGCGATAATGCTTTGCGAAGGCGGTTTTTCTTTAATGGAAACCGATGAGATGAATTTTGAAATATTAAAGAACGCGACAAAGGCGTTAAAAGATAAGGGTAAGTTTATATTCACGACATTGAACGGGTTATTTCCGCTTTTTCATTCGGTCAAAGAATTTTATGAGTCCGCGGCCAAAGAAGGTAATTCAGCGTGTAAAAATTGTTCTTTCGATCTGATGACCTTCCGGGACCACAACACCGTCGTGTTCGAGGACGATGCCGGAACTAAAAAGGAATTAACCTGTAACCAGCGTTACTATGCGCCAAGTGAACTGACATGGCTTTTAAAGACGCTGGGGTATAAAAAAATCGATATTTTCGGCGCCAAACTCGGGGCTTTTTCAAGAAACGATAAACTGACGACTGAAGATTTTGAAATGCTGGTTATTGCGGAAAAATTATGAAAATTTTTATTAAGACGTATGGCTGCCAGATGGAAACGTCTCTACATACCGATTTTACATTTATTGGGAGAGGCGTATAGCCATAGATAACTGGTTATAAAATAGAGGGTTACAAAAAGTATCCTTGACAGAACCGAACGTAAGCGAAAAATTATCTTTTTGCTTTTTAATAAAATATTTAAGGAAAAATGGATTTTTACAGTATTTTCATTGTATGCATCGTCTCCTTTATAGCTAGTATCGTAGGTGTTTCTATAGGGGGAACATCGCTTATTACGATTCCTGTTCTTATCTGGCTTGGCATGATACCGAATAAAGCTGTGGCAACTAATATGTTTGCATTGATTTTTCTAAGTATAAGCGGAACAATAGGGTTTAGGAAACAAAGCAAGGTTGCACATCATAAGCTTATATTTTTATTTGTGATCATAACCATTGCCGGTTCATTTATAGGCGCAAATATAGTCGCAGGTCTTAATGCCGATATATTAAGAAGAGTAATAGCGATTGTTATTTGTTTGATAGCAGGATCCTTTATTTTAAAAAAAGATTTAGGCATACAGGAGAAAAAACAGCGACTAACGGTTATAAAATTAATAGTCGGTACTTTGTTGGTTTTTATTTTGGGTATCTATGGAGGTTTTTTTAGTGGAGGGTATGTTACCCTTTTAAGTTACGTTTTTATATTAATTTTCGGTTTTAATTTTCTTCAAACTGCATTTATCACAAAAGTATTTAACACATTCTCTTCTTTAGTTGCTTGTATTTTATTTTACCATTACGAATTAATCGATTTTTCTATTGGTATTCCATTGGCTATATCAATGTTTTTTGGTGCGCTTTATGGTTCTAAAATGGCTATTTTAAAAGGGAATAAGTGGATTAGAAATTTGTTTATTATATTTGCTGTTGGTTTAGCTACCAAATTAATATTTTTTTGAAGAGGAGAAATATGCCAAAAAAAATCTACATCCGCACCTTCGGCTGGCCTTCTATACAGGTTTTACAACATCTGAAATCTTTCCTTGTTTTCTTCTTCTGATAATCCAATGCACCGCCCGCTTGGGCGGGCTACGTTGTTGGTGTTTTCACCGTTCGCCTCAGCTGGGGCTTCGGCTCACTGCCCCGCTCGCTTGGCCGCTCGCTCATCGCAAGCAGTCTCTGTGCTCGGGCTTCAGCCGCTTGGGCGGCTTCCGCTCCTGCGCTCAGA
>Ga0180009_10006314_pt1 | contig 12461 bp, 13 predicted proteins | sample OS_PC_MetaG_FD_123537 | JGI IMG/M metagenome (GOLD analysis project Ga0180009, IMG submission 123537) | Groundwater microbial communities from the Aspo Hard Rock Laboratory (HRL) deep subsurface site, Sweden - OS_PC_MetaG | ecosystem: Environmental > Aquatic > Deep subsurface > Groundwater...
AGTACAAATTTATAACCAGTTTTTCTTTTGTTCCACCACTTTTTTAATCTTTTTTTCACCGAGCCATACTTTTTTGTGATTTTCCATATTAATCAGTTCCAGGTTAACCTGATAATATTTGACCTGCTTTCCGTCCACCCGGTCTGTAATGGTATTAATCACTCCCTGGAGCATAAAATCCGCCCCTATTTCCCGGCCTTCCTCCTTGGCTGTTTCCTCGGATGCATGGGATGCCTGGTCCAGACGCTCTGTTCTGACCTCTTCTCTCTGGCCGCTGTCCGCTACCAGATCGACCTCACCGGAATTGATCAGGGAACGCTCCAGATCTTTTACAAAGGTCTGGGTATTGATATGTTCATCACTTCGGTTCCTCACCGTTCCCACGATCACGGAGGGGTTCTTTCCTTTGTTTTCCTGTCTGTGTGTGCCGATCCAGTGCCGTTCCATGACGTCTTTTATCATTTCCTCGGAAACCAGGCGGGAATCGGTATCATTCCATCGTCCGCTCAAGTCAACGGTCTTGTCCACATCCACCCGTTTAACACTCGTGCTGCCACAGCCTGCCAGAATCATTATCATTGCCAGCACCGCCATGCCTGCTGTCAACTGGTTTATCTTTTTAATTCTCATCATAGAAAATTTCCTTTATTTGAATTCAAATCCATTTAAAACAACCACTGGATTATTTTTAAAGGATTACAAAAGCCTGTGACAATGTCAATTCCAATCAATAAATATTTCTCCCGGCCCTGTGCAGCCGATAGAGATAAACCTCCTGCCGGGGTTACTGATCCAAAAAAACCGGGGTTAATCCCAAAATACCACTGAATCTTCAACCGGGACTCGGTGTGTTCGGGTTGTGTTTACCAAAGCTTTTTCATCAGCATACCCAAAGGACATGCCAAAGAGAATGCCCAGATTGTCCGGAATATTTAACAATTGTCTTACTGGATCGGGAAACTGCCCCAGAGCACCTTGAAAACAGTTCGAGACCCCCTTCTCGGTCATCAACAGGGAAAGCGTCTGTGCATAGATCCCCATATCCACCGCCCCCATGATGTTTAGATATCTTTCCATGGTAAAAAACAGGGCATGGGGGGCATCAAAAAATGTCCAGTTCCGGATCAAGGCTGCCAGCCGGGACTGTTTATCACTGCGCTCAATCCCCATTGAACTGTAAAGACTGTTTGCCGATTCAACCTGGCGGTCACGATGAAAGCCCTTATAATGCATCCCCCAGTCAAAATCCGGGTTCGGTTCCCTGCCGCTCATGACTGCTTTAATGAGTTTATCTTTGAGCACATCCTTTGTTGCGCCGGAAACCACATAAACCTGCCAGGGTTGAACATTACAATTGGATGGCGACAATTGAGCCTGTGTGAATATTTTTTTTAAGGTTTCTTCAGGGATCGGTTTGTCCAGAAAGGCCCGAACGGAAACCCGCTTTTTTAATAAATCAGTTAACATCATAAAGGCGTCATCTTTCTTGAATCAAATATTAAGGCTAGAGTTTTCCCCTTTTTTTAGCCAGGTCCATCATCTGCTCGGCACTTGTGGCGGGGGGTATCTGTCTTTTCTCCTCTTTTTTTAATGGTTTCAATTAATAATGGAATAAATTCCATGAGATCTTCGACAATACACACATCGGCAACCTGAAAGACAGGCGCATCCGGGTCCGTGTTGATGGCGATGATAAACCCGGCATCCCTTATGGCCTCGACATGCTGTGCAGCGCCGGATATGCCGCAGGCAATGTACAGCTTTGGCGACACTATGGTGCCGGTTATTCCCACCTGTTTGCTGTAGGGGATCCATTTGTAATCGCAGATGGGCCGTGATCCGCCTGCTGCAGACCTTGGAAACAGGTCTGCCAGCATCTCTATGAGTTTATAGTTCCGGGCTTCTTTTATTCCCCGGCCGCCGGAAACAATCACCCGGGCTCTGCCAAGATCAGATCCTTTAGAAGGAGAAGGCTTTGTTCCTTTGAAGACCATTTTATCTTCATTGCAGTTAAAAACTGTTTTTTCAACATGTCCTGTGTGTTTTTTATCCGGAAAAAAGGCTTTAACAGAACCGGGCTGAAGGGTAAGAACAAGGGGCCAGGATTCTGTGGCAAGCCGTGCTGATATTTTCCCGCCAAACATGGATCGTATAAAACCTGTTTTTCCATTCTTTTTGATCACATCTTCCACTCCTGTAATGCAAGCGCCTCCAAGGGCGATGGAAAGCGCCGGAGCATAGTCCATTCCCGAGGTTGAATGGGGTGCCAGAATGTAATCGAACGCCTTTTTAGTAAACAGGGTTGACAACGCTTTTTTGTATATTGCCCCGTTGTAGTGTAAAAGACCGGGAATACGGATGGCATGAACCTTCTTTCCTGTGGCTGTACTGATGGTATGGGCCAGGGCTTTTACTTCGTCTCCAATGATAAAAAAACAAATGTCACAGCTTTTTGAACCCTGGATTTTTTTGGCCAGAGTTAACAGCTCACAGGTTACGGGATTTACTTTACCGTTTTTATGCTCTGCAATGATGGCTATTTTTTTTGTCATGCGTTTTTCCGCCTTTTTTACAGGAGCGCTTTTTTGCCCAGAAGATCAATCAATTGATCCACCTTGTTTTCCAGGGTTCCGGTAAGAAGAATTCCTTTTCTTTTCTTTTGCGGAATTTGAAGGGTTTCAAGGGTAACAACAGGTTCAATCTTTTCAAAGGAACTCGATTGAATCACATCAATCTCTTTTTTCCTTGCCCTGAGCACCTTTGAAAGGCTGGGATATCTCGGGCAGTTGATTCCTGTCTGGAGGGTCAGAACACACGGCAGGCTGATGTCAAACATATCCCTTGCCCCCCCTTCTATTTCTCTTTCAACTGATACTTTTTTTTCATTTGGCCATATCTCTTCACGCAAGGTTGCCGTACAACAGGGAAGGCATAACCGCTGCGCTATCACGGGGCCTGTCTGAGCGTTCATTTCATCGGCAGACATAATCCCGGTCAAAATCAGATCATAGTTCTTGTCCCCGGCATAGGCAGCGATCCATGAGGCGGTAACAACCGGCGGCCTGTAACCGGTAGTGTTGTCAACGATATGGATGGCCTCGTCGGCTCCCATGCCAAGGGCTCTTGAAAGTGTGTCTCTGGCAGGGTCCGGACCCACGGTGATGGCGTGGACCTTTGAATCGGGAAATTTCTCCTTTATCAGCAGCGCTTCCTCAACAGCACAGGCATCAAACGGGTTCATTTCAAATCTTGCAGAACCTGACCGTTCAATCCATTTTCCTGAATCATTTATCCTGACACCTGATTCAGATTCCAAAACCTGCTTGACACAGACCAGAAGCTTCATCTTTGTTCATCCCCTTTAAAAAAATAGTGTATCAGGCTCGATAAAAACATCCAGTTCATTGTTTTTATATATCTTATTTAAAACCAAATGGTTGCAGTGTCAAGAAAAAAATCTAACAAACGTTCGTTTTTTTCTTGACAGGGTTTCCCGGCATCTGTAAATATGATTTACACAGATAAAAAAATGAATGTTTTCTTAAAACACAAAAGAATTCTTAAATAAATAAGGAGTGGGAAATGGATTTTTCAATACCGGAAAAAACGCAGGTCATCGTGCAGATGATGGACGAGTTTGTTAAAAAAGAACTCTATCCCCTGGAAAAAGATATTGACTCAAATGATTATGCCGCCTTTGAAAAAGAACTTCATAAAAAAAGGGATAAAGTAAAACAGATGGAACTGTGGGCGCCCAACCACCCCAGAGAATTCGGGGGGATGGGACTTTCTCTTATGGAACATGCCTTTGTTTCAGAAGTTTTAGGCCAGTCGATTCTCGGCCATTATGTCTTTGGCTGCCAGGCCCCTGATGCCGGCAATATTGAAATCCTGCACATGTACGGAACCCCTGCCCAGAAGGAAACCTATCTAAAACCCCTTGTTGAGGGAAAAATCAGATCCTGCTTTTCAATGACGGAAGTCGACATGCCCGGGTCCAACCCGGTAATGCTTGAGACCACGGCGGTAAAGGATAAAAATGAGTATGTGATCAATGGCCATAAATGGTATTCCTCCTCTGCCGATGGTGCCAAATTTGCCATTGTCATGGCTGTAACAAATCCTGAGAATTCCACCTATCTTCAGGCCAGCATGATTATCGTGCCATCCGACACAAAAGGGTTTAACCTGGTCAGAAACATTCCGGTCATGGGTCATGCCGGAAAAGGCTATTTCAGTCATGGCGAGATCATTTACCAGAACTGCCGCGTTCCCAGGGAAAATATCCTGGGGGGCGAGGGACAGGGATTTGTCATGGCCCAGGACAGACTGGGCCCGGGCAGGATTCACCACTGCATGCGGTGGATCGGGATCTGCAACCGGGCCTTTGACCTGATGTGCCGGCGGGCAGCACAAAGAACCATCGCACCGGGCAAAAAACTTGCATCAAAGCAGATCATCCAGGCCTGGATTGCCGAATGCGCCGCAGATATCCACGCAGCAAGACTGATGGTTCTCCATGCCGCATGGATGATCGATAATCACGGTGCCGCGTCTGTCAGAAAGGAAATCTCCATGATCAAGTATGTTGTGGCCAATACCCTTCAAAAGGTTCTGGATACGGCCATCCAGATCCACGGCGGCCTGGGGATGTCTTCGGATACGGTTCTTGCCCATTTCTGGTGCCATGAAAGAGGGGCAAGGATTTACGACGGCGCCGATGAAGTTCACAAGACCGCTGTGGCCAAGAGAATTTTAAGGGATTACATGAACAATTGAACCCTTTCTGAGGAAAGAAAAAAAATGCCGTTTGAAAATCAACTTGAAACTTTAGAAACAAAAATAGAACGCGTGCAGGCAATGGGCGGGGCGGATAAGGTCCAGCGCCAGCATGCCCGGGGCCGATATACGGCAAGGGAAAGAATAGACCGCCTGCTGGACCCGGATACGTTTTTTGAGGTGGGCCGGTTTGCCCATTCCGATATGCCGGGACTGGCGGATAAAACGCCTGCAGACAGCAAGATTACCGGGTACGGAAAAATAAATAACCGTCGGGTGGCGGTTTCAGCCAATGACTTTACGGTCATGGCCGCAACCACCAGCAGGATAGCGGGCAGAAAAGAGGGGGAATTAAAGCAGTATGCCGCCCGCAAGAAGATTCCCATGATCTACCTGGGAGAGGCCGGCGGTGCAAGGATGCCGGACATCATGGGGTCAAAAGGGCTTGCCTCTTTTGGCGGCGGTTCCTTTGACAGTTATCTGAAAATCATGAGCCGGATTCGGCAGTCCCCCATGGTGACGGCCATTCTGGGTGAATGTTACGGGATGCCGACCTGGATGGCCTGCCTTTCGGATTTTGTTGTCCAGGTCAAAGGGTCTTCCATGGGGGTTTCAGGCCCAAGAGTCCTTGAAATGGCCCTGGGCCAGACAGTAACGGATGAAGAGCTTGGCGGATTCAAAGTCCACAGTGAAATCACCGGAAATGTGGACCGGGTTGCCCAAAATGAAGACCATTGCTTTGACATCATCCGGCAGTACTTAAGCTATCTGCCCTCCCATAGCAGCCAGCTTCCGCCAATCTTCCCCGTGCCGGACGGTTCAGGGGAAAAAATGGAACAGATCCTTGATTTTCTGCCTCAAAAAAGAAGCCGCACCTATGACATGCACACCCTTCTGCTTTGCATTGTGGATACCCAAAGCCTTTTTGCGATAAAGCCTGAATTCGGCAAATCTGTCATCACGGCCCTTGCCAGGATAAACGGGAAGTCTGTCGGGATTGTTGCAAACCAGCCCTCTTTTTTAGCCGGTGCCATGGATACCGACGGCATCGACAAGGTCACAAGTTTCCTGTGCCAGTGTGATACCTACAATATCCCCCTTGTCTTTTTCCATGACACTCCCGGTTTTCTGGTGGGAAAAGAGGCGGAAAAAAACAGGGTTGCCGCAAGGGTCATGAACTATATGAATGCATTGGGGCAGATCAGTGTCCCAAAGATTTCCGTCATCATCCGGAAAAGCTATGGCATGGCCTTCTGGAACATGAGCGGGTCGGGCTGTGCCACGGATTTCCTTGTGGCATGGCCCACGGCGGAAATGAGCTTTGTTGATCCGGCCATTGCAGCCAATGTGGTTCACGGGTCCACAGAGGCTGATCCAGATCAGAAACAAAAGCTGATCCGGTCCATGGTGGAGGATGCCTCCCCTTTTGGTGCCGCAGGGCTGTTTCATATCCATGATGTCATTGATCCGCGGCACACAAGAAAATACATTACAGATGCCCTGGAGATTGCCGGGGATACAGATAGAAATGGAATCGGGGAACACCGGCTGGCCAACTGGCCGACAAAATTTTAATCCAGGGAGAAACTGACGAATTTGTCGGCCTGTAACGAACCATTTATAAACCGATAATCCTATAGCACATAAAGGGGGAAAAACATGAACATAGAGGATATTAAAAATATCAGTGTGATCGGTGCCGGTAATATGGGACATCAGATCTGTCTGCAATCCGCACTCAAGGGATTTAATACGGTCTGCACCGATGTCAGCAAAAAACTGCTGAAAAAAGCAGATGATTTTGTGGATTCCTATCTTGCAGGCCGGGTGGAACATTATGTCAAGGGTGAATATGGTCAAAAGACGAAAAAAGGCTGGTATGATTACACAAAACAATAGACAGGGTAAAAGGAGAAACAAGATGGAAAAGTCGTGTGTGTCTGTTGTAACGTATGAAAAACCGATTGAATCGGTTGCCCGGGCCGTGGAAATGTGCAAAGGGCGTTCTGCCTTTAAAAAAGGGTTAAAAGTATTTATTAAACCCAATATCGTGTTCTGGACCCGCCAGGTTGCATTTCCCAAATGGGGGGTCATTACCACCTCCAGGGTAATAGAGGACATGGTGATCCTGCTCAAGGACTGCGGCATAGATGACATCACCATCGGAGAAGGGGTTGTCACACGGAACCCCGGGGACAGGGAAACGCCGACGCATGCATTTCAAACCCTGGGGTATGACCTTTTGAAAAAGCGGTATGGGATAAAATATGTAAATGTAATGGAACGTGGGTTTTGTGAAATCGACCTGGGTGACGACATTATTCTTAATTTCAATCAGGATGCACTGGACAGTGATCTTATCGTGGACCTGCCGGTTTTAAAAGCCCACAATCAGACCATGGTCAGCCTCGGCATTAAAAATCTGAAAGGGCTGATCGATATCAATTCCCGGAAAAAATGCCACAGCCCTGATCCAACAAAGGACCTTCACTATCATGTTGCCCGCCTTGCGGACAAGCTGCCAAAGGTGTTCACCTTAATTGACGGTATTTACTCTCTGGAACGGGGCCCGGGTTTTGACGGGAAAATGCATCGAAAAAATCTGTTGATCGCTTCAACCGATATCTTTGCAGCAGACAAGGTCGGGGCAAAGATCCTCGGGTTTGATCCGTCCCAAATACCCCATCTTGTCCATGCAGCCAAAAACCATGACAGACCGCTTGATTTTTCCGATGTTGAGATCGCGGGGCTGGCCTTAGATGACATCTCCCGGAAGCATGAATATGATTTTCCCTATCAGGAAGATGCAGACGGAGCATTGCCCGTACCCCTGGCAAAACAGGGGATAAAAGGCATCTATTACCGGAAATATGACACCTCCATGTGTACCTATTGCTCAGGCGTCAACGGTGTGGTGCTGACGGCCATACGGTCTGCCTGGACAGGAGATGACTTTGATAAAATTGAGGTTCTCACCGGGAAAATGATGACGCCGACAAAGGGAATGAATAAAACGATTCTTCTGGGAAAATGCATGTTCATGGCCCACAGAAAAAATCCGGATATCAAGGAGATGATCCCGGTAAAAGGATGCCCGCCTGATCCGGATGATATTGTCAACGCCTTTCACAAGGCCGGTATCCCTGTAGATGCAGAACTGTTCAAACATATTGATCAACTCCCGGGATTTTTCATGGCCCGGTATAAAGACAGGCCTGAATATGATGAATCTTTTTTCAGGGTTGAATAACCCCCTGGCCGACCTGATTACTATGACCGGCAATTTAACTTAAAACAAGGTGTTTATCAAATGACTGAACCAATGGATTATGCACTTTTCAAAGAAATGATGACAATTTCAAAAGAAGAACTCTATCTTGAAACGCTGGCTGAAAACCGGGAGAGCATTCAGATTAAAAAAGAAGAGACCATTATAAAAAATCTGGAAAAAATTTTTAAGGCTACCCTGAAAATAAGCAATCAAAAGGGATTTCAGGCCATGACCATGCGGGAGTTAAGCCAGGAAGCCGGAATCTCCCTGGGCGCCCTGTATGCCTATTTTAAAAGCAAAGACGATCTTCTGGGAATGCTGCAAAACCAGCGCAGAGCATTTGTCAGCCGCATGCTGGAAAAAGAGATTGAAAAGCAAACACAGCCGATCCTCAGACTTCGGGCCATGATCAGGACCCATCTGTTCTTAAGCGAAATCATGCAGCCCTGGTTTTATTTTTCATTTATGGAGGCTAAAAATCTGGGTCCTAAAGAAAAAAAGAAAGCCATTGAAAGTGACCTCTGGAGTGGAAATCTTTTAGAAAAACTGCTGATTCAAGGCCAGGCGGAAAAGGTGTTTAAAAACAGGGACACCAGCCTGACGGCAGAAGCCATAAAAGCCATGCTCCAGGACTGGTATCTGAAACGCTCCAAATTCAGGACAATATCGGTGGACCGGTATTTTGAATTCATTATGGAGGTTGTTGAAACCTATCTGGGTGTGGCAGCAACGATTTAAACTGCAAAGGAAAAAACAATGGAACTGAGCGACGAAGCATCTGATATTCGAAAGGGGGAAGAACTGCCCCAAAACAAAATAGAGGCATTTATCCGTGAGAACATGGAGGGGATTGCCGGCCCCATTGTTATCCGGCAGTTTCCAAGCGGACATTCCAATCTCACCTACCTGATTCTGGCGGGCAATAGAGAGATGGTACTCCGGTGCCCTCCCCATGGGACCAAAGCCAGAACCGCCCATGACATGGGACGTGAATACAGGATATTAACAGCGCTTCAAACAGCGTATCCCTATTGCCCGAAGCCCCTTGCCTATAGTGAGGATAAACGTATTTTAGGCAGTCCGTTTTATTTAATGGAGCGCTTAAAGGGGATCATCATTCGCAGGGATTTACCCGGACAGCTGGCCCTGACCCCAGCCGATACAACCCGGTTGTTTGAGAATATCCTTAAGGTTCAATACCAGTTGCATGCCATTGATTTTGAGAAAATCGGGCTTGAAACCTTTGGTAAACCGGACGGATATGTAACCCGGCAGGTGGACGGATGGAGCAGGCGGTACAGGGCTGCCAGGACTCCTGATGTTCCCGATGGAAAAAAGGTGATGGACTGGCTTTCAGATAACATGCCCCAGGAGGCGCACCCCCCTGCCATCCTTCATAATGATTTTAAATTCGATAATGTGATCCTGGACCCTGAAAACCCATTCACCGTCATTGGTGTGCTGGACTGGGAGATGGCGACCATTGGTGATCCGCTCATGGATCTGGGGGCCACGCTTGGATACTGGGTTCAAAAAGGGGACCCAAAAGAAATGCAGGCCCTGCGCATGGGACCCACCAATGCTCCGGGAGCCCTGACCCGGAAAGAAATGGTTTGCCGGTATGAACAGTTTTCGGGCCGAAAAATTGAAAATTTTAATTTTTATTATTGCTTTGGCGTGTTCCGGCTGGCCACCATTGTCCAGCAGATCTATTACCGCTATTTTCATGGCCAGACTGCAGACAAGCGGTTTAAAAACCTTGCATTCAGTGTAAATACCCTGATCAACACTGCCGAAAGGATCGTAAAGGAAGGTGATGTTTGAACACAGTGATGGTTATCGGAGCCGGGTTTATGGGATCGGGCATTGCCCAGGTCTGCATCCAGAGCGGATATAAGGTTATCTTGTGTGATACAGAAATCAAATCCCTCAAAAAGGCAAAAGCCGGCATTGCCTGGTCACTTGAAAAGCTGCATCAAAAGGGCAGGATAAAGGAACCGCCGGCATCAGTGCTGGAACGCCTTGAAACAGCTCAGGGATTTGAAACAGGCCTTGAAACCGACCCGAAGATATCCTGGGTGATTGAAGCTGTGGTTGAAGATGAGTCCCTTAAAAAAAAGATTCTGGCCATGGTGGAGGATCGGGTGGAAAAAGAGATCAAAATTGCAACCAATACCTCTTCCATTCCGGTTTCACGGCTGGCCCTGTCTTTAAAGCATCCTGAACGGTTTATGGGTTTGCATTTTTTTGGACCTGTCCCCTTAATGGGGCTGGTGGAGGTTGTCCGGGGGAAAATGACCTCTGAGGCAGTCTTTGCTCAGGGAATGGCTTTTGTAAAAAACCTGGGCAAATATCCGGTCAAGGTCACAAAAGACATCCCGGGATTTGTGATGAACCGGGTTTTTGCAGCCGCATTCCGGGAGTGCCAGGAGCTGGTTGCAAACGGCATCACAACACCCCGGGATATTGATACAGGCATGCGTCTTGGCTATGGATGGACGGCAGGGCCCTTTGAGATTGCAGACAACGCCGGACTGGATACGATTGTGCGCATTGGAAAATCAATGAAATCACTGGGGGAAAGCTATCTGTATTCTGATACCGGCCTGGTTGAAAAAATGGTGGAAAAAGGAAACCTTGGGAGGAAATCAGGCCAGGGATTTTACCCCTATGGCACTGAATCCGGCAAAACATCAAAATAGGAAAGACCTATGGCAAAACTTGAGTTTGAAAATCTGGCAGCCTTTAAAAAAATGAAGGCAAAACAGCTTCCCAAAGGAGACTGGATAACCGTCACCCAGGAGATGATCAATGCCTTTGCATTGGCAACCCTTGACCGGCAATGGATCCATGTTGATGCAAAAAAGGCAGAAAAAGAATCCCCTTTTAAAACCACCATTGCCCATGGGTTTATGTCGGTTGCGATGATCTCCTCAATGATAACCGACCTGATCCGGATAAAAAGCATGACAATGGGCGTCAACTATGGGTTGAGCACTGTCCGGTTCCCTCATCCGGTTCCGGTGGGAAGCCGGGTAAGGCTTTTGTCTTCAATCAAAGAGATTGAAGATTATTCAGATGCCGGTGCCAAGGTGACCTGGAACTGTGAGGTTCAGATTGAAAACATCTCAAAACCCGCCTGTGTCTGCGAATTTATTGCATTGGTGTTTGAAGGCGAACAAAAAAAGTAGAGAACTTCTTAAAGGGCAATGCTGTGAAAATTGATTTTGAAAAAAATATCGGGCTTTTTGAACTGGATTCCAATCTCACGCTTCGTTTAAAACCGCTGCTGAATTATTTCCAGGAGGTTGTCGGAATCCATTCAGACACCAGAGGCTGCGGATTGAAATGGCTTATGGATCAGGGGAAGGCGTGGGTTCTCCATCGCATCGGCATTCACATCCACAGGCTCCCCGGATTTGGTGATGAATTGAAAATTTCTACCTGGTACAGAGGCGGAAATGGATTTCGGGCGTATCGTGACTTTGAAATCCTGAGCAAAGGGGAAAAAATAGTGTCTGCCAACAGTCTGTGGCTTTTTATCGACCTTAACCGTAAAAAGATTCTGCAAGTCCCCGAAGAGGCCGATAACTGGTACACGGTTGAGAAGGATAAAGCCCTTGACCTGGACATTGATACCTGGAGGCCAAACCTGAACTTTGAGCCGGAAACCGTCAAAACAATCGGGCTTCGGCCTTCAGATTATGACCCCCTGGGTCATGTGAACAATGCGCTTTATTTTGATTTTTTAGAAAATCTGACCTCCCTTGCCTTTGATGACAAAAGAAGAGTCCAGCAGGTTGTCATGCAGTTTAACAAAGAAATTCTAAAGGGAATGGACACAGTGAAAATCGGCATGCGAAAAACCGAAGATCACTATGAATACAAATTGTTTTCCCATGAAGGCATTCATGCTGCTGGAAATTTTTTATTGTTTCCTGAGCAAGACAGCCTTGGTGTTTAAATCATCCTTTTTTTTCCTGGGTTGAATCGGTTTTGCCCGTTTTTTTTATTCGAAGCGGTACCGCATACCAGATGGTGGGTCTGGAAAATTGCTGCCAGCCCCATTTTAAAATTCCCACGAGCCAGAAGGACAGCCAGAGGGCCCAGGCGAGCATTGAAATCCTGTAAAACAGCATGGGGATTGAAAAAACCCATGTCTGAGGCAGTATGGAAAGGCTTATATCCTGGTACCATCGCAGCAGGCCTCTGTTGGAGCCGTTTCCGACAATGTTCATGTCCGGATGCCCCAGCAGTCCGTTGGAAATGGCGTAAACCATGGACCCTATTGCAGCAAGGGTCAGGACAATGATCCCGATCTGAATAAAATTGAACTTGTGCCCGATAAAGTGATCACACGTCTTTCTGCGATCCATTGCAATGAGCCAGGCCACGACAATAAATCCTGCAG
>Ga0180009_10006315_pt1 | contig 12461 bp, 9 predicted proteins | sample OS_PC_MetaG_FD_123537 | JGI IMG/M metagenome (GOLD analysis project Ga0180009, IMG submission 123537) | Groundwater microbial communities from the Aspo Hard Rock Laboratory (HRL) deep subsurface site, Sweden - OS_PC_MetaG | ecosystem: Environmental > Aquatic > Deep subsurface > Groundwater...
GTGATCCGGGTGGCGCTGTTCCCAGTACGGCAGAATCACCAGATGCGGACGATACTCGCGCAACACACGAACGGTCTTGAGCACATTCCCGCGATTGAACTCGATTTGCGCATCCGGCAACCCGAGATTCTCACGCACGGTCAGCCCAAGAACTTTCGATGCTGCCTCTGCTTCACGCTCGCGATCGCCTTCGTTACCCTGCGTCCCCATCTCACCTCGCGTGAAATCGAGACCACCGGTCTTGTATCCGAGATCGTGCAGTTTTATCATGAGACCGCCGGAAGTGATCTCTATATCATCTCTGTGTGCGGCAATCGCAAGAGCATCAAGCTTTATGTCAGACATCTGTCGTCAATCCTTATTGCTGTAATCCGAGCGATAAGCCGCCCATCACTTCCTGATAGAAACTCTCGTACTGTTTAACAATCATGCTCTTCTCAAACCGTGTCGTTACAGATTTCCTTGCATGCTCTGAGAATTGTCTGTGCATCTCCGGATCGGAAAGCAATTCCAGTCCGCGAATCGCCATAGTCTCCGTATCACCCAATTCGAGCACGTATCCCGATTTGCCATCATCGACCAGTTCCGGTATGCCGGTGTGCGAAGTACCAATGACCGGCACACCACATGCCAGAGCTTCGAGCGCCGCCAGACCAAAGCTTTCGTGCTCCGACGGAAGCAGAAAGAGATCGCCGACCGTGAGGATGTCTTCCACCTTGTCCTGGTTGCCGAGAAAGAGGACATCATCGGTGAGATGATATTGCGCGACTCTATCGCGGGCACTGGTTATTTCCGGCCCTTCGCCAATCAGAAGCAGCTTCGATGGCATTCCTGCACGAATCAATCTGAATACGTCTATAACATCTTTGATTCGTTTCAGAGGACGGAAATTTGACATGTGGATTATGACCTTCTCCCCGCGGGCAGTCAGCTTCTGACGAAAATCGCTGCAGCCGTTCGGTTTGTATTTGTCGACATCAATGAAGTTGTAAATCACTCGTGGCTCAGCACAAATCTGGAATTCTTTGCATACTTCCTGCTTCAGGTAATTCGAAACGCAGGTCACACCGTCCGACGACTCGATAGAGAACTTCGTAATCCCATAGAATGACTTATCAGAACCGACAAGCGTGATGTCCGTGCCGTGAAGTGTTGTGATTACTTTCAAATGGGGATCAGCAAGCATCTGTTTGGCAATATAGCAGCACGTGGCGTGCGGAATCGCATAGTGAGCGTGCAGAAGATCAAGTGTCCACGTCTTGGCCACCTCCGCAAGCTTCGCTGCAAGCGCTAAAGTGTATGGCGGATACTTGAATACCGGATAGCTATCGAATTCGACCTGGTGGTAATAGAGATTCTCCATAAATCGGTCAACCCTGACCGGCAGATCGTAACTTATCAGGTGAACCTGGTGTCCCTTCTCCGCCAGCGCAATACCGAGTTCCGATGCTACAACCCCGGAACCGCCGATGACAGGATGACATGTAATTCCAATTCTCATAGTCGCTACTACCTATAGGTATATGATCTGATGATCATGGTCATCTATACTGAGAGAGTTGAATATAGTTTCTACTATTCCCGGCCCATACTTGTTTGTGAAATACACAAGACTGCAAAGTCGCTCCTGCAATGACTGCTCCGGGAAGAGGTGAGCTGCCATCTTTCTGAATTGCTGAGAAAAATCATCGTTCGCTTTCCTGTGTGCCTTAAACACTCGGTTCTTAAACGAGTTCAATTCAAAGTCGATTTTCTTCCTGGTCTGTTCGAGTGCCTGCAAAAGGCTCTTCTCCTCACCAAGTTTGCTGCGAATTTCACCCAGAACATCCAAGACGCGTTGGTGGCCTTCATCCGTAGACGCTGTGATACCCTCTGGGAACTTAGCCTTAAGCAGCGCAGTCAACAGTTCTTCACGTTCAGATATTGTCTGCAGCTGTTTCATGTCAACACCGTTCTTGTCAATGAACTTCGCCCACCGGGACTCAACGATCGTAGCAGACATCCGAGGACAAACAACCGGCGGGACAACATCGAATTGGTCGTACAGTGATCCTATCTGCGTGGAGTAGGCGACCTCTGCAGGACCTCCGACAAACGCCAGTACAGGCAACAGGTGAGATTGCACAATGGGACGGAGAAGCACATTTGGTGAAAACCTCTCCGGATGATTCGAAATCAAATCAAGCAGCGCCGGTTCTGTCACAGAATCTTCCACGCCCTCTATGAAGAAACGTCCGTCATGGAATCCCACCCTGGTGCGCATTCCATCGACATGAAACAGATTCAGGTATTGCTCATCGCGCTCGACCTGCAGATGATATCCGGCGTCGGTTAGTGACTGATTGGCAAGTCTGATTGTATCACGAGCTGATTTAAACTCCGAGACTTCTCTGGCGACAATGCTCGCTGAAAGCTTCCTGAGCCCCGGGTTGGAAGGATTGACAAGCACAAGGCCGCACCTGCCGAGATGATTGAGAAGAAAGCGTGCAAATGATTCGTAGATGCTCTTGCCCGGAGCATAGAATCGTCGCAAATCTTCGATAAGCTCTTTCTTATACTCGGTCTCGGCGAGCTGCTCAGAAACCATATCAATGAACTGTGTGGAATTTTCATCGAGAATGACATCCGCCATAGCTCTATCGCTTATCGGAATCGCCGGGCTGTAAGAAATCTTCTCGATACTGCCATCATCTCTCGGTAGCAAGACATGATCGACTTCAGCGAAATCGTGGTCGTCAGTCGCCAGCCAGAAAACCGGCACGACCGGATGTGCTAACAGATTGCTGAGCTTCTCGGAGAGCTTGATCACAGTGAGTGCTTTGTGGAGAATCATTGCGGGGCCGCCAAGCATCACAACTTGATGCCCGGCGATCGCGCACAAAGCGTTCCCATCTGCAATGTGCTCGATGTTCTTGAGCGTGGGCTCAGAGGCTCCGAATTCCTCGTTCTGAAACCTTAGAATTCGGGCAAGCTCATCCCTGTCATATTCTGTGGCGAGGAGACGAGCAGCTGTTTTCCTGAAGCTGTCCGCATCGTGAAATGATGGGCCGAGCCATCGCGATAGCGCACCGGGATCATAGATGAAGTCCTTGAATAGCTCGCTTGTGGAGCGGAGATCGCTATACCGCATCCGCAGCCTTCTCAAGTTCCTGATCCTTTCGCCGTGAACCGCCAAACCATTGAGCAATGTCGTCGAATATGGTGTATACTACGGGAACCACGACCAAAGTCAAGGCTGTTGACGATATCAGCCCACCAATGACAACCCGGGCAATCGGTGCCCGCAGTTCAGCGCCAGGACCCAATCCGAGAGCGAGAGGAAGGACACCGAAGACCATCGATGCCGTGGTCATCATGATAGGACGGAACCGTATGGGCCCTGATTGCAGCAGTGCCTCGGTTCTAGACAAACCCCTCGCCCGTGCCTGTTTCGTGAAGTCTATCAAAAGAATAGCATTCTTCGTCACCAGTCCCATCAGCATAATCACACCGATCAAGGAGATGATCGAAATAGAGCTGCCAAATGCGAGGAGCCCTAGAAATGCCCCCACCAGCGATAACGGCAGTGAAACCATGATCGACAGCGGATCAAGAAAATGATTGAACTGCGAAGCCAGGAGCAGGTAGATGAATATGATTGCCAGAATCAGAGATTCAAAAATGTAGTTAAATGCTTCTTTCTGGTAATTTCCTTCACCAACCGGAGCTATATCATATCCGGGAAGCATGTCAATATCGGCATAGCCGGCCTCGACATCCTGTCTGACATTGCCTGAAAAGCGACCCTCAACATTCGCGAGCACTCGATACTCCCGTTTTCGATTGAAACGGGTCTTCTCTGCTGGTCCTCCCCACTTCTCGATACTCGCCACTCGTGAAAGCGGCACCTGAAAATCATCGATGCCCTCCACTTCCTTAGATGATGGGATGAGGAAGTTCCTGAGTGATGATCCGATATTGCGTTGGGTTTCTTTCACTCGAAGGCGAATATCATACTCGTCATCGATGTCCTTGTAACGTGACACAACGTCGCCTTCAACCAGTAATCTAACGGCAGAACCTATCTGTAGCATATTTAAGCCAAGATCAGCAATCTTATTGCGATCGACATTGATGCGCAGCTCAGGTGTCCCCCTGGAGAGAGTATTATTGATGTCGACTGCACCCGGAGTGTTTCGCACTATTGCTTCGAGCGCTTCCGTATAGCGCGTGACACGCTCTTCCTGATCGCCGGTCACAGAGTATGCAACAGGCGCCTCCCCCCCTTCATGTCCCGCCTCAACGGCAATGCTTGTCCTCACTCCCGGTACCTGCTTCAACTCCGTACGCAACTCCTGGACGAACTCGGCGACAGTCATGTCGCGCTCATCCTTTGGAATCAGCTTGATCGTCATAGTGCCTTTGTTGATCGGGGAGGATTCTCCGCCGATTACGCTAAAGACATCCGTGACTTCCGCGTGGCTCCGAATTATCTGCTCCAGCTTGCCAACGATTTCTTCAGATACCTCCAGCCGTGTACCCGGAGCGGTCTCTATTGCCACAAACGCCTGTGACTGGTCGCTCTGCGGCATGAATTCGAAACCGATCAACGGATATAGCATCATTCCGCCGATGAACGCGACGGTAGCGACCAGCAGTGTTATCACTCGATGCCCAAGAGCCCATTTCAGGATTCCGCTGTATCTTCGGTTGATCGCACCAAACAGACCATTCCACGCGTTGGTGGCCATGTAGATTGGATTGCGCGTGCCCTTGCGAGATTGCTCTCTCTTCAACCAGCGCGACGAGAGCATTGGCGTCAGTGTGAACGCAACAAACAGCGATACCAGCACCGAGAATGCGACAGTCATTCCGAACGAATAGAAGAACCGCCCGACGATACCTTTCATGTATGCAACCGGCAGGAATACCACCACGATCGAGAAAGTCGTTGCAGTCACGGCAAGCCCGATTTCTGACGTTGCGGCAGCGGCGGCCAACTTTGCCGGTTTGCCCATTTCTATATGCCGGTAGATGTTTTCGATGACGACGATTGCGTCGTCGATGAGCAATCCCACAGCGAGCGACAGCCCCAGCAGTGTCATGAAATTCAGTGTGAATCCGAGCGCATTCATGAAAGTGAAAGTCGCAATTATCGATGTAGGAATTGCGATTGCTGAAATGATAGTCGAGCGAAGATCAGCCAGGAACAGGAAGATAACCAGCACTGCCAGAATCGAACCATACAGCATCGCCACTTCTACGTCATGGACGGCATCACGTGTGAACACCGAATTGTCCTGAGCCACTATCAGAGATACATCCTCCGGAATCTCCTTGCGAAGCTGCTCAAGCTCAGCATAAACAAGATTGGCTACGTCGACCGTATTGCCGCCCGACTGCTTCTTGATATTCAGCGAGACAGCCCGTCTGCCAGTGAGGCGCGATAATGACTTGCTTTCTTCGACACCATCTGTCACAGTAGCAACATCAGCGAGCCTCACGAATTGGCCTTCAGGAGTTGCGACGACCAGATTGCGCAGCTGATTGAGATCATCGAATCTCCCCATGGTCTTGACAAGGAACTCCGTACCGCCTTCGTTGATCTTGCCACCCGGCACTTCGAGATTCTGAGCAGCGATGGAGTTCTGGATATCAAACGGCGATAGTTCATAGGCCGCGAGCTTCTCGATATCAACATCGACTTGTATTTCTCTCTCAAATCCACCCACAAGATCGACCGCCCCGACACCCCGCTTCGATTCGAGCCTTTTCTTGACTTTGTCCTTGGCGATCTGCGTGAGCTCTCGTGGCGATCTGTCACCGGCGATTGCCAGAGACATTATCGGCGACTCAGCAGGGTCGAAACGCTGAATCACAGGTTCTTCGATGTCCTGCGGTAGATCACTGCGGTGCGTAGACATCTTCTCTCGGACATCCTGAGCTTTCTCCTTGCCGTCCATCTCGAGTTCGAACCGGAGCACAACCTGCGAGTAACCTTCACGAGATGACGATTGTATATCTTCAAGTCCTTGTATGGAGTTCACTGCATCTTCGATCTTCTTCGTTACATCATTCTCGACAGCCTCCGCGCTCGCTCCGGGATAGACAGTGCCGACTACAACAAACGGAAAATCCACCTGTGGAAAGAGATCAATGTTCAATCTGAGAAATGATGTCAGTCCGAGAACGACGAGCGCAACAATCATCATCGTTGCAAAGACCGGTCTTCTGATGGAAACATCTGCCAGAATCATTATTCGTCAGCCTCCCCGTTTCCGATGCGGATAGCGCTTCTATCCTGCAGGAACACCTGTCCCATGGTAACGACGACATCTCCGTCCTTGACCCCCTGAATGATCTCCGTGAATCCGTCAGAGTTTCCGCCGGTGACAATGTCGGTGGCTACTGCCGTGTCTCCGGTTACTATATATATCTTTTTCAAGCCCTCTCGCATCAGTATCGATTCGTCAGGAACCTTAACGACTCCCTTCAGTTCCCGGAGCGGAATCGTGCAGCCTGCGAAGCTGCCGGGACGCAGACCACTGCTCTGATGTGCAATCAGAATTTCGACGTTGAATGCCCTCGTCTTGGGGTCGGCTGAGCCCGCGACTCTGACTACCATCCCTTCAGTCCAGGTGTCCTTTACTCCGACCGGATACACTCTCGCAGTCATACCTGGTGCAATGAGAACAACATCATCGGGATCGACGCCGATGGTCAATCTAAGCGAATCGACTCTCGACACTGTAGCCAGCTTCTGACCGGCTATTGTCTGATCACCTATGTTCGCTTTCAAGTCGGTAACTACTCCTGACACTGGTGCCTTGATCTCGACAAGATCTCGCGCAGCCCTGAAGTTGGCCTCCGAAACATTGAATGCAGTCTGTGCATCGTCGTACTGCTTCTCGGATATGGCGCCTTCGTCGAAAAGAGCCTTCATTTTGCTCAATGTCTTTTGAGCATTATCGTAATATGCTTTCGCCTGTATGAAGCTTGATGTTGCACCGGACTTGTCCAGCAGAATGAGCGTTTCGCCTTCTCTAACAGAGTTTCCCGGTTTCACGCGGACATCAATGACTGTCTCGGAGACCTTCGCAGTCAGGATCGCCTGCTCAATACCTTCCAATGTTCCAGTGTAATCACGATACACGGTCATGTTGCCCAATTCAGCTGCCGCGACTTCAACCGCAGTCCTCTCTTCATGGTTGTTGCTCGGAACGGTATTACCACCTCCGCACGACATCGATAACAGCAACAGCATCACTATCGCTAACCTGCCCTTAGTCATTTTCTTCTCCCCTGATCGTCGGCTCGTAGCCGGCAGCACGCTCGAACGCCGCCACCGAGAGCTCATAGTCATAGACCGCATTTATGTAATTGACTTTTGCCTGTGTATTAGCTGTCTGAGCGGAAAGGACCTCCAGTTGAGTACCAACTCCACCCGCATATCGAAGATTTGCAATCCGAATGCCTTCCTCCGCCTGCTCAATCGTTTTTTCCTGACTCTGCAAACTAGCCACAGCCTCCTCCCATGATCCATACGCCGATCTGACCGAGAGGAGAACATTCTCCTTCATCTGGCGGGCGACATACTTGCTTTGATTGTAATCCGCCCTCACCTGTTTGACTCGACCGGAATTCGCTCTGCCGTCGAATATTGGAAAAGACAGTATCAGAGAAGCTGACCACGATTTCGTCCATGCATTGCTCGGTGGAGAGAATTCCTCACTCTGGGCCTGATACGCAAACGTCGAACTGAACAGCAACTGAGGTCTGCCATCCGCCCTGGTAATGCCGATAGCTCTGTCATATGATTTGACCATGTAATCCTGCTGTACAATCGCAGGGTGATTCTGCGCGGCATAGGAGAGTCCCGACTGCAAATCAAGCGAGTCATCAAGCTGACCCGAATCAAACTCGTACATCAAATTGATATCTTCATCAGTCGTTATGCCAAGTCTGTTCTTAAGGTCAATTGCAGCCAGCTCAGAATCATTCCTCGCCTTTATCAATTGCGGGCGGATATTCGCCAGTTCAACTTCAGCTCTTAGAAGATCAAACTCTGCAGCCATGCCTTGTTCGAATTGCTTTCTCACATTTGTGAGATTCAGTTCCGCCTGCTTGATTGCATCATCATATATGGCGACGACATCATTTGCGAGCTTAGCTCTAAAGAAAGCCTGCTTGACCTGATACATGACATCATTTCGGGTCTGTCTGAGCTTGTAGTCTGCATAGCTGCGATAGTATTTCGCTATCTTAAGCCCACCGCCAACCTTGCCGCCCAGATAGATCGGCTGAATCAACGTCAAGCCGAGGGAGTAGTTGTTGCTCGTACCGAACTTGATCGACTCACTGCCGATCACAACTTCCGGAATTTCGATGTTCCGTGTGTATCGACCATCGAAACCGAGCTGAGGAAGGGCGCCAGCCCAAGCCTCTCGAATTTGTCCGGCGGCTCGGTCCAGTTCTTCCTTGGCTATTAAGTAAGTCTCATCGTTCCTGAGTCCGAGCTCGACTGCGTCATCCAGCGTAAGATCTCTCCCTACGCATACCGACTGAAAGAGAATTGGCATCGAGACAAGCACCAATAGAAACAGTCGTGGGCCGATTAACCGTCTGAGATTGTGATTCATTTCTTCTCTATCCCGTTGAGAAAAATCTTCATAATTGTCCTGTGATCTTCTCTGACATTTATCTTTCTCTTGATCAGCACCGAATCTTTCGTGGCTGCGTGCACCAGTTCCATCAGACAGAGTGCCGCCAGGCGAGCATCTATCCTGTCGAACTTCTTCTGAGCGATTCCCTCTTTGATCAGTGTCTCGATATAGCCGACATTCTCCACAAGATAGCCGCAATATTCATCCCGCACCTTGGGAAAAATGTGAACCGCCTCCTTTAGGAGAACTTCACTGAATTCCTCTTGAGATTCGAAAAACGTAAGATACGCCTGTAAGGATTCTCTCAGCTTCTTGACAGGATCGCCGGGCGATGACAAAATTTCCTGCATCCTCTCGTCAATTCGCCGAAAGCCGTCATGAATAACGCCGAGGAGGAGATCTTCCTTGTTGTCGAAGTAGTTGTAAATCGTCCCTTTCGAAACACCTGCCCTTTCAGCGATCGTAGCAACGTCTGTGCTGTGGTAGCCGTTTCGGGCAAACTCCCGTAACGCAGCTTCGGTGATATGTTTCCGACGACCTTCTCTGTCCGCCTCTGTCTGTTGAACTCTCGAAATAATGCACCCCAGAGCAAAATCATCTTGCTTACTGACCGACCGGTCAGTCAATAAATATATCATACTCCGCAAAGATGTCAAGGTTTCATTGTAAATTGATGAGAATTCAGAGATACTGAGTTCAATCGAAAGAGATATCGGGGGTATCCGGGACAAGCTCTATATCCACTTGCGCTTTCGGAAGAAAAGTAGCAATCCGCCTACAACCATCAATATAATCGCAAGAACGAATACGTAGCCGTACTCCCATTCGAGGCCCGGCGCAAACGTCGTAAAATTCATGCCGTAAAAACCGACGATGAATGACGGCGGCAGCAAAATCGCAGTGAAAATTGTCAGGAATTTGATAATCTCATTCGTTCGCGTCGACACGTTCGAGTAGTAGACTTCGAGCGACGAGTTCAGGGCGTCTCTGTGCTCATCTGCCTCATCCGAAATCCTCGCGAGATGGTCATAAATATCGGAGAAGTAGATCGAGGTCCTCTCCCCTATCCGGGAGAACTTGGCCCGAGCAAATTGAGCGACAACTTCACGTAGCGGTGCAATCGTACGCTTGATCTGGAGCACGTCACGACGGATTGTGAATATGCGTTTGACGATTTCCGGATCGGGATCCTCGAATACATCATCCTCGATCTTGTCGGTCTCGGCCTCGATAACCAGCAGCGTCTGGAAATATGTGTCAGCGAGATGGTCGAGTACCGTGTGGAAGAAAAAGTCCGCTCCGCGCGAGATGAATCTCTCGTCTTTATGAAGACGCGCAAAGATTGAATCGATCACCTTGAGCCGCTGAAAATGGACAGTCACGACGCAATTCCGGGTCAGAAACAGACCGATCTCCTTGAATGGGAGATCATCCTCGCCACCCGGGCGTCCGCTGGCGACGAGAAATACGACGAATATATAATCCTCGTAGTCGTCGACTTTTGGTCGAGACATTTCGCTCAAAACGTCTTCAATTGCAAGCGGATGGAACTTGAAGTCGTGGGTCAGGATGTACGATTCCTCGTCGGTCGGCTCAGACAGATCAACCCAAAAAACATGATCTTTCTTGGTGAGAAGTTCGCTGAAATTGATCATTCCCTCAAATTCGCGACCACCCTCTTCCGGATTCCAGACAAACGAGCTAATCATTGATCCATACCTATCACTTCTCGGCAGGTGCCAAACTTATTAGCCGGAAATATACATTCTTGAATACTAAAGGCAAATGGTTTAACCAACGCGCTGAATACATGATGAGTCTATCACAGATCAGCAGGGATCAGTCGAAAAGAGAATCCTCAGACGCTGTTCATAACGCGCCTGAGCATTAGCGCGCAATCGTTAGCCTTGTTGTCATCTCCAGCCGGCGTCCAGTAGATCAGTCCCGCGTTTTCCAGAGTCAGCGCGTATTGCATCGGGATGTCTCCATACGTTCTCACCTTCAGCGCTTCATTGCACGCATCTACAGCTTTGCGGCAGCTCGCGGCCTTGTCTTCCACATTGCCAAGATCAATAGAGGAGATTATCACACTCAATGAAGTGAATAATTGGCGTTTCTCATCGGTTGATTCTTATTAACAGATCACGGTATTTTCTACTTTCAAGTAATGCAATCACAATAAACAAGCTCAAATTTAATGCAAACAGGGTGCGATGTAAGTCAATCATTGGCAGGAATGGGAAAGAGGGAAATAGCAATACTATTGTTACCAGACAGCCAGTGAACAGAACGGTACCGCTCAGGATTATTCTCCAACCCTGGTTTCTTTCTAACATTTGCTCAAATAATGTTTTTCTGTTTGAAATATGACTTACAGCCAGTGGTATTATAAACACAAAAGGTGTAAAAAAGAGCCGTGTTTCTCTGGCAAGCGCGGTGTTGAGAGTTACTCCTATACATAATACAGAAACTATAATCGCGGAATAAACAATCTGATTCCAGAACTTATCCGTGAACCGTTCTTTTTTAAGAAACCTGTATAAAGCTATTATAAGTGGCCCCCAGAGCCAGCCAAAGCTTATGAAAACAGAATAGGTTGTCTGTCTGATTTCTCCGAGATTTTCAAAATTCACAATCAATCGTGTGAAACGGCCTGAGAGGATTTCTGGAAACATGATAAAACGATATCCACAATATAGAATAATCGGAATCAAAAGCGCAGTAAGTCTTTTCTTCCAGGAGATTTTTTCAGAACCAATCAGGAAAAAAGCCGGTGCTATCAAAACTACATTTTCACGACTTAGCATAGCAAATGTTAGACACAATGCGGCATGAATTAGTTTACTTCTAAATAAGAATACCGCCATCCAGATCAAACCAATATATGCCCAAAGATCATCCCAGGAGTAGTTTGGAATGAAGTGTATACACAGTATCGGGAACGATAATGCGAGCATCCATAATCCAAAGATCCTTTGTTTCTGTGACATCCCGATAATCTTTAAAAAATATCTGAATGATAGAAAGAGGATAAAGACAAGAATGTACTGGCTGAAAGCAAAGGCATGTTTGATAGATATTTCAAAAACATTGGCCAATGACCTGGTTGTTACATTTGTAAGGGGACGTATTGAATAAGGGAATTCATTCTCATGGAATTCAATGCGACGAGTCCATAACTCATCATCCTGGGTCACCATCGTTCTCAGGCCCAGATTTGCAGCGGCAATCAAAACTGTGAGTAATAACACATGAATAATTTCTTTCATCCGAGAGTTCCCAGATAAAATTTTCGAGAACATATATTGTCCCTTTCAACATCTGAAAAATACAGAAGGTAGGTCAAAAGTGATCTTCCCCGGTATTGTGGACATTGTCTTAATGTTGTTTGTTTTTCTTCTGGAAGTCAAGCGGATTCAGATACCGAAGTGTCGAATCCGCGAGGGATTCGACCTACAAGTCTGGCGCATCACAAGACGCCTCGCCCACAACAGAACATGAGACAGATGTCATGCCGGTGAAAAGGCATGTTGAAAAACCCCAATACGTCCATCGTCGTCATCGCGAGGAGCAAAGCGACGTGGCGATCTCTTATGTCGCATCAAAGTGCACACAGGAGCTGTGCTCCTGTGGATAGCTCGTGAAGAACGCAGAGGCACAGCCTCTGCTCGCACATCAAGTGCGCGGCAGATGTCCAGAGGCTGTCCCACAAGTTTTGGTTGAGGCGGTTAAGTATCGTCTTTTTATTATCTGTATGTCTGATAATAGAGATATGAGGTAAGAGATGATATTAACTCCTGAAGATCCTCGCCAGTTGGA